>Ga0164242_10005028_pt1 | contig 14735 bp, 18 predicted proteins | sample OricomgcompostMG_FD_108783 | JGI IMG/M metagenome (GOLD analysis project Ga0164242, IMG submission 108783) | Miracle-Growth compost microbial communities from Emeryville, California, USA - Original compost - Miracle growth compost (MG) ... | reverse complement strand
AGAATGCTGACCATTCGCTTATTCACGATATCTTCCATAGTCTATAGGTGTATGGTTTGAAACGACTGTTGTCAAAAAAAAAGCTTATGTTACGCTAGTCTAAAGATGATTCATTTTTCGCGACAGCACCGTCCGTATGCCGTTCTTCTTCTGATCGGATTTCTTTCCGTGAGCCTGACGGCTTCTCGGGCGCAAGCCAAAGAACTGTTCGGTCGGATCGGCCTGGGCTATAACGCCCAGTTCGCGAATACCGAGCAAAAAAACGGCGTTCCCGCGATCAGTATCAAGTACGGACTCGCTCCCCGAAGCATGATCGAAGTCGTCGGCGGTTTTTATTCCGGTCCGGACGGATCTGGGGTCGCCGCGTTAAAATACATGCAGACCCTGCATTCCGAAAGTTATGCCAATTTCTACTTTCTTCTCGGAGGCGGCTACGTTTCGGCGAACCACCAAAGCGGCGGCGAGTTCTTGGGGGGCTTCGGTGCTGAATTTTTCATTCCCGGCGTCGACAGCATCGGGATCAGCTTTGAAACCGGCGCCGACATCGAAAACGTGACCTCTTCGTCGTTCATCATCAAAACCTTTGGAATCAGCTTCATTCATGCCGGCATGCACTTTTATTTCTAAGCGCTTTATCGTTCTGTTGATGATGGGGATCATGGGCTCGGCGCTGGGCGGAACCCCCTTGGCTTTTGCCCAGGACCCGAATCAGGGGCTCGACATGTCTATTCCCTCCGGAGATGTTTCGCCCGTACCCTCGGCGGAAGCGCCAGCTGATCAGGGAAATGCGCCCACCATTCCCTCGGGAACGAAGAAAACGAACGACCCGGGCTTGTTCGATCAGGCTCCCTCGCCCTATCTTGACTACGGCGATTTCAACGCCTCCGAAGACGAAGACGCCGACACGACTTACTTCCAATACGGCCGTTTTTTCGGATTGAGTTTGGGCCTCGGATACGAAGCCGCGACCGGAAATCGCGGGTACCTGTATCAACCCGCCTTCCCACGCTTCGAACTGAAGGTTCATTACTGGTTTGATTTTCAGTTCGCCCTCAACTTGGGGATCTTCTTCGCTAACCATACCTTCGATTACCTGGGTCAGAATTTTTCCGTCAAACTCATCGGTTATGGCGTGGACTTCAAATACTACTTCGACGTTCGCGATGCGGCGGCGGCCCTCAGTTTTTGTAATCCGTTTTTGATCGCAGGCGTGGGTGCCATCAGCAAATCCCAGACGAGCGGCTCAAGCGACGTTCCCGATACCGATTCGACCTTCAGCTTCAGCGCAGGGGCCGGTCTGGAATTCCCGATTTCGTACAAAAAGACCTACCTCATCATCGAAGGCCGCTATCACACGCAGTCCTTTGCCGACACGATCGACGACAGCTTCAAACAACGGGTTCCCGACCTGAGCGGCGGTTTTATGACGTTGATGTTCGATCTGCTGTTCACTTGGTAATCCGGTTGCTTACAGATAGGGATTTTTCTTTTTCTCATAGCCGATGCGAGTGCTCATCCCATGCCCCGGCCAGGCGAGCGTATCGTCGTCGAGCGTGAGCAAGCGATCGTGAATGCTCCGAATGAGCACGTGCTCGTCACCGCCCCAAAGGTCGGCCCGCCCGACGCTTTCACGAAACAGAGTATCGCCCGTAAACACGGTTTCGGGAACCTGAAGCGACGAATCCTCGTGCAGACGGAAGCACACGCCGCCCGGTGAATGCCCGGGGGTATGAAGCACCGTGAACTTCAGCTTTCCGAATTGCAGCGGCTCTTCGTCTTGAAAATACTGATCGACCGGAAGCGGCTCTTCGTTCTGAAATCCGAACATCGCCGATTGCTGCGGCAGCATCCGGTACATCACCTCGTCCGCCGGATGCAAAAAGATCGTCGGCACGCCGGCGAACTGCTCCTTCACTCGGCGGGTCGCGCCGATGTGGTCGAAGTGCGCATGCGTATGAAGCAAGGCCTTGACGTGAATCGAACGGCCGAGCTCCTGTTCGGTTTTTCGGATTTCAGCCAGAATGCGATCCGCCTCGTCGCCCGGATCAACCAACACCGCCTCAAGGGTTTCGGGACAAACCAACAGCTGACAATTGCACATCAAGCGTCCGACGGGGATCGTTTTTTGAATGAAGTTCATCGCGCGGGCTCCTCTCGTGTTCCTTCCACTATAAAATCAACATCGCGTCGCCGTAGCTGTAAAAACGATACCGTTCCCGAATCGCTTCTTGATAAATCTCGCGCACCCATTCGACGTCGCCGACGAACGAAGAGACCATCATCAAAAGCGTGCTCTCGGGCAAATGAAAATTCGTCAGCATCGCGTCGACGTACTTCCAACGGTAATTCCGACCTGCATCGGCAGCGGGATGAATAAAAAGATTCACGTCCTGCGTTCCGGAATCAAGCACAGCACCGTCCGGGCTTTCGTGAGACATCCCTTCCAGAGTGCGAGTCGTGGTCGTCCCCACCGCTAAAATTTTCTTTCCCCGTTTTTTAGCGAGATTCAAAGCATCTGCCACTGCCGGGGGGATCTGCGCCGTCTCGGCGTGCATGTCATGATTACGAACGTCGTCAACCGAGACCGGCTTGAAGGTGCCGATGCCGACATGGAGGGTGACTTCGTGCCAGCCGATTCCCTTGTCTTGAAGCTCGCGAATGAGCTCGGGCGTGAAGTGGCGCCCGGCCGTGGGAGCCGCCACCGACCCAGCCTCGCGGGCGTAAGTCGTGTTGTAAATTTCGAGCTCGTCGCCCGAAGTGCGAGCAGGCGTACGGGCAGGTGTGCGAATCGATGCGCCTGCCTCTGAAGCGGACGCTTGCTTGAGCCGTTGGGCCAGGATGTACGGGGGCAGCGGCACTTCGCCGATTTGCGCTTCGAGCGGATCGCGGCTGAATTCGGCCGTCATCAAAGCACCCGACGGCGTGTCTTCGCGTGCAATCACCTTGGCCGAAATCCCCTGCACCGTAAATTCAAAGCCCGGGGCCACGCGAGCACCGGTTTTCATCAAACCTTGCCAACAATTCAAGCCTTGCCGCTTGAGCATGAAAAACTCGACCTTGCCGCCACGCTTTCCTCCGTCAAGAAGGCGCTCTCCCATCAAACGCGCGCGGAAGACGCGGGTGTTGTTCACCACCATCTCGTAGTCGCTCGACAAAATTTGCGGCAGTTCGGTCATCCGACGGTGTTCGATCGTATGCGAAGAGCGATGCACGACGAGCAAACGCGAGGCATCCCGCCGGGCCAGCGGTTCGGCCGCGATCAGCGATTCAGGAAGCTCAAACGAATACGTTCGGGTGGAAAACAGGTCGCTCACCTTGGCGTTATACCAACAAACGAGAACCTCGTCAGTAATGTTTTTGAACGAGCCAAGCAAGGAAGTTTTCGACGCCGACGGATTCGATTTCGCACCAGCCGGACTTTTTGATGCCGACTTTGGCACCAGTGAGCTTCTGAATCGCGACCGGAATCCAATCGCCATGGGAACAAATGACCGTGACTTCGGGGCACTCGTATTTCCAGAAATCCAGAAATTCGTCGATGCGGGCTTGATAAAGCGCGCTGTTCTCGGAAATGCCGTGTTCGGTCAGACGCTCGTCGATCTCGAATTTGAAGCCCAAGTCTTTCGCGACCGGGCCCAAGGTTTCCTGACAACGTTTTTTCGGCGAACACAGAAACACGGGTTTTGTCCCTTCAAGGCGATTGCGGGCGAACTTGACGAGTTTCTTGACCTGCTCCTGACCCTTGTCGCTCAAGCCATTGTCGCGGCTCGGGTCGTCCATGTTGCGATGGGCGTGGCGGATCAAAATCAGCGTCTTCACTCCCATCAGTCGACTCCTACCGTATCGACTCCGGCCGCGCCGACACTGCGGCAGCGATCGGCAAGCTCACTCAAGGCTTCAGAAGCGATCTTGCGGTTACGGGCACAAAGCCTGCGGGTCACGTCGATGTATTCTTCGAGGAGCGCCAGCGGATACGGTTCGTGCGCGACCGCCGACGAAAAGATCGGGCTCTTCGCGCTCACCTTCAAGTCCTCGTCCGTGCGCGAGATCATGCTGACGAACTGCTGATAATACTGACCCAGCTGATAGAACGACTGCGTCCATTTCGCGGCGTTGGCCTCGGTGTCCCACACGAACTGACAGCGGGTCTGAATCAACCGAACCGTCTCGTCCTTCAGGTCGTGCGTGGTTTGCGCCAGATCGATCAGCTCTTGGCCGACTTGGCACTCCTGCTGAATGGCCTTGGCTTCGCCGCCTTCGCCCTCGATGCCGTAACGGATGTAATCGACCGCGCTCAGATTCGGATCAAAAGGATTTTTCTTGGGATGAGTGGCATGCACAAGCTCGTGGGCGAGATCGAGCGCCTGAAACACGGGACTCTTGTCTTTCGCGACCCAGACCTGCACCTGATAAGAGAACTTTTCGCCCTTCGAAGTCACCGTCCGCGTGGCCGTGATGTCGGTCTTCGAAATCTTCGCGCTTTGAATGGGGATGTCGAGCGATTTGGCGAGTTCGAGCTCGGCTTTGCCGGATTTCGTCGCTCCGAGGATCGTCAGCGCATTCTTCAGGCGTGCGGCCTCGATCTCGGCCATGGGATGCACCCCTTGGGCCGCTCCCCAGGCCAGGGGCGCCGTCAGTGCGAAGATCACTCCTAAAAACCGTCCGAAGTTTGGATTCCTCATTACCGATCTTTTCGGGTTCAAACTGTAAAAGCTTTAGACAGCTGTGCGAATCCCTCCGGTGCTTCCGGCGAAAGCGCCTCGATGTTTTTCGTTGAATCGCCGTATTTTCAAGTACTTCAAAAGCTCTCGATTTCACCACTCTCGTTGTAACGCATGGCATCTTTCTTGAAATCAAGATCTCCAATCGGATCGACTTTTCGGTCGGTCTGAATCGAGAAAGGCGGCTCAGCTGTGAACTCAACCGTGAAATCAACTCTGAAAAAAACGACGATCGCAGGATTCACCTCCCTGGCTTTTGCCCTCACCGTCCACGCCGCTTCGATGAGCGCCGCTCAGATCTCGCACTTCAAAGCGAAGAACTGGGGGCTGGAAAACTCCGCTTCTGAAATCGAAAAAGCCTGGTCGCTCACCCAAGGCAGCGCGAACGTCGTCGTCGCCGTGATCGACACCGGCATCGACCCGAACCATCCCGATTTGAAACCGAACCTTTGGAAAGCCCCTTCGAAAAACGGTCGCGCCACGAGCGGCACCGTCTACGGATGGGACTTCGTGACAAAATCCGCGAACCCGGTCGATCATCACGGCCACGGCACCCACATCGCCGGCATCATCGGCGCGATCGCAAACCCGAAAACCGGAACTTCGGGCGTTGCCCACAACGTTCAGATCATGCCGGTCCGTTATTACTCGGAGACCGCTCCCGGAAACGTGAACCTCGCCAACACGATCAAGGCCCTGCACTACGCGATCAACAACGGCGCCAAGATTATCAATTACTCGGGCGGTGGCCCTGAATTCTCGAAAGAGGAATACGAAGCCATGAAAGAAGCCCAAAAGAAAGGCATCCTGATCGTCGCCGCCGCCGGCAACGACCACCACGACACCGATATCGAAGACAACCGCTACTATCCCGCGGCTTATCAGCTCAAAGGTTTGAACAACATCATCACCGTCGCTTCGATTGATTCGAACGGCAAACTGCTTCCGTCCTCGAACTGGGGCATGAAATCGGTCGACGTCGCGGCTCCGGGCGAAGGCATCCTGAGCACCGTCCCAGGCGGCCGCTACGGCAAGATGACCGGAACCTCGCAAGCTACGGCCTTCGTGTCGGGCATCGCGGCTCTGCTCCTCTCGGAACAACCGGCCCTGACCCCTTCGCAAGTCAAAGACATCATCATGAAAAACGTGACTCCGCTGGCAAGCCTGCGCGGCAAGGTCGCTTCGAACGGAAAAGTCGATGCCTACCGCGCGCTCCTGGCGATCCGCCAACCCACTCCGACCCGAAAAATGGCTTCGCAGAAACACTAATCCACGCTATCCTGATCTCATCGCATGCAGCCCGTCCTTCTCGCCGTCTTCAGCGGTCTGTCCTATGTCTTTTCGTTCGCCCCTTGGGATCAAGGATACCTTCAGTGGATCGCCTTCATTCCCCTGTTCTTCGCGGTCGATTCCCTCAAGAACCCGTCCAAAAAACAAATCTTCGGCCTGGGCTTCATTTTAAGCCTCTCGATCTGCCTGGGCGGCTTTTATTGGATCGTTCACGCTACCCAGCAGTACGGCGGATTGCCGCTGTTTGCGGCGCTGGCTCTGTTCGCAGTTTTTTGCGTCGTCGGGCAATTGCAAGTTCCGCTTTACTTGCTGCTGCGAAACGCGCTTCGTAAAACGGCTCCGTTTCAAAGTCGTCCGTGGCTTTGGTTCTTGGTTTCAGGATTGTTGTATGCCGGGATCGAGTCGCTTTACCCCAAGTTGTTCCTGGATACGGCGGGGAACGCATTTTACCGCTCGCTCTATTTTCGGCAGGCGGCCGACATCGGCGGTCCGTTTTTTCTCACGGCCCTCGTGATCGCCTTCGCCGAACTCGTCACGGCGGCGTGGATTGGACGTAAAAAACCGTACGCCATCGCGGCGGCGATTCTGCTCGTACTGACGACCGGATACGGGTACGCGCGGGTGTCGCAGATTCACGCGCTGGAAGCACAGGCCAACACGGGCGAAAAACTGCGCGTGGCCATGGTTCAGGCCAACATCGGCGATTTCGTCAAGGTCGCGGCCGAAAACGGCACGGTCGGCGCCGCCAACCAAGTGATGGGGCAATACCTGGGGCTGACGACTCAAGCCGTTCGCGCCGAAAAAACACCCGATCTCGTCGTCTGGCCCGAAACCGCCTACCCCGCCATTTTCGACAAACCCATGAGCCCGACCGAGGCGCGCATGGACCGCGAGATGAAGGATTTCGCCGAGGGCTACCAGACGATCGCGCCCAAAGGAACGTTCGCGTTCGGCGGGTACGACGAGGACTCGACGCCGCTCGACTACAATTCGCTTTTTTTCTACCGCATCGAAAACGGCCAGCCGATCAAGCAGGTCTATCACAAGTCGGTACTGCTGATGTTCGGCGAGACGCTTCCGTTCGCCGATACCTTCCCGTCGATGAAAAGCTGGTTCCCCACGATGGGCTTTTTCGGCCGTGGGCCGGGCCCTCAGGTGTACGAAATCCAAAATGCCCAAGGTTCGGCGTTCAAATTGGCGCCCTCAATTTGTTACGAGGGGCTTTTCAGCGATCACTCCATCACCGGCGCTCGCATGGGTGCGGACGCCCTTTTGAACGTGACCAACGATTCGTGGTTCGGCGAGCATGGCGAGCCTTACCTGCACCTAGCGCTCACCGTCTTTCGTTCGATCGAGACCCGGCTTCCGATGCTCCGTTCGACCAATACCGGGTTTTCGGTCGCAATCGACCCCACGGGTGAGATCACGAAAAGCACGCGCTTACTCCACCCCGACGTGCTCGTGACTGAGATCCCGCACCGCTTGCCCCTGACCTCGCCCGATCTGGCGATCTCGGCCTATCTGGGCGCAAACTGGTTCGTACGGCTTTGTCAGGGTTTACTGATCGCGCTTCTTTTCGGCATGGTCTGCCTCAAGCGTTTTCAGGTGTCTAAACCTTAGACACTTTTGTTCGAAATTCCTCAATCTTTCCGCGCCCCGAGCTGGCACCGGCTTTGCAACCTTACTCGGTGTAGGGAAAGTGAGAGGGAATATGAAAAATTTTAAGGCACTCTTGTCGTTGGTCGTTCTTTCGGTCGTCAGCACCGCTTGCGGAAATATGGCGTCCACCGTTCCGAATAATGCTTGGTCCGCAAACGGCCTCAATGGCGCTTACACCAACTCGGCTGCTAGCCAATGCTCGCCGACGGCGAACGTCACGGGCCAAGGCTACAACAGCTCGGTTCAAAACCAATACCGCGTGTGCCGCACGTCCATCACCGGAACGATCAATCTGTTTCCGGAAGACGGCACGACCAAGCAGATCTGCGTGTATCCCGTCGTCACTAACGGATCGCAAGCCGGCGTCTACGCCCAAGCCATGAAATGCACGACGATCAGCGGAAGCGGCATCTCGCTCAACTTTACCGGCGTGAACATGAACGCCGCTTACATCGTCGACTACGCCGCTTCGCAGGCGTTCCAGACCTGTCTTTCGTGGAGCGCATCGGGAATGGGAAGCGTCTCGACCTGCGCAGCCCAGCTCGGCATCAGCGCTCAATACGGTTTCGGTCAGTTTTAATGCACGTTCCGGCGTCCGCCGGAAGCCTGCTTCAATCCGCCCTCATCTTCTTCGGCTTGGCCGCCCATCACTTCCTTACGACCGTGGCGGCACATCTGGATCAGTTTCTCGTCATTGGTCGGAAACGCGTCGACGATTTCGATCTGGGTCTCGTCCGCGGTGTCTTTCGCCATCACGACATACCAGAAATGCTTCTCGTGATCGTAACGGCGGATGAAGTGATACACCCGGCGGGCCGCCTTGGGGAGGTAACTCCACAGTTCGGTCGGCTCTTGCAGGGTCTCTTCAAGACAGTTCTGATAAAACCCGAAATCTTCGACCGCAATATCGTCCGCGGTCCGGCTGCGCAGAATCGATGCGCGCACCGAATCGGCTTCCGTCCAGGCTTCGGCCAAGCGGTCTTCGCCTTGCGATTCGGGCGCAGGACGTTCTTCCTGCCCCGCTTCGGGATTCAGCGAATTTTTGCGGATCACTTTCAGTTTTTCGCCCTTGCGGAAGGCATCGACGAGGTAACGGTCGTTCGTCACGAACGCCAGATACAGAAAGCTCGGCTCGCCCCGAAGCATCAGGCAGATCGCGACGGCGTAAATACTTTTCTTTTCGGGCTTGAATTCGGCGATCAGGGTGTAACGCGAATCGCCCGAGGGAACCTTCTCCAGCCAAACCTCGTCCGGCTGCTCAAGCGCCATCCACCGAAGGTGGGCAAAGCGTTCGCGTTCTTCGCCCGTCAGGTCCTGGGCCGAGACGTGGCGCCCGTATTCGCGTTCGAGCTTTTCGATCTCGGGGGTGAAGTGCGCGACGATGCAGCCTTCCGAGCAGAAAAAGCGGCCGACTTCTTCTTCGACGAACAGCGCCTGTTCACGGGCGGCGATCTTCTTGTTGCACTCGCAGCAGTGAATCGTCGATTTAGAAGCCGAATTTTTGGGTGATTTCTTAGTGGAAGGCTTTTTACTCATCCCTTTACTCATCCGTAAGTTTTCCTGGCTCGAAGCCGGTTCTCAGGCCCATCCTTGAGCCTTCCTTCAATTGTGAGGGGATTTCAGCCCCCCGTCAATCACAACGATTTCGTCAAAAAAACAACTATTCCCTCCGCCGAAAAATCAAATACAATAGATTTAAGAGCCAAGTTTTTGGCCCGTGGGCAGGATGCCCGCGAATCGTTTCCGACTCAGAACCTATGGAGGGGTTTTCGGATGATCACGGTTTCAAAAGACCAACTCGACACGGTCGAGTATCTGCTTCAGCAATCCGCCCAAGGCAATCACGTCTTATTCGACGTCGACATCGTTCGAAACGTCTTCACGCTGCCCGCCCGCCCGATGAGCGAAGCCGAAGCCTACGAAGTCGAACACCACATCGAAAAGCTGATTTCGACCGACGGGATCGCCAAACAAAGGGCTTATCTCGAAAAATTGCCGGAAGACCTGCTTTTTCGCGTGGTCAAGACCTACTTCAACATCGTCGAGAATAACCTTTTTGAAAACCTGACGGTACGTCATTAAAGGATGAGAAAATGAGCCGGATTTCTTCCACCCGAAACGAACTCGCCGACCAGTACCGGACCCAACAGGCCGAACTGGACGAAATGAAGGACGATCACGAAAAAGAAATCGACCAGCTTAAGAAGAATTACTCGACCGAAAAAGCCTCGCTCGAAGACCGTTTCGAAAAATCGCTTCAAGAAGACCGACTGTCGCATTACGATCACCTCCGCGATACCAAAAGACAGATGCTGCAAGAAGAACGCGACCTCGATCAACGGCGCAAAGACGTCGTCGACGGACGTCAGCACGAGCTTTATCGCGAGCAGATTCAGACCGAACAGGACGGCCGTTCGCACTTGAACCAAATGAAGCAAAAATACGCCGCCGCCGAAGAATACGAACGCAACCGCGCCTTGGCCGCTCAAGAAGAAGTCCGCACCCATCACAAACAGACGGCCGAAAGCATCATCAACGAAAGCAACAAACGGATCCAAAATCTGCGCGACCAGAAAACCGCCGAGCTCGAAACCCAAAAAGCGACGCACGCCAAGGCCGTGGACCAGATCCGTTCGCACTACGACGGTTTGCGTACGAACGTCGAGAATCAATACGCCGCCGGAGTCGCCAACCTCGAAGGCCGCGCCAGCGCCGATCTGGAGAGCCGAAAACGCGCCGACATGAACGTTCTGAAAAATTATTCCGAGCGCAGCCACGATCCGTTTTATCACCTGAACCGCTTCGATTCCGACCTGCGGGACGACGGGGATGCCTATGTATTGCGCGTGAAAGTCCCGCCCTATGAGCGCCCTCAGTTTCAGGTCCACGTCTCGGGCCAAGAGCTTCACCTGACGGGCACCCGCTCCTTCCAAGAAAAAGTCGAAACCGAGCCCGGCCGCTGGGTTTCGACCAGCTCGTACCAGAACGTCAGCGAGAAGGTGCCGCTCGACGTGCCCGTCGACGGCCGTTACATGACCGTCCAGTCGGATGGCGACTGGGTCGAGTACACGATCCCGAAATTCAGCCAGCATCGCCGCATCAACGATACCTACCGCCCGCAGCCGGTCGCCTCGCTCGACGAGCAGGACCGCGAGATGGAGCGCGATCTGAACTTCGGCAAGAATCTTCCCCGCCCGAACGGATCGGCCTGATTGGACCTGTCTAATCGTTAGACAATGCCGTCACCCCTTGAACATGAACGAAAATCGTTGAGCCGCGATCGCGTTGAAATCACGCTTTTTTTTGCCGTGGCCTTTTGGCATCGCCGTTGCACTCTTTGAGGGCGTAGGCGGTACGTGAGCGATGAAACTCGAACACACAGAAAGCAAATCCACAATGTCGGCATTCAAAGACTCCCAACAAAGCATCACCTTCGTTTATTCCAACCTCTATCAAATTTATCGCAAGGGCAAAGCCGCCAAAGGCGTCGTCCTCAATCCCCGCAGCCTGACCGAAACCCCGGCGGCAGCCGAAGTCAAAGTCGCTTCGCCCCAACAAAACGAAGGCCTTCGTCGGTGGGCGCATGCCGATCACATCCAAATGGCCTCGCATCTGCTGGCCTTGCGCGATGCCCGCAAACGCTTAAACTACCTCATGACCGAACTCGACGAGTTGTTGAAACGGTCTTAAAAAGTTCATGATCCAAAAGCTCTGGCCGATTTTATCCCTCATCCTCCCGATCCTGGCCCTGCCGCTCCCCTCGGCATGGGCCCAGGGTGACGTTGCGGCCCGTTTTCAGGCCCTCTCCTCGAACGACCTTCATTTCGTCAAAAGCATTCCCTTGGGCTTAGGCCCCTTTCACACGTACCATCCTCAAGGCCTTAAGATTCTGAATCATACCCTCTACCTGACCTCGGTCGAATCGGGCGGTTCGGGATACCTGACCGAGTACGCGTTGTCGAAAGACGCGGCCCTGCCTCTTCGCCAAGTCCGGTTCGAAAACCCGGAACCACGGCAACTTTTAGCACCCAACTTCAACCACGCCGGCGGCCTCGACGGAAACGAAAACGGGCTTTACCTGCCGCTCGCGGTGTATCGCCCGCTCGGGCCCGCAAAGATTTTGAAAGTCGATCCCTCGACGCTCGAAACTTCAGTCGTCGGAGCGGTGAACGATCACGTGGGGGCGCTGATCTTGAACGCCGATTCCAATCGCCTGTGGCTTTGGAATTGGTCGGCGAAAGACGCGTATTCCGCCGATGCGGCGCTCGACATTTCAGACCGTGCCCGAAACCCGTCACACTGGCAATACCAGGACTGCAAATCCGTAGGCCCCCTCGAAGCGATTTGTTCGGCGAAAAAAGGATTGCTTTGGCCCAAAGGCGAGATTCAACTCATCCGCTTCAGCGGCGAAGATCAAGCATCGTTTACCGTCTTACATCGGGTGGCCGTTCCGCACCTACGACCTGACGGACGTCGTGGCGGTCGTCGCCCGCTCACTTACAACGCGATGGACGTCGAACTCACCGAACACGGCTTGAGATTTTACTTTGTGCCTCATGATGGGCCAGAGTCGCACTTGATCGTGCTCGAAAGCGGAAATTAATCTTTCTTCTCGGCGTCTTTGACTTTGACCTTCACTTCGAAGGTCACTTCGTTTTTCTTCAGAAACTCGGCCAATACCGCCGAAGGGTCGAGGCGATCCGAAATCCGGCCCATCATCTCCGAGACGACGTTTTGCATGAATTCTTTTCGCACGTTCTTGGCGCCGTCCAAGATGCCCGAGACGATTTCTTTCGGAAGCTTGAATTCCGACACGAGGGTCTTGAGCGTCTCTTCCGTCAGGAAGTAAGTGCCGATCCCGACCGTCATCAGTTTCTTGGCCCACGAAAGCGTGCCTGAGGAGGAATCTCTCGAATCCGACTCAATGGCATCGTCTTGTTCGTACTCTTTATCGCTCATTGCTGTTTTGCCCGTTCGTAAAAGCTTTTCATCATCGAGGGGAGGGTCCCTTTGACCAAGCCCTTTAAAATCAAACCCGGGACCGAAAAATTGAATTCCACTTCGAGCGAATACGTGACCTTGCATCGGTCGGGGCCGAGCGATTCGATTTTCCAGGCGCCGTTATTGACCTTGAAGAAATCGCTTTTCAGCAAGGTCCAGGTCACGCTTCCGGCCGCTTCGTCTTCATGGACTTTCAGGTCGTAGCTCATGTCTTTCGACAGCATCGATAGTTCGTAATGCGCGGTCACGTCACCGTCTGCGCCCCGCTCCGCCTTAACGCTTTTCATGCCATCGACGAATTCGGGATAGTGCTCGTAATCCGAAACCGCTTTGAAGTATTTCTTCGCGTCGACGTCGTAGGTTTTCTCTTGTTCCGCTTGAGCCATGGTCGTCTTCCTATCGGGTAAAGTGGTGCTCGGTTTGGATGTACCGAATCGTGCCGGTCTCGGAACGCATCACGACCGAATGCGAATACGCGCCGCCCGGGAAATACCGAATGCCGTTCAAAAATGTTCCCTGAGTCACGCCGGTCGCGCAGAACATGACGTTCCCCTTGGCGAGATCATGGATTCCGTAAATTTTGTTCAGGTCAGTCACGCCCATCTTTTTGGCGCGCTCTTTTTCGGCGTCGTTCTTGTAGATCAACTTGCCTAAAAAATCGCCGCCGCGACAACGCAAGGCCGCTGCCGCGATCACGCCTTCGGGCGCGCCGCCCGAGCCAAGCAACACGTCGACGCCGCTTCCGGGCTGGGTCGTCGCGATCGCCGCCGACACGTCGCCGTCGCCGATCAGCCAGATCCGCGCGCCGCTCATGCGGACTTCTTTGATGAGTTCTTCATGGCGAGGACGATCGAGGATGATCACGGTCAAATCCGAAACCGAGCATTTTTTCGCCTTCGCGATTTCTTTCAAGTTCTGAGTCGGCGTGTTTGCCAGATCGATCGCGCCTTTGGCATCGGGGCCGACGGCGATTTTATTCATGTAGCAATCGGGCGCATGCAGAAAGTTCCCCTCTTCGGCGATCGCGATCACGGCGATCGAGTTGTTGAGGCCTTTGGCGCAAATCGTGGTCCCTTCGAGCGGATCGAGCGCTAAATCGAGCTTCGTCGCTCCGGCAACGCCGATGCTTTTACCGACCTTCTCGCCAATGTAGAGCATCGGGGCTTCGTCGCGCTCACCCTCGCCGATCACGACCGTTCCGTCGAAATCGACCGAGTTCAACGAATCCCTCATTGCGTCGACGGCGGCCTGATCGGCCATTTTTTCGTCTCCGCGTCCCATAAAGCGCGAGCTCGAAAGTGCGGCAGCTTCGGTCACCCGTACGAATTCCAGTGCAAAGTTTCGATTCATGCGGTTTAGATCCCTTTCAGATGGTTTAAGGCCATGGTTTTCAATTCCGGATGCGTGATCGGAGCGTGCTCCATCAACGCGATCGCGGTTTCAAGCAATTTCCGGTCCGGGACCGGGTCGTAATCGATCAGCCGGGTTTCTAAGCGAACGATTCCGTGCGCGTAACCCTCTTCGTCCTCGGCCATCGTCTTGCCCGTGCTGATCCCGCTTTCGAGATCCCACTGCACGAACGTGTGATGGATGTACAAGGTCCATCGTCCGATTCCTTGGGCCGTGGCGCCTTCGCCTGTCGCTTGATAAAACAGCCAATCGACGCCGACCGGATTGTGATACCAGATCGCGTTCGCGAGGTCAGGCAAATCGTAAAGCTTCAGGTGACTGCCGAGCATTTCGGGGTGCGAAATCCGATCGAGATGATCGAGCAAGGTTTTGGTCGGAGTCACCCATTCCGCCCCGATCAAGGTCCCTCGGATCGACCGAACCTTGAAAATCGCCTCGGTCCGCAGGCCTTCGACCTTCACCATGCCCCGATGTTCGGTGCCGACGGCGAATTCAGGGAGGTCAGTGCGATCGACGAGCCGGAGCGCGAGGCCCCCCATCGAGATGTCCTGAACCGAAAAATTTTTATTAAGCTTTGCATCATGAAACTGACAAGGAGTGATATGAAACCGAGGAAGCTTTCTTCTTTCTGGAGCGACGTTCGTCATCATGATT
>Ga0164242_10005027_pt1 | contig 14739 bp, 13 predicted proteins | sample OricomgcompostMG_FD_108783 | JGI IMG/M metagenome (GOLD analysis project Ga0164242, IMG submission 108783) | Miracle-Growth compost microbial communities from Emeryville, California, USA - Original compost - Miracle growth compost (MG) ... | reverse complement strand
CGCGACGCAGCTCGTCGACGAGCAGCTCATCACCGAGGACGAGGCCCTTCAGCGGGTGACCGGCGACCAGCTCGCGTCCCTGCTGTTCCCGCAGTTCGACCGCTCCGCCGACGACGGCGCCGCCGCCCGGGGGCTCACGACCGGCATGGCCGCGTCGCCGGGTGCGGCGGTCGGGACGATCGTCCTGCGGTCCGCGGACGCCGTCGCGGCCGCCGAGCGCGGCGAGCGCGTCATCCTCGTGCGCCGCGAGACCAACCCCGACGACCTCGGCGGGATGATCGCCGCGCAGGGCATCCTCACGTCGCGCGGCGGCAAGACCTCGCACGCGGCCGTCGTGGCGCGCGGCATGGGCCGGACGTGCGTCGTGGGGGCGGAGGAGATCGACGTCGACGAGGACACCGGGACGGTGACCGTCCGCGCCGCGGGGCGTGACCCGGTCGTGCTCCAGCGCGGCGACGAGATCAGCATCGACGGCTCGACCGGCGAGGTGTTCCGGGGGGCGGTCCCCGTCGTGGCGTCGCCGGTCGAGCGGTACCTCGAGGAGGGGCTCGACGCCGCGCTCGGGGCCGACGGGTCGGGCCGCGGCCTCGACGAGCAGACCGAGGGCCTCGTCCGGTCCGTCGACCGGCTGCTCCGGCACGCCGACGCGCGCCGGCGCCTGCGGGTCGAGGCCAACGCCGACGTGCCCGACGACGCCGCGCGGGCCCGGCGCCTCGGCGCGCAGGGCATCGGGCTGGCCCGGACCGAGCACATGTTCCTCGGGGAACGGCGGGCGCTCGTCGAGCAGATCGTCCTCGCGGAGGACGTCACCGAGCGCGACATCGCCCTCGACCAGCTCCTGCCCCTGCAGCGCGACGACTTCCGCGGGCTCCTCGAGGCCATGGACGGGCTGCCCGTGACGATCCGCCTCCTCGACCCGCCCCTGCACGAGTTCCTCCCCGACCACACCGCGCTCTCGGTGAAGATCGCCGTCGCGCACGACCGGCGGAACCACGGGGTGCCCGTCGGGTTCGGCGACGAGGAGCTCGCGGCGGACGAGAGGAAGCTCGCCGCGCTCGAGCGACTCCACGAGGCCAACCCCATGCTCGGGGTGCGGGGCGTGCGGCTCGGGCTGCTCGTGCCCGGGCTGTTCGCCATGCAGGTCCGGGCGATCGTCGAGGCCGCCGTCGGACTCGTGCGCGAGGGCAAGGACCCGCGCCCCGAGGTCATGGTGCCGCTCGTCGGGTCGGTGCGGGAGCTGCAGATCGTCCGCGACGAGGTGGAGTCCGTCGTGCGGGGCGTCACCGAGCTGGCGGGCGTCGACCTCGACGTGCCCGTCGGGACCATGATCGAGCTGCCCCGTGCCGCGCTCACGGCCCACCGGATCGCGACCGAGGCCGACTTCTTCTCGTTCGGCACCAACGACCTCACGCAGACCACGTGGGGGTTCTCGCGCGACGACGTCGAACGGACCCTGTTCACGACGTACCTCGACAACGGCGTCCTCACGATCTCGCCGTTCGAGACGATCGACGCCGACGGCGTCGGGCGGCTGGTGCGGATCGCGGTCGAGGAGGCGCGCGCGACCAAGCCGGGCCTCGAGCTCGGGGTGTGCGGCGAGCACGGGGGCGATCCCGAGTCGATCCGGTTCTTCCACGACGCCGGGCTCGACTACGTGTCCTGCTCGCCCTTCCGCGTCCCCGTGGCGCGGCTGGAGGCGGGCCGCGCCGCGACGGGTGCCGCGGCGGGGTCGTCGACGCGGTAGGACGGCGCCGGGCGCCCGATGACACCCTGCCCAGGCCGGCCGCGGGACCCGTGGTTAGACTCCAGAAACCGACCACCGGCCCGGCCCCGGGAGCGTGCACGTGCGAGAGATCGTCGTCTTCAGCGGAACGGCCCACCGGGGACTCGCGGAGGACATCTGCGCGGCGCTGGGCGTCGAGCTGTCCCCGGTGGAGATCACCCGGTTCTCGAACGACTGCCTGCAGGTCCAGCTCCAGGCGAACTGCCGCCAGCGCGACGTCTACCTCGTGCAGCCGCTCGTCCCGCCCACGCAGGACGCGCTCATGGAGCTGCTGCTCATGCTCGACGCCGCGCGGGGCGCGTCGGCGGCGCAGATCACGGCGGTCATCCCCCACTACGCGTACGCGCGGTCCGACAAGAAGGACGCCTCGCGCATCTCGATCGGCGCGCGGCTCGTCGCGGACCTCCTGGTCACCGCCGGCGCGGATCGCGTGCTCACCATGACCCTGCACGCGCCGCAGGTCCACGGGTTCTTCTCCGTGCCCGTCGACCACCTCACCGCGCTCGGGATCCTCGCCGACCACTTCCGCGCGCAGGACCTCGACGACACCGTCGTCGTGTCACCGGACTTCGGGAACGCGAAGACCGCCAACCAGCTCGCGCGCCTGCTCGGGCTGCCCGTCGCGGCCGGGAGCAAGCGGCGCCTCGGCGACGACACGGTCGTCATCGACACGATCGTCGGCGACGTCGCGGGCAAGCGGGCGATCATCCTCGACGACGAGATCGCGACCGGCGGCTCGATCGTCGAGCTGCTGGACCGCCTCGCCGCGGAGGGCGCGCGCGAGGTGTCGGTCGCGACGACGCACGGCCTGTTCACCGGGAAGGCGCACGAGCGGCTCCGGGGACACCCGATGATCCGCGAGGTCGTCGTGACGGACACCGTGCCGCAGGCCTCGGACTGGCCCGAGCTCACCGTCCTGACCGTCGCCGACCTGTTCGCCGAGGCCATGCGTCGCATCCACGAGGGCGAGTCGATCAGCGGCATGTTCGACGGCGTGGACCCGACGCACGCCCCGCCGCGCTCGCGCGGCAGGGCGGCCGCCCGCTCCTGAGGCGGGCTGCGTCGTCGGGCGTGCCCGGCGGTCACGGGAGGGCGAGGACCCCGCACAGCGCGGCGACCGCGACGCCCTGGAGGACGAACCGCAGCGTGACGACGCTGTCCCACTTCTCCTGCAGGGCCCGGGCGTCCGCGGGGACCTCACCGGCGAACGCCGCGGCGGTGAGCCGCTTGTTGACGGGCGCCGCCACGACCTTGTAGATCACGAGCCACGCGACGAGCGCGACGGTCGCCACCGCGGCCGCGGCCGTGGCCCAGCCACGGCCCGCGAGGGCGGCGGCGACACCCGCGAGCACGGTCGCGACGACGCCGAGGACGCCGGGGACCGGGAAGCGACGGTCGCCGTAGTAGTGGCCGAAGCCGGTGACGGTCACGAGCGTGCGGTCGTCGACGCGTGCGTACGCGGGACGCAGGACGAGGGCCGCGCAGGCGTCGGTGCCGTAGATCATGCCCACGCCCAGGACGGCGACGACGGCGACGAGGTAGCTGGCGAGTTCCATGGTCGTTCTCCTGTCGAGTGGATCTATCAGTGCTAGGTGTGAGAGCGACACTAACCTGTCAACACTTCCATGTCTAGCACTGCTAGGATTACGGCATGACGGAGAGCCCCACCCAGCGTCGTCGGGAGCGAGAACGCGCCGAACGACGCCAGCTGATCGTCGACTCCGCGCGCGAGCTCGCGGAGGCCGAGGGCTGGGACGCCGTCACCACGCGGCGCCTCGCCGACACCATCGAGTACTCGCAGCCCGTGCTCTACAGCCACTTCGCGAACCGGACGGCGATCGTCGACGCCGTCGCGGTCGAGGGCAGCGCGGAGCTCGCCGACGCGCTCCGCGCCGCGAGCGCCGGCGCCTCGGACCGGGCGGGGCGCGCGGCGGCCGTCGCGCAGGCCTACCTCGACTTCGCCGAGCAGCACCCCGCCGTCTACGACGCGGTGTTCGTGCTGGCGTCCGACCTCCCGTTCGGCACGCCCGACGCTCCCCCCGCGCTCCTCGACGCGTTCGGCCGGCTCCGCGACGCGTTCGCGCCGGACGAGCCGCAGCCCGACGCCGACGTGCTCACCGAGGTCGTGTGGAGCGCGCTGCACGGGCTCGTCGTGCTCGAACGCAGCGGCCGGCTGCGGCCCGGACAGCGGGAAGCGCGCCTCCCCCGCCTCCTCGAGCTGCTGTCCCGCTCGCGCTGAGAACGTGGGCGGTCGGCGAGAGCATGAAGCATGCTGCTCGACGACGTCGCCGCCACGTCCGAGGCCGTCGCGGCCACGAGGTCCCGGCTCGCGAAGCGCGCGTCCATCGCCGCGCTCCTGCGGCGTGCCGCCGAGGAGAACCCGCCGGCCGGTGACGGCGACGCCGAGACTGACGAGCTCGCCGTCGTCACCTCGTACCTCGCCGGGCAGCTACGCCAGCGCCGCACCGGGCTCGGGTGGGCGTCGCTCCGCTCGCTGCCCGCGCCGGCCGACACCGCGTCGCTCACGGTCGCGGGCGTCGACGCCGCGTTCGAGCGCATGGCGGGGTTGTCCGGGCCGGGATCGGACACCGCCCGGGCCGCCGAGGCGGCGGCGCTGTTCGGCGCCGCGACCGAGCGCGAGCAGCGGTTCCTGAGCGGGCTCGTCGCGGGCGAGCTGCGGCAGGGGGCGCTCGACGCCGTCGTCGTGGACGCGATCGCCGAGGCCTCGGGGGCACCCGTCGACGTGGCGCGACGGGCCGTGATGCTGCGCGGGGACACGGGCGCCGTCGCCGTGGCGGCCCTGCGCGCGCCGGACCCGGCGGCAGCCACCGCGGCGCTGGGTGGGTTCGGGCTGGAGGTCGGGCGACCGGTGCGGCCCATGCTCGCGCAGTCCGCGCCCGACGTCGGCGCCGCGCTCGAGAAGCTCGGACCCGCCGGGGCACCGGTGTCCGTCGACACGAAGCTCGACGGCATCCGCATCCAGGTGCACCGGTCCGGCGACGACGTCCGCGTCTTCACGCGCAGCCTCGACGACATCACGCCCCGCGTGCCCGAGATCGTCGCCGCCGCGCTCGCCCTGGACGCCGAGACGTTCGTGCTCGACGGCGAAGCCCTGGCCGTGGACGCGTCCGGCACCCCGCGGCCGTTCCAGGAGACGGCGTCGCGGTCGGCGTCTCAAGAAGCGGAGGCGCTGGCCGCCGTCGAGCTGACGCCGTTCTTCTTCGACGTGCTGCACGTAGGCGGCCGCGACCTCCTCGACGAGCCGTTGCGCGACCGGCTGCCTGTGCTCGACGGCATCGCCGGGCCGTACGCCGTCGGGCGACTCGTGACCGGCGACGCGGACGACGCCGCCGCGTTCTTCCTGGACGCCGTGGCGCGCGGGCAGGAGGGCGTCGTCGTGAAGTCTCTCGACGCGCCCTACGCCGCCGGACGACGCGGGGCCGGGTGGGTCAAGGTGAAGCCGCGGCACACGCTCGACCTCGTCGTGCTCGCCGTCGAGCGCGGGTCGGGGCGGCGGCAGGGGTACCTGTCGAACATCCACCTCGGGGCGCGCGACCCCGACGGCGGGTTCGTCATGCTCGGCAAGACGTTCAAGGGGATGACCGACGCGATGCTCGCGTGGCAGACCGAGCGGTTCACCGAGCTCGCCGACGGGCCGACCGACGGGTACGTCGTGAAGGTGCGGCCCGAGCAGGTCGTGGAGATCGCGTTCGACGGCGTGCAGCGGTCGACCCGCTACCCCGGCGGCGTGGCGCTCCGGTTCGCCCGGGTGGTGCGGTACCGGGACGACAAGACCCCCGCCGAGGCGGACACGATCGACACGGTGAGGTCGTACGCGGCGGGGGGCTAGACGACGGCCTCGACGGGCGAGGGGTAGGTCAGGCGACCGTCGTCACCCAGGACCGGCGTCGCGCCCCAGCGCCCCAGCTCGTGGATGCGGACGGAGCCGGGGCCGAGCACGTGCTGCACGACGCCGCCCCGCGCGACCACCGTGTTCGCGATCAGCAGCCGGTGGCACCGCCACGGCATCGGCTCGGCGCACAGGACGACCGTCGGGCGCTCGCGGCCGAGCGCGAGCAGGTGGGCGACGCCGTCCTCGTACTCCGGGGTCAGCGTGTAGTCCGCGTACCCGCGGAAGCTCGCGTTGCGCCAGCCCGCGTTGCTGTCGCCCGCCTCCGGCCGTCGAGGGCGATGCCCGCCGAGCTCCGGCAGGTGCACGTAGTCGACCTCTGCTCGGGCCAGCCACTCGCTCATGACGTCACGCGTGAACTGCGGGCTGCGGCGGGAGCTCGGTGCCACGCGCACGTCGGCGACCCGCTCGACGCCGACCTCGCGGAGCATCCCGACGAACGTGTCCTCCGGGCACGTCCAGTGCCCGATCGTCCACAGCTCGTCCGACGTCGTGATCCACTCCCCCGCCGACCGTGAGCCCGAGGCGGACCCTTCTCCACGCTACGCGGGTTCGCGCCGCCGATACCCTCGGCCTGTGAACGAGACCGGTCGCGGCATCTCCCGCCTCGCGAGGCTCTGGGAGCGGACGCCGAGGTGGACGCGGCTCGTCATCGCCACCGTCGCGCTCGTCGTCGGGATCGCGGTCCTGCTCCGGCCGACGGCGTCGCTGGGTCTGCTGGCGTTGCTGATCGGAGCGGGCCTCGTGGTGCAGGGCGTGGTCGAGCTGGCCGACTCCGCAGGCCGTCACGCCGGCGAGTCGCGGTTCGCCCTCCTGACGACGGCGGTCAGCGCCCTGTGGGTCGCGGCGGGAGTGTTCGTCCTGGTGTTCCCCGGGCTGACGGTGGGCCTGATCGCGGTGATCGTCGGGGTCGGGCTCGTCGTGAGCGGCGTGCTGTCAGCGGCGCGCGTGTTCCGTCGTCGCCGGACGGTCGACGCGCGCATCGCGGACGGGGCGTTCGGCGTGGCGAGCGTCGTCTTCGGGGTGCTCGCGCTGGCCTGGCCTGACGTCACGCTCCTGGTCGTGTCCGTCGTGTTCGGCGCGCGCCTGATCATCGGGGCGTTGTCGGTCGCGTGGCGCACCCTTCGCCCGCGGCCGACGACGAACGCCACGCAGCCGGGGCCGTTCCGCCGGTGGGCGCGGACCGGGGTGGCGATCCTGACCGTCGCCGCGTCGGTCGCCCTGGGCCTCGCGAGCGGCGCCCTCCACGGCGGGACCGTGCCGGTGGACGACTTCTACGCGTCGCCGCGGACGGTCCCCGACGGACCCGGCCACCTGATCCGTTCCGAGCCCTTCACGCGCGGCGTGCCGGCCGACGCGCGCGCCTGGCGCATCCTCTACACGACGACGCGCGGCGACGGTTCGCCGGCGACGGCGTCGGGCCTCGTCGTCGTGCCGAGGAGCGGCTCGGGTTCCTGGCCGCTGATCGCCTGGGACCACGGCACGACGGGCTACGCGCGGACCTGCGCCCCGTCGCTCCTGGACCAGCCGTTCGAGTCCGGTGCGCTGTTCGTCCTGCCGGACGTGATCGAGCAGGGCTGGGCGCTGGTCGCCACGGACTACATCGGCCTCGGCACCCCCGGGCCCCACCCCTACCTGATCGGCAAGGACAGCGCGTACGCGTCGCTCGACGCCGTGCGCGCGTCACGCGAGCTGCGGCAGGCCGACGTCGGGACGAAGACGGTCGCATGGGGCCACTCCCAGGGCGGCGGCGCCGCGCTGTGGACGGGCGCGGTCGCCGAGCGGTACGCCCCGGACGTCAGCCTGTCCGGGGTCGCGGCCCTCGCCCCCGCGGCGAACCTGCCGAGCCTGGTCGAGCACCTGCCCGACGTCACCGGCGGCAGCATCTTCGCGTCGTTCGCCGTCGCCGCCTACACCGCCGACTACCCGGACGTGACGTATCGCCGGTACGTCCGCCCGGGCGCCGAACCGATCGTGCGGGCGATGGCCGGCCGATGCCTGTCCAACACCGACGCACTGGTGTCGGTGCTCGACGCCGTCGGGCTCGGCGCCGACCCCCGGATCTTCGCGCAGGACCCCACCACCGGACCGTTCGGGGCTCGGCTCGAGGAGAACGTCCCGCCCGCGACGGTCACCGTGCCGACCCTCGTCGCCCAGGGCGCCGCCGACACGCTCGTGGTCCCGTCCGCCCAGGCCGCCTACGTCAGGCAGGCCTGCGCGGCGGGCGAGAGCATCGACTACCGGACGTTCGAGGGCCTCGACCACGTCCCGCTGGTCGAGGCCGACTCGCCGCTGGTCCCGCAGCTCGTGCGCTGGACCACCGACCGCTTCGACGCGAAGCCCGCCGCGCCCGGTTGCACCACCCGCACCTTCTGAGCGTCACCCCCTGGATCGTCAGACCACCAGGCCCGGGCGAGCGTCGGACGGCGCACGCACGACCGCGGCGGACGAGCCGTCGTCGTCGGGCACCGGAGCGGACCCCGGGAGGGCGAGCTGGACGTGCACGCTCAGGAGATCCGCACCGAGCACGCGCACGTTCACGGCGTTGAGGGCCCGGAGCGGGTGCCACGCGACGATGCTGCGCTGACGGGCGAGGGCGTCGTCGTCGGGGCAGACGGTCGCGATGCCGTCGACCCAGCGGTGCCGCAGCCCGAGCCGGAGCCGGATGCGCACGTGCGGGTCGTGGCGGATGTTGCGGACGTAGCCAGCGCGCTCGCCGTGCTCGGCGATGATCCACAGGTCGTCGCCGCGTCGGCCGTTGCCGACGGGGGTGCGGCGCGGCTTCCCGGTGCTGCGGCCGCGCGTCTCGAGGATCGCGACGCCGAACGGGTTGAGCCCGACGGCGAACCCCAGTCGCACGAGCGGGTTGACGACCCAGCGCTGGAGGGTGCGGACGAACAGCACCTTGACGGTCGGGTTGGTCCAGGTCAGGACGAAGAGCGCGATGTAGGCGCTGGTCTGGGCGAGCGGCTGCCAGACGGCGCCGGGCTTGACGAGGAACAGTCCCCAGACGATCGCGGCCGCGACCAGGGTGCCGACGGCGAGCCCTCGGGGAACGTGCGGTGCAGGTGCGACGATGGACACGGTGACACTCCTTCGCTTCTGTTAGAGCCTCTTACTTCAGAGTGATGGTGTCACTAGTTCGTGTCAACCCCCCGGCAGCACCGACGAAGAGAGCCACATGACCGAGCCGTCTCCCGACCGGCCCACGAGCCGTCGCGACCGCTACCGCGCCGAGACGCGCGACGAGGCCAAACGGATCGCCCTCGACCAGCTCGCGACCGGCGGGCAGGCCGCGCTCTCGCTCAACGCGATCGCCCACGAGCTCGGCATGACCGGCCCGGCCCTCTACCGGTACTTCGCGGGCCGGGACGAGCTGCTCACCGCGCTGATCGTCGACGCCTACGACGACCTCGGCACGACCCTCACCCGCGCCGTCTCCGGCGCCGCGCCCGACGGCCCCGACGCGCAGCTCCGCGCGCTCGGCCGCACGATGCGAGCCTGGGCCCTCGCTCAGCCGCACCGGTACCTGCTCCTGTTCGGCACCCCGTTCTCCGGGTACCACGCCCCCGACGCCGCGCTCGAGGCCGCCCAGGCCAGCATCGGGTCCGTCATGGAGGCCATGGTCGACATCCAGTCGCGACGCGGACGCCCCGAGGCGCCGCCGAGCCTCCTCGAGCAGCAGCTCGAGCGCGCCCCCTGGATCCCCGACGAGCTCCACGGCGCGATCCCGGGGGCCGTCCTCGCCGACGTCCTGCTCACGTGGACCCGACTGCACGGGCTCATCGGGCTCGAGGTCAACGGCCAGTTCGCGACCATGGGCTTCGACCCCGAGCTGCTCCTCGAGCGCGAGCTCGACGACATCGTCGGCACAGGCTGACACCGGCCCTCGCACTCGGCGCACGGGAGGACCGGCTGGCGGCGGGAATCGGCGGCCCACCAGCCCGGTTGCCGTCGGTATGGCGACGACGGACGGCACGGGCGTGAGCGGCACGAACCTGGGCGGGCGGTACGGCGTGTGGCGCCGGGGTCTCGACCTCGACGGGAGCCTCGCGGCGACGCTCGAGCGTCTGGGCTACGGCGCGGTGTGGGTTGGCGGCTCGCCCGACGCGACCCTCGCCAAGCCCGAGGAGCTGCTCGCGGCCACGGAGACGCTCGTCGTCGGGACGGGCATCGTGAACATCTGGACGGCGGCGGTCGACGACGTCGCGGCGTCGACGCGCCTCCTGCTCGACACGTTCGGTGACCGGTTCGTGCTCGGCGTGGGGTCGGGGCACCGCGAGGCGTCCGGGGCCAAGGCGGCGACCCCGTACGCGGCACTGGTCGAATACCTCGACACCCTCGTCGCCGACGGCGTCCCCCGCGACCGCGTCGTCCTCGCCGCCCTGGGCCCGCGGGTTCTCCGGCTCGCGCGGGACCGCACCGCAGGCGCCCACCCGTACCTCGTCACGCCCGACCACACGCGCGAGGCACGCGAGATCCTCGGCGCCGGGTCCCTGCTCGTCCCCGAGCAGCACGTCGTGCTCGACACGGACGTCGCCCGGGCACGCTCGGTCGCGCGCGCGGCGCTGACGAACTACCTCGGGATGACCAACTACCGGAACTCGTGGCTGCGGCTCGGCTTCACCGAGGACGACCTCGCAGGCGGCGGCAGCGACCGGCTCGTCGACGCGGTCGTCTTCCACGGGACCCCCGCGGCCGTGGCCGCGCGCCTCGCCGAGCACCTCGACGCGGGCGCCGACCAGGTGGCCGTCCAGCTCGTCGCCGGGGAGCCGGGCGAACCGATCGCGGACGGGTTCGCCCGCCTCGCCGCGGAGCTCGGGCTGGGCTGACCGCCCGACTCCAGGGACGTCGTCGGGAGCTCAGACCGACGACGCGTGCCCCACGACGTCCCGCCACGAGTGCTGCGGGTCGAAACCGAGCAGCCGACGCGCCTTGTCGATCGACAGCAGCGTCTCGGTGCCCTCGAGCGGGCGTCGCACCTCGATGCCCGGGAACTCCTCGGCGACGAGGTCCGCGGAGGGCCGTTCCATCACCGTGTCCGCGTTGGCGATCACGAACGCCTCGAAGCCCTTGAGCTCGCTCTCGACGGCGAGCCGGACGGCCTGCGCGCCGTCGCGGGCGTCGATGTAGCCCCACAGGTTCCACCGCCGCCGGGCGGCGTCGTCCTGCCAGGACGGGAACTCGGCGTAGTCCGCGAGCGCCATGACGTTCGAGAAGCGGAGCCCGAGGATCGACAGCTCAGGGTCCCAGCGGGCGAAGTGGCGGGCCATCTCCTCCTCGACGGCCTTGCCGAGCGAGTACGTCGAGTTGGGCAGGACGGCGTACGCCTCGTCGACGGGCACGTACGGCGGCGGGACGTCGAACGGCAGCCCGAGGACGGTCTCGCTCGACGCCCACACGACCTTCTTCACGCCGGCGATCTTCGCGGCCTGGAAGACGTCGAACGTGGACGGCACGTTGTTGTGGAACGTGGCGCCGCTGGTGCGGAGCCCGGGCGCGGGGATCGCGGCGAGGTGCACGACGGCGTCCACGCCGGAGTAGCGGTCGTCCACGCCGGTGAGCAGCTCGACGACCTGCCCGAGGTCGGTGAGGTCGGCGCGCGTGAACTGCCCGGGCTGCCCGGGCGGGGGCGGCACCTGGTCGACCGTCACGACGTCGTACCCGTGCTCGGCGAGGTCGGTCACGACCGCCTGCCCGAGCTTGCCGCTGCTGCCCGTCACCACCACGCGTGCCATCCCCTCAGCGTAGGTGTCGATCTGCGGCGATCTCGTTCGTAGTGTCGGTGAGAGCCGGACCTCCCGGCTCCGGACCCAGGGAGACAGCCATGAAGCAGTACCTCCTCTCCGTGCACGGCACGGAGGGCGACGCGACGCCGTCCGACGACGAGATCCAGAAGATGTACGCGGACGTCGCCGCCTTCAACACCGAGGTCCAGGAGGCGGGCGCGTGGGTGTTCGCGGGCGGGCTCTTCCCGCCCGACGTCGCCACGACCGTGCGCCCCCAGGGCGACGACGTGCTCGTCACCGACGGACCCTTCGCCGAGACCAAGGAGTACCTCGGCGGGTTCTGGGTCATCAAGGCCGACGACCTCGACGCGGCCCTCGCCTGGGCGAAGAAGGGCGCGCTCGCCTGCCAGGGCGCCGTCGAGGTGCGCCCGTTCCAGGAGGAGCCCGAGGCGTGACGTCCACCGAGCCCGGCCCGGGGGCGTCCGCCGTCGCGGACGTCTTCCGGGCCGAGTACGGGGCGTGCGTGGCGACGCTCGTCCGCACGTTCCACGACATCTCGCTCGCCGAGGAGGCCGTGCAGGAGGCGTTCGCCGTCGCCGTCGCGCGGTGGCCCGTCGACGGGACTCCCCCCAACCCGGGCGCGTGGATCATGACGACCGCCCGCCGCAAGGCGCTCGACGTCGTCCGGCGCGAGTCGACGCGGTCCGCGCGGTACGCGCAGGCGGCGCTCGTGCACGGGGCGGCGTCGGGGGTGCGGGACGATTCCGGCGCCATCGGCGGCGCCGCGGACGACGAGACCGAGGAGGGCCCGGTGCGCGACGACCGGCTGCGGCTCATCTTCACGTGCTGCCACCCCGCCCTGAACCGGGCGGCGCAGGTCGCGCTCACGCTCCGCCTGCTCGGCGGCCTCGAGACCGGCGAGATCGCGCGTGCGTTCCTCGTCCCCGAGCCGACCATGGCGCAGCGGCTCGTGCGTGCGAAGCGCAAGATCAAGGACGCCGGCATCCCCTACCGCGTGCCGTCGGACGCCGACCTGCCCGACCGGCTGCGGTCCGTCCTCGACGTCGTGCACCTCGTGTTCAACGAGGGGTACACCGGGTCGGCGGGCGACGACCTGGTCCGCGACGACCTGTGCGACGAGGCGGTCCGCCTCGCCCGGCTCCTCGTCGAGCTCATGCCCGACGAGCCCGAGGCCGCCGGCCTCCTCGCCCTCCTCCTGCTCACGGACGCGCGTCGCGCCGCCCGCACCGACGCACGCGGCGAGCTCGTGCTCCTCGCCGACCAGGACCGGACCCTCTGGGACGCGGGTCGGATCGCCGAGGGCCAGGGCCTCGTGCGCGGGCTCCTGCGACGCGCCCGCCTCACCGGGACCACGCCCGGCCCGTACCAGGTCCAGGCGGCGCTCGCCGCCGTCCACGACGACGCCCCCACCGCCGACGCGACCGACTGGCGGCAGGTCGTCGCCCTCTACGACCAGCTCCTCGTCGTCGCGCCCACCCCGGTCGTCGCGCTCAACCGCGCGGTGGCGCTCGCGGAGGTGGCCGGCCCGGGGCCCGCGCTGGACGTCGTCGACGGGCTGCGGCTCGACGCGTACGCGCCGTGGCACGTGGCACGCGCCGACCTGCTGCGCCGGCTCGGACGGGCGGCCGAGGCCCGCACCGCCTACGACGACGCCGCGCGGCTGAGCCAGAACGCCGTCGAGCGGCGGTTCCTCGAGCGCCGGCGCGACGCGCTGGGCTGACCGGGCCGTCCGCGGAGGGGGGATATCCCTACCCGAGCCGGCGGCCTAGGACCATCGAGCCGCACCCGCGCGCTCCCTAGCGTCGAAGGCATGACCACCACCGACGCACCCGCCCTCGAGATGCGAGGGCTCACCAAGACCTACGGCTCCGGCCCGACAGCCGTCGCGGCCCTCCAGGGCGTGGACGTCGCGTTCGCGCCCGGCACGTTCACCGCCGTGATGGGACCCTCCGGCTCGGGCAAGAGCACGTTCCTCGCGTGCGCCGCCGGGCTCGACCGCCCCACCGGCGGCCAGGTGCTCGTCGAAGGCGTCGACTTCACCGCCTGGGACGAGGTCCGGCGCACGACGCTGCGCCGCGAGCGCATCGGCTTCGTCTTCCAGGACTTCAGCCTCGTCCCGTACCTGACCGCCGCCCAGAACGTCGAGCTGCCGCTCCGGCTCGCCGGGCGTCGCGCCGACGCGCGACGGGTCGCGTCGCTGCTCGCGCAGGTCGGGCTGGCCGACCGTGCCGGGCACCTGCCGAGCGCGCTGTCGGGCGGGCAGCAGCAGCGGGTCGCGGTCGCTCGCGCGCTCGTGACCGAACCGGGCGTCGTCCTCGCGGACGAGCCGACGGGCGCGCTCGACACCACGACGGCACGGTCGGTCCTGCGGCTGCTGCGGGCCACCGTGGACACGCTCGGCCAGACCGTCGTCATGGTCACGCACGACCCGGTCGCCGCGGCCTACGCCGACGCGGTGCTGTTCCTCGTCGACGGGCGGCTGGAGGGCCGGCTCGACGCCCCCACACCCGAGGCCGTCGCCGCCTGGACGGCGCGGCTCGAGGACCTGGTGCCGGCGGTGACGCGATGAGCGCCGCGACCGCGACGCTCGCGGTCCGGTCGCTCCGGCGCCGTCCCGCGGCGGTGACCGCGACGTTCCTCGCGGCGTTCCTGGGGACGGTCCTCATGGGGTCGTTCGCGACGCTCGTCGAGACCGCGCTGCACACCGACGGCGACGACCGGCAGCTCCTCGTCATCATGGGGGCCGTCGTCGGGGGCTGGAGCGCGCTGATCGTCCTGTTCTCGATCGCGTCGACCGTCGGCATCACCGCGACGCAGCGCGCCCGCGAGACCGGGCTGGTCCGGGCCGTGGGCGCCACGCCCCGTCAGGCGCTCGGTCTGGTCCTGTGGGAGACGCTCGCGGTCACGCTCGTCGCCGCCGCCCTGGGAGCGGTCGTCGCGGCCGGGACCGGCCGACGCCTGCTCGACGCCCTGCGCGACGGCGGCCTCGTCGGGGACGGCACGACGTTCGCCGGCGGTCCGGTCTCGCTGGGCGCCGCGGCGGCGGCCGTGGTCCTCGTCGGGCTGCTCGCCGCGTGGCTCGCGGGCCGGCGCGCGAGCGCCGGTCCCGTGGTCCGGGTGCTGCGCGAGCAGAGCGCCGAGGCGCGTCGCCTGCCGCGGTGGAGGGTGGCCGTCGGGGTCGTGCTGGTCGGCTACGGCGCGGGGCTCGCGGTCGTCACGACGACGGTCGGCCGGTCCTCCGACGACGTCCACCTGGCCCAGGAGACCGCCGGGCCGGCAGGCATCGTCGTCGCGGT
>Ga0164242_10005026_pt1 | contig 14739 bp, 11 predicted proteins | sample OricomgcompostMG_FD_108783 | JGI IMG/M metagenome (GOLD analysis project Ga0164242, IMG submission 108783) | Miracle-Growth compost microbial communities from Emeryville, California, USA - Original compost - Miracle growth compost (MG) ... | reverse complement strand
CTGTAGGTATAAAAAAAAGCAGAAACAAAACCAACAAGGAAATTTTGTAAGAGGCGTTTTTAACCATGCTTGCAAAAGTATAAAACTATTCGTGCCATTTCTTTAAAAATTTATAAAAAAAACCATAAAAATGCAGAAAGAATTAATGAGAATCAGTTACTTATATAAAGATGGTCAATTTGTATAATAGAAACACATTTTCTTTTATTTAAACTTCTCAATAATTGATTGTGATGTTCCGCCAAGGTTTTTAATTACAATTGAAACGCTTTCTGCTATCTGGCTTTTATTGACTATAATTTGATGGACAGATTTTTCAAAATTTTGTTTTTGAACAGAAGGATCAATATCAACACTTTCGATTTGATTATTTTTCCTATTTGTTACGAGATTTTTTAAATCATGGTCCGCATTTTTTGAAACCTGCACCATAATCAAGACGACAATACCCTGTAAATCCACCTCATTAACGTTTTTAAACAAAACCTCTTTCCTCAAAACAATTTTAAGACTGTCGGGATTTATATTTCTTCCTTTTAATTTATTGGCATTTTTTTCGATGCAATTTTTTATATCAGGTTTTATTACGCGCATTGCATTATTGTAAAACATAGTCGCTTCGTTTGGCATTACCGAATTTACCTGTGCGAAAACGTTGAGCGTAAAACTTATAAAAAATAAGGGTAATAAAATTTTCATACGCAATATTTTTCTTAAAAAATAATTGTGGAAGATGATTAGCTTTTAATAAAACGCTCAAAACGTTTAAATTATTGAGTCATTCCGTGATTTTCCAATAACAATTATTTTTTGAGACCTTTATTTCTCATTTTTTAAACTTTAAAAAAAAATTACATGAATCCGAATCCGAAATTAAAAGGTCAAAGCGCTTTAGTAACCGGGGCAAACAGTGGCATTGGAGAAGCAGTTGCTATTGCTTTGGGAAACGATGGAGCAAATGTGGTTGTCAATTATGTAACTCATCCTGAAAATGCGGATGCGGTCGTAAAAAAAATAGAAGCAAATGGAGGAAAGGCAATTGCCCTTAAAGCGGACGTAAGCAGCGAAGAGGAAGTTCAATCAATGTTTAAGCAGATGATCGAAAAATTTGGGACAATTGATATTTTGGTAAATAATGCAGGAATTCAAAAAGATTCACCATTGGAAAGCATGAGTCTTCATGATTGGCAATTGGTCTTAAACGTAAATTTAACTGGTCAGTTTCTATGTGCCCGTGAAGCGGTAAAAGAATTTTTAAAACGCGGCGTGGTAAAAGAAAGAAGTGTTGCTGCCGGAAAAATTATTTGTATGAGTAGTGTTCACCAGGTTATTCCCTGGGCAGGACATGTAAATTATGCTACCAGCAAAGGAGGAATAGAAATGATGATGAAAAGTATGGCGCAGGAACTTGCACCGAAAAAAATTCGCGTAAACGGCATTGGGCCAGGCGCGATAGAAACACATATAAATGTTGATGCCTGGAGCACCCCTGATGCACTCAAAAGATTACTTACCCTTATACCATATGGTCGTGTTGGAATTCCTGAAGATATTGGTAAAGTAGCAGTTTGGCTAGCCAGCGACGATTCAGATTATCTTGTTGGTACGACCGTTTTTGCTGATGGCGGAATGTTACTTTATCCCGGTTTTTCCACTAATGGTTAATTATGTTAGAAAAATTTCATGTTACCTTGAGGCAATGAATGGAAAAAAATAAATAATGACAAAAAGAGAAAATGCAGAATTAAAAAGACTACAGGAAAATGCCATCAAAGAAATTCCGTTAGAAAAGTGGGGCCCATATTTAACAGCACGTCAGTGGGGAACGGTTCGGGAAGATTACAGTCCAAACGGCGACGCATGGAATTATTTTCCTCATGATCATGCAAGAAGCAGGGTTTATCGTTGGGGAGAAGATGGATTAGGAGGAATTTCAGATATTAATCAGCACTTATGTTTTTCAATTGCTTTATGGAACGGTAGAGATCCGATTTTAAAGGAAAGGCCTTTCGGATTATCCAACCGGCAGGGAAATCATGGAGAAGATGTAAAGGAACTTTATTATTACCTCGATAATGTTCCGACCCATTATTACATGAAGTATTTATACAAATATCCACACGAAGCTTATCCCTATTCTGATCTTGTAAATGAAAACGCAAGACGTGGAAAGTTAGACCCTGAATATGAAATATTGGATACCGGCATATTTAATGACGATAAATACTTTGATGTTTATATTGAATATGCCAAGCAAAACAGTGAAGATATTTTTATAAAAATTGAAGTGGTTAACAGGGGAAATGAAAAGGCTCCGATTACAGTTTTGCCAACCCTTTGGTTTTACAACAGCTGGCAATATGGTGGCGTAAAAACCAAACCTGATATTAGTTTAATATCCGGCCAATCTGTGAAGGCGACTCATGAAAAACTGGGAAATTATTATTTGTATTTTGATGCTGCCGATGATCTACTTTTTACTGAAAATGAAACAAATTTTGAAAGGCTTTTTGGTTGGGAAAATAAAAGTGAATTTGTCAAAGATGCTTTTCATGAAGCCATTATTAATGGCACAAATCTTCAAAGATTAAAAGCCAAGAAAGAAGGAACAAAATTTTCGCCGGTATATAGATTTGAGCTCGAAGCAAAACAATCACGATCTATTTTTTTACGTCTTTCCAACAAACATTTGAAGACATTTTTTCAAAAAGATTTTGAAAACATTTTTGAAAAAAGAAAAAAAGAAGCGGATATTTTTTATGAAAATATTCAGCCGACACTTACTAATAAAGACCAAAGAAATATTCAACGACAAGCTTTTGCGGGAATGCTTTGGAACAAACAATATTATCATTATGATGTTAATCGGTGGATAAATACGAGCGATGGAATAACGCCTGACACGGAAGAAAGGAAAAAAGGGCGTAATCATCTTTGGAAATATTTAAAGAACCTCGATGTTTTATCTATGCCGGATAACTGGGAATATCCATGGTATGCCGCATGGGATATGGCTTTTCATTGTATAACAATGGCAGTGATTGACCCGCTTTTTGCCAAGCATCAGCTAACCCTGTTGATGCGTGAATGGTACATGAGTCCTCAAGGGCAGTTGCCAGCCTACGAATGGAACTTTAGTGATGTAAATCCTCCTGTGCACGCCTTTGCAGCTTTACAGGTCTATAAAACAGAAGAAAGAATTTACGGGAAAACTGACCTGGCATTTTTAAAAAGTATTTTTGAAAAGCTCATAATCAACTTTACATGGTGGATTAATCAGAAAGATGCCAACGGCAACAGTATTTTTGAAGGAGGTTTTCTTGGTCTTGACAACATTGGATTGTTTAACCGAAGCATGGTACTTTCGGGAGATTCATTATTAGAACAAACTGATGGAACCAGTTGGATGGGAATGTATGCGTTAGACATGATGAATATCGCCCTGGAAATCGCGATGAACGACGATTCGTTTGAGGATACTGCTACAAAATTTTATGAACATTTCGTAATCATTGCAGAAGCATTGAATGAATTGGGTCTATGGAATAAAGAAGATAAATTTTTCTATGATGTGCTTTCCCTCAATCAATCAGAGTCTTTCCCTTTGAAAGTGAGGTCCATTGTTGGATTGTCACCTTTGTTTGCCGTTACAGTTATTGAAAAGGATGTATTTGACCAACTTCCGGATTTCACTAAAAGAACCGAATGGTTTCGGAATTACCGGAAAACAAGCGGTTTGTATTTACCAAGCGAGGCAAATAAAACACTTCAAGCAACTATGCTTTCATTAGTTGATAAAGAACGATTAAAAGATTTATTAGAAAAACTTTTGGATGAAACTGAATTTTTATCTGAAGGTGGAATCAGGGCACTTTCAAAGTTTTATGAAAAAAATCCCTACACTATTGATTTTGGAGGAACGTCATACTGCATTCAATATGATCCGGGAGATTCAACTTCTGATATGTTTGGAGGCAATTCAAATTGGCGTGGTCCGGTTTGGATGCCTGTAAATTATTTGTTTATAAATGCCTTCAAAACTTTCGGATATTTTTGGGGCGATGAATGTAAAGTGGAATGTCCAACTCATTCCGGGAATTATATGACGCTCACAGAAGTTGCTAATGAAATAACAAGCCGGCTATTGCATATTTTTGAATTAAATGATGAAAACGAAAGGCGCTCAAATGGCAAATACAATTGGTTTTACAAAAAAGATGAAAATAAAGATCTTGTTTTATTCAACGAATATTTTCATGGGGACACAGCACAAGGACTTGGAGCCAGCCATCAAACAGGTTGGACAGGACTAATTGCTAATTTAATTTTAGATTTAAAAGAAGACGAAGAAGAATAATTATTACTCTTATTTTAAAGTCATTAAAGCAACTGATTCGATATGGTGGGTATGAGGAAACATATCGACTGGTTGGACTTTTAGGATTAAATATTTTTGACTCAACAATTGTAGATCGCGAGCCTGGGTAGCAACATTGCAACTAACATAAACAATTTTAGCCGCTTCTATTTCTAATAATTTATTCACTAATTTTTGATGAAGGCCTGCCCTTGGCGGGTCAACAATTACGACATCCGCGCCTCCATGTAATGCAAAAAAATCATCATTACAAATTTCAATCACATCACCTGAAAAAAAGGACGTTGTTTCGATTTGGTTCAATTCGGCATTTTCTTTTGCATCTTTAATTGCGTCTTCAATTACTTCCACCCCAATAATTTTTTTGGCATTTTTACTCAGGAATATTCCAATGCTTCCTGTTCCACAATAAAGATCATAAACAATTTCATTCCCTTTTAAATCAGCAAAATCTTTTACAACATTATATAAAACTTCTGCTTGCTTTGTATTCGTTTGGAAAAAAGATTTCGGAGAAATTTTAAAATTAAACTCTCCCAATTTTTCAATCACATACCCCTTCCCATAAAAAGTTTTAGGCTCAAGTCCATCCATGCTGTCATTCCATTTTTGATTAATCGTATAAAGCAAAGTAGTGATTGCCGGTACTTTTTCTAATAAATAATTGCAAATGGACTTAATTTTCTCCTGGTCTTCATTCCCCAAAAAAAGATTTACCATCAACTCATCAGTTGTACAATTTCGTAGGATTACATTTCTTAAAAATCCTTTGTGTTCTTTAATATCATAATAAGTGTAATGGTTTTTTTCCGCGAATTCACGCAATGTGTTTCGAACAATGTTGTTTACATCATCCATTAACCAACATTCGTTAATGTCGATAATTTTGTCGTACAATTTTGGAACATGAAATCCAAGCGCGCCTCCCGGCCATTGATTTTCTCCTAATTCTGAAAATTGATTTTGAGTTAAATATTTTTTATTACTAAAGGTGAATTCAATTTTATTGCGATAATGAATTGTATTTTCAGAACCAAGAATATTTAAAACGGGTGCCTCAATTTTTCCAATTCTTTTTAAAACATCCTTTACTTCCTGTTCTTTAAATTCCAATTGCTTTTCATAAGGCAGCATTTGCCATTTGCAACCCCCACAAACTCCAAAATGAACACAAAACGGAGTAACTCTTTCCCTGCTATATTCTTTTATTTTTATTGCCTTTCCTGCTGCCCAGTCTTTTTTATTTTTGGTAATTAAAACATCTGCAATATCTCCCGGAACGGCACCTTCAATAAAAATAACTTTGCCTTCAAGACGTGCAACGGCTTTACCTTCAGCCGCATATCCTGTTACTGAAATATTTTCTAATACAAACTTTTTCCTTTTCACGAATGCAAATGTAAAGGTTGTTATTGCAAGTAATTTTATAAATAAATCCGAAATCTTACACTAAGACAAACGGTATTTCGTTTAGTATTTAAAACATGGATTTTGTTTTAGCTTAACGAAAATGTTAACTATTTTGTAGCACCTTTGTTTGCAACTCAAATTCAATATTTTTGTCTTTTATTCTTTATTCACATGAAAATACTTTTTTCTTTTTTACTGCTTTGCGTTTCATCTTCTCTTTTAAATGCACAAGGTTATAAAGTCATTTTACAAACCCCCGATTACAAAAGCGGTCTTGCTTATCTTACTTATTATTACGGCAAAAACATGAATGTGCAGGATTCAGCAATTGTAAATTCAAATGGAGTTGCGATTTTCCAGGGAAAGGAAAAATTGCTTCCGGGAGTTTATTCAATTGTGTTTCCCGGTAAAAATAAATTGTTTGATTTTTTAGTGGATAAAGACCAAACAATTACTATTAAATCAGACACGACAGACCTGATAAATAAAACCGTTGTGTCAGGGTCACAAGCAAATATTCTATTTCAACAATACCAAAAGTACGTTGCGGAAAAAGGTAAATTTTTGCAACAGGAACTCGAAGCTTATAAAAGATCATCAACCAAAGAAGATAGCTCCTCTCATGAAAAAAAATACAAACAACTGAATACCGAGCTGAATGATTATCGTGAAAACATTATTAAAGAACATCCCGAGTCTATGCTGGCAGCGCTTTTAACAAGTATGCGTGAGCCGAAGGTTTTAAATTCTCACCCAGTAACCCGACAGGATTCTTTAGAAAACTACCAGTATTATAAAAAGCATTATTGGGACGGAATTACATTTATGGATGACCGCATTATTCGTACACCTTTCTTTTTGCCAAAGGTGGAACAATATTTCAGAAATGTACTTTCACCTGTTCCTGATTCGATCATAAAAGAATCGGATTATTTGTTGTTATTGTCAAGGTCCTCTCCTGAAATGTATAAATTTTTGTTGAACTGGCTAACGGACGAATACATTTATCCCAAATACATGGGCCAGGATGCAGTGTTCGTTCATCTTTTTGAAAAATATCATTCAAAAGGAGTTTCAAGTTGGTTAAATGAAAAACAAATAAAAACAATTTCAGACCGCGCCTATATGTTGATGGCTAACTTAATCGGGCAACAAGCTGCGGATCTGAAGATGGTAGATTCAAATGGAATAAGCAAACCACTTTATGGAGTAAAAGCAGATTATGTTGTGGTATGTTTTTGGGATCCAACGTGTGGACATTGCAGAGTGCAAGTTCCAAGGCTCGATTCAATATATAATGCCAAATGGAAAAAAGAAAACGTCAAAATGTATGGTGTGCTTACTGAAACGAAAAACTTTGAACAATGGAAAGATTTTATGAATGAACATAAAATGAACAACTGGATTAATGTTTATGAAACAGAAGCACAGAGAAAAAATGTTGAGCAATCAAAACAAGCATCCTATAAACAACTGTACGATGTAATTCAAACTCCAACCTTGTATCTTTTAGACAAGGATAAAAAAATCATTGCTAAAAATTTAACGATGGAGCAATTAGATGATCTGCTGGATGTGAAAATTAAGAATCAATCTGACAAAGCTTCGCGGTAAATTTTTTAAAAATAAAATAAATGAAAAAACTGCTTCTGGGTTTTGTGTTTACTTTTTTTATTCTAACCACTTATTGTCAAACGCTTTTTACTTATGGAAAGCATTCTGTAAATGCAAAAGAGTTTTTAACTGCTTATAATAAAAATAAAATCGCCACAACAAATGATGCTCAGGCCTTGCGTGATTATCTTGATCTTTATATAAAGTTTAAATTAAAAGTGCAGGCAGCAAAAGATATGCGAATGGATACTCTTCCTTCTTTAGAGGCGGATCTTCAAAACTTTCGCTCTCAAATTCAGAACAGTTATTTAAATGATGAGCAAGCAGTAGACTGGTTAGTTAATGAAGCTTTCGACAGAAGCCAAAAAGATATTCATGTTGTTTATTATTTTGTTAGCAATCAAAATGCTGATTCTTTAAAAGCTCTAAATACAATCAACGAACTTGCTCAGAAATTAAAGGTTAATAAGAATGAAGAAATTCCTTCGGACTTAAATAATTTAAAAATTGAAAAAGGAGATGCCGGTTTTATAACCGTCTTTTCTTTGCCATATGATTTTGAAAATATTGTTTATCGGTTAAAACCAGGACAATCAAGCGCTCCGTATGAAACAAAAAAAGGCTGGTATATTTTTGAAAATAAAGGAGAAAGAAAAGCTGTTGGAAAAATTACGATTGCACAAATTCTATTCGCCGTTCCTCCCGGAGAGTTGCATGATGAAAAAACAAAAAAATTAGCAGATTCTGTTTATGCTGCTTTAAAGAATGGAAGTGATTTTGCAACTCTTGCAAAGCAGTTTAGTGATGACAAAACCACTTATATAAATGGAGGATTAATGCCGGAATTTGGAACTGCAAAATATGATTCTGTTTTTGAAAATAATGCTTTCGCTCTTGAAAAAGATGGAGACATTTCTGCTCCTTTTAAAACGAAATTCGGGTACCATATTATTAAAAGAATCTCAGCCGTTCCTGTTCCTACCCGAAAGGAAGATGAGTCTTATTTGTACAATTTAAAACAGGATGTTTTAAATGATTCTAGAATTCAAATAGCAAAACAAAAATTTATTTCAGAAATATTGCCACTTGTTGGATTCAAGAAAAACAAAATAAATGAAGAAAGCCTTTGGATACTAACAGATAGTTCTTTAATTAACCATAAAAATATAACCATTGGAAATTTAAATGAAAACACAGTTTTGTTCTCATATAACGACCATGCACAAACGAAAGTAAGAGATTGGATTATTTATATAAACAATTCAAACAAAGTTGTTCCCGGATCACATGATTCTTACAAAAAATTGTTTGCCGACTTTATTAACGCTTCAGCTGAAGCTGATTATGCTTCCAGGCTTGAACATTTTAATCCTGCTTTTAAATCACAAATTGATGAATTCAAAGAAGGGAATCTTCTGTTTGAAGTGATGCAGAAAAAGGTGTGGACAAAAGCTTCTGCAGATACTTCTGATCTAAAAAGCTTTTATGATTCACACAAGGAAAAGTACTTTTGGAACTCAAGCGCAGAAGCGATTATCTTTTCATGTTCTAACCAGGCTATAGCTAAGCATGCTATAACACAATTAAAAAAAGATAAGAACTGGCGTGAGGTTATTAAGGAAGACCCTTCAGAAATTCAGGCAGATTCAGGAAGGTTTGAATTAGGGCAGATTCCGGTTGTTGACCGCACAAATTTTACTGCCGGTTTAATTACGCTTCCGGTTATAAATAAAAACGATGGAACTGCTGTATTCGCCCAAATCTTAAAACTTTACCCCGCTCATGAGGCAAGAAGCTTTGATGATTCAAGAGGATTGGTTATTAATGATTACCAAAATTACCTGGAAGAAAAGTGGGTAGAACAACTTAAAAAGAAGTACCCCGTAAAAGTGAATGAAAAAACTTTCGACTCTTTAATTAAAAAGTAAAGAGAGTTTTACTTTTCTTTTAGGCTTATCTAAAAATAAATTTGATTTAGCAAAAATTTATAGTTTGAATGTTTTTATTTTACTGCGTTGGCAAACTTTTTGAAAACATTTGCCTTAACAAATACGTAACTCTTTAAAAACTAAAAACTAAGTAATGAAAAAATTATTTGCTATTGCATTATGTGCAGGAATATTTACCACTGCGAAATCTCAACATTTGTATCTTCAAGGTGGAGTAAATCTTGCCAACATTTCTACTTCCAATTCAGGGGCAACTGAAAAAAATAATATGCTTACCACATTTAATGCTGGCATAATGGCTCGGTCTAATTCATCAGAGCCGGTCGCGCTGGAAGCCGGATTGCTGCTTGATGGCAGGGGCTCTAAATCTAATACCTATATTAATTCTTCAACTGATGACAATTATATCAAAACAAAATTTAACCCTCTTTATTTGGAATTACCTGTAAATTTAATTGTAAGGCTACCGCTTCAAAGCAAATCAAATATTTTTGTAAATGCCGGACCTTATGTTGCAATGGGAATTGCGGGAAAATCAAAAGTCGAAACAAAAATTTTAGGAGCAACTACCAATACAACATACGATATCAAATTTAATAATGACGATCCTTCTACCAACCAACAGGAAAATGCACGCTTCGACCGGCTTAAAAGATTTGATTACGGTGTAAATGTTGGTGCCGGCTTTGATTTAGGGAAATTTCTTTTAAAAGCAAATTATGAACTTGGCCTTGCGAAAATAAATTCCACAGAAAACGATAATAGCGCGAATGATAAAAATAAATATCGAACAGTTAGTATTTCTGTAGGAATTCCTCTGAGCAGATAAGAAATATTTTCAACAAAATAAAACAGGACTATGCAGAAATGTTCAGTCCTTTTTTATTTTTTACAAAATTTGTTTTGCAACTTTAGTAACGACATCTGGTTTTCCAAGTGTATAATAATGTAAAACAGGTACACCTGATTTTTTAAGTTCTTTTGATTGTTGTAACAGCCATTCTGTTCCTACAATTTCCACCTCTAAATCTGTTTTACATTTCATGATCTCATTGCTTAATTCGGTAGGAATGTCAACATGAAAAGTTCTGGGCAAAACGTTGAGCTGCTTCTTTGAAGTGATCGGTTTTAATCCAGGTATAATTGGCACTTCAATACCAATCGCTCGGCAGGTTTTTACAAAATCAAAATATTTTTTATTATCAAAAAACATTTGTGTTGTAATATAATCAGCGCCGGCGTCTACTTTCATTTTTAAATATCTCAGGTCACTTTCGAGATTTGGAGCCTCAAAATGTTTTTCAGGATATCCGGCCACGCCAATACAAAATTTTGTTTTATTTCCATCACGAATATCGTCCTCAAGGTAAATTCCATTATTCAAATTCACAGCTTGTTTTAAAAGATCTATCGCATAAGAGTGTCCATGCTTTTCTGGCTCGAAAACGGTTTCGTTCTTTGCTGCATCACCACGAAGCAACAATACATTATCAATTCCTAAAAATGCAAGATCAATTAATGCATTCTCTGTCTCCTGCACGTTAAAACCGCCGCATATCAAATGTGGTACTGCATCAATTTTATAATGATTCATAATTGCGGCACAAATTCCAACTGTACCTGGCCTTTTCCGAACTTCCACTTTCTCAAATGTTCCATCTGCCTTCTTCTTGAAAACCTGCTCACTACGATGGTAAGTTACATTGATAAAGGCCGGTTTAAATTCCATTAAAGGATCTAAATGATTATAAATTGATTCTATCGTTCTTCCTTTTAACGGTGGAAGAATTTCAAAAGAAACAAGCGTATCTTTTGAGTCTTTGATGTGATCTGTAACTTTCATTTTTTAAAAAATAGATGCAAACTTAAGCGGTAAAAAATTAAATCCAAAGAATGTGAATAGAAGAGCAAAGGGTTTTACAAAAAAATTTTTAAATGGTTTTTATTGAATAAAATAAGCAAGGATTCCGGTTGCTACTAAAGTAATTCCGGTAATGATTCCTGCATTATGTTCTAATGAATGCCAGTTTAATTTTAATATTCCAAGATAAGCAAATCGCACCAACAAAACCATTCCTGCCGTTGTTATAATTAAATATAGTGCAGCAATAAACCAAATGAGCCATGAAGTTTGGGTGCCTGCCAACAGGAAGTAAGCTTCAATTTCCATACAAGGAGAAAGAAACATTGCAAGAACAAGAGCCACAATAATCTTCTTTTTTGAATGCTTTTTTTTGATGTTATCATCAAGATGAAAATGACGGTGATTATGATGTCTGTAAATGAATAAAACTCCTAACAGAATTAAAATTACCGGAGCAAAAAAATGGGTAAAATAGCTGATGTTATTCGCCAGCTGCTTTCCAACAAAAGCAAGAACAAATCCAATAATTACCGTACTTAATCCATGTGCAATGGCAGAAATAAAAGTAACCTTCGTAACTTCCTGAACTGTCCATTTTTCCTTTCTTCCAATTGCAATAACAGGAAGCCAGTGATTGGGAATGGTGGCATGTAATAGGCTCAAAATAATACTTCCGGCAATGATGCTGTACATTAAGAAAGATTGAAATAAAGAAACAAGGAATTACAAAATTATTTGCAAGTTAGTTGTATGAGACTTTTATCAGAAATTAATCCTGGTAAAAATAAAAAAGCCTTTGTTTTCTTTACAAAGGCTTAACTTTAAAAAAGCTGTAGGGGAAGGGTTCGAACCTTCACGAGGCAGTTAGCCGTAGCACAAAGTTCAGTGGTCGACCCTGGTCGTTTTCATATTACTATCAAAACGGCTCTATGCTAAGTTTATCCTGTGATCCTCACCCCCGAGACAAGAGGGCATGTCTGCCAAAAATTTCATCACCCCACATTGTTTAAGAACTTTCTGATGCAAATCTAAGAATAGAGTTTAAAATAAAAAAACTTTTCAAGGAAGTTGTTGAAAAAATAGAATTTTATTAATTTTTCCCCTATTTTTGTGAAATATTTCTAAAAAACAAAAATCATTATGGCTGCCAAATTTAATATTGACAAATTAGATCTAAAGATCATTCAGGAAATGCTGGAGAATGCAGAAACACCTTATGCAGAATTAGGCAAAAAGCTTTTCGTAAGCGGCGGGACTATTCATGTTCGCATTAAGAAATTGGAAGAACTTGGGGTGATTAAAGGTAAAAAATTAAAAGTAAATATCGGTGTTCTTGGCTATGATATTACAGCGTTTGTGGGAATATTTTTGGAAAAAAGTTCCCTTTATGACATGGTAGCAAAAGAACTTGAAAGAATTCCGGAAATTGTAAGGCTTAATTATACGACCGGAAATTATAGTATGTACATTGAAATAGTTTGCAAGGATATCAATCAGCTAAGAAGGGTTTTACACGACGATTTGCAAAAAATAAAAGGAATTGAAAGAACAGAGACTCTTATCTCTCTTGAAGAAAGCTTTAACCGTAGTGTCCGCGTTTCAGAAGAAGAGTAATTAATCCTTCTTTTTATTGGTTAAATATACTCCTGCAAAAATTAGAACTGCGGCAATAATTTTATATAAAGAAAGCTGCTCTTTTAAAAAAATCATTGCAATAATTACAGCGAATACCGGTTGCGAATAAATATAAGCTCCGGCCTTAGAAGCGCTTAGTTTTTGAATTCCATAAACATTAAAAATATAGGCAAAAAAGGTTCCGGGAATAACAATTACAAACAAAATTAGCCATTCTTTGAGATCAAAAAACTCCCACCTGATATTTGAAAATTCTTTATAAGAAAAGGGTAAAGTCATAATAAATCCAATGGAAAAGATCCACCTTGTTACTTGCATTGGAGAATATTTATCCATTAAAGGTTTAACCAAAATAAAATAAAAGGTATAAGCTAAAGCACTTAGAATAACCAAAATATCACCAAGAAACGGATTGTCACCGCGAGGACTAACTTCTCTGTTCCGGATTAATAATACTGCACCTAAAACACCCAGAAATAATCCCAAAGATTTTGTTATTGTCAGGCTTTCTCTAAGAACCCACGCAGCAATAACGGTTATCAAAATGGGAGTGATTAAAGCAAGAAGTGCGGCATGAATCGGAAACGTAAATGAAAGGCCCTTTATAAAAAGCATTTGGTTTAATGCTATTGCCGTAAATGCACAAAAAATAAATGCAGGAACATCTTTTTTCTCAATTCTTTTTTCTGGTTTTTTAAATAAAAATAAAAACCAAAATAAAATAAGGCTAACTGCAAGACGAATAATATTGATTCCAAAAGGACCTGCATAATGATTGGTTGTAAAATATTTTACTGCACTATAATTGATTGCGAAAAAAAGATTCGTTCCCAACAGGCCAAGATGAGCTTTCAGTTGTGAGTTCAAGATTAATTATTGTCATGCAAAATTCATTGATTTTATTGAGAGCACAAATTCATCAACTGTGTTTTGATATTGCTCTTCATTAAATTGAAAAGATTTAAATGGAAAACCTTTCATTTCATTTATTGCATCTTCTAAAGAAAAATTCTTTTGTTCTATGCAAAAAAAATATTGTTTTTCATAAAGATATTTGGCCAGGTATTCCTGTTCTTTTTGGCCAGGGGTTGGAATTAAAATTGCTTTTTTTTGCAAAGCAGATAAATCCATAACAGTTGTATAACCGCTTCGGCTCAGCACTATTTCTGATTGTTGTATTACCTTTTTTAATTCTGCAGCTTGCAAATGGTTTTTAATTTTTACGTGGCTAAATTCACGAAAAGATATAGTCTCGTCAGGCAAACCTCGTATTAGAAATGCCTTTCCATCAAAGGACTCCAATTGTTTCAAAATAAGGTTTTCAAAAATCGTTCTTTGCGGTTCTGGGCCGGAAATCAAAACCAGTAAATCATAAATTATTTCTACATTTTCTATTCTTTTAAATCTTGAAAGCGGACCGATATAAACAACATTTGAGGGCACCTTTTTAGGATGAGAAAGCTTTCCTGCAAGGCCGTTTTTTTGAATATCAGGAACCCAACAGAAAGTATATTTCCTTATAAAATAATTATGAATTTTTTGAGCAATTACATCCGTTAACTGGTTCCCGGTTTTAATGAAAAGTTGATGGGTAATATAAACACAAGGAATTTGTTTGGTAAACATTCCAAACCGATTATCTGATATGATTGCATCGATTGAATTTTCTTTTACTATTAGGTTTATCCACCTTTTTTCCTTGATTATGGAGAAAATAATTTTCGGAAATTGAAAAAATATTGTAAGAGGAAATAAATTTTTATTCCTAGAGTATCTAATTTCATAGCCTTTATATCGTAAAAATACGGCACTGGGGAATTCTTTTTTTAGCAAAAAGAAAATTTTTTTTTCTGCCACAATCCATACTTCACAATTGAGTTCAATCAATT
>Ga0164242_10005025_pt1 | contig 14740 bp, 7 predicted proteins | sample OricomgcompostMG_FD_108783 | JGI IMG/M metagenome (GOLD analysis project Ga0164242, IMG submission 108783) | Miracle-Growth compost microbial communities from Emeryville, California, USA - Original compost - Miracle growth compost (MG) ... | reverse complement strand
TGATCGCTGCGGTTCTCCAGTTGGAGCTCCTGCAGTGGGCTGAGGTGCTGGTTGGCCGTCGCATAGTTGAGGTTCGAGTGGTAGATCGCGGTGGCCCGCACCGGGCCGGCATCGACACGAATGCGGTGCAGCCCATCGCCGAGGTCGGGACGATCTTCCACCTCTTCGGGCTGCTCGGGCGTCTCGACGACCTGGCGGGCGGCGGCCGGGACGCCATACACGACCTGCTGCTCGGGCGCGGCAGGCTCCTGTGGTGCCGCGGACTCCTGTGTTGCCGCAGCCGGCTTGGGTTCGGGCACGTCGAGCTCCTGCGCCAGCGCGTCCAACTCGGCGCGGGCGGTGGCATCCTGCGCCACGTTGGACACGAGCAGACCCATGGTCTCGACGGCTCGCTTGGCGGTGAAGGTGTCGATGGACCCTGGCTCATGGGCGGCCCGGTTGAGGGTGTCACGCACCTCGCGCGCCCACGCGCTGTGGACCGGGGTGCCTGCGCCCTGGAATGCCTGCCATTCGCGGATGAACAGCAGGAGCAGAAAGCGAGGGTCGTCGAGCGAATACTTGCCCGCCGGCCGGCCGTTGGTCTCGTCGCGCTTGGCGTAGTAGACGTCCCACGGCAGCCCACTGGGGACTGAACGATCGGCACGGTCGGCCGTAGGGAACGGGTCATCACAGTAGCTGCGCGCCACACGACTTCGGTCGGATTGAGATCAGCCATGCGGCGCCCCCCGTTCAGTTAGTTCTCAGAAGTTCAGGGTCATATTCGCATGAGGCGGTGACAGCGCTGCCCGTGCGTCGCAATATCGACTGGGCTGGTGATGGCGCCGTGGATTTAGAGGGGTGGCCGATGCAGCACGTGGCATGTCAGCGGGCCAACTGCAAGGCCCATTGTTCTGGACGTGCACGTTGCCGCGGACGACCGCGGTGCGTGCAATCCGAGCATCGCGTCGGGTGGTGATTTGCTCTCACCCGACGGTCACCGCTCGCTTTGGCCAGAGAGCCACGCCGCGAGCACATCGGCGTCCGGCTTCATCCCCGCACCGAGTCGGTAGTGCTCCGCAGTTGCGGCGTCGTCGGCCTCTGGGAAATCGACCTCGTCGACGGGCACGTCCAGGGCCCAGGCGAGAAGCTGCGGGTCGGCGTCGCCACCCTCCACCCGCTCAGTCAGAGCGGTCAGCAGCGTGACCGGCATTCGGCGTGCGTTGGCCCGTTGCTTGCGGTCGGCGATCCTCGGACGGAGCCCGACACCGTATGTCGACAGGAGTCTCGGTGTCGTCATCCCCACGAGCGCGGCGTCGGCCTCTTCATCGACGGTGATACGGAGGAACGCCAGCCTGGCGTGCAGTGCACTCGCCGAAACTCCTTGCTCCCAAAGGAAATCGGCGATCTGTGTGGGTGTGGTGGTGCTCCGGGCCAGTTGTTTCAACGACGACCGAGGCAGCAGTAGCTCGGCCGCGAAGTCATCCGCGGCGTCTTCCTTGTCGCGGTCGGACGCGGCGTCGGTGTCGTGGTGTCCGCGTGCGAGGTGGCCGATCTCATGGGCGAGTGACCAGTTGCTGCGGAACCACCACGGGTCCGTCGCGAGCAGGATGATGCTCCGCGAGCCGATCGAGATCGAGTAGTCGGTGCTGAGGCCGGGGAGTCGAACCACGTCGATACCGAGTCGGTCCTCTGCCCTCTCCGCGAAGTGGCGGACGAAGTCGTTCCCCAGTCGCTCCCGCACGTGTGCGGGGTTGGTTGCCAGCGGGCCGGTCGGAGGGGCCCCATCGGGGTACGCCGCGTGATAGGCCGACTGCACCGTCGCGATGACTTCGTCGTCGGCCTCGCGGCCGGGGTTCGACCGTGTCCGGGTGGCAGGGTCCCAGTTGTGGCGAGCGGCAACGGACACTCGGTGCGGGTCGACTTCGCCCGTGACCAGCCAGTGCAGATCGACGTCGAGCGCGTGGGCGATCGCGGTCAGCTCCACCATGGAGAATCCGCGCTGCCCGTTGAGGGCGCGTGACATTGCGTCGGGCGTCATCTCGGCGATCACCGCGAGACTCGCCTGGGTCCAACTTGCCGGTAGCACGGAGCGGATGCGTTGTCCGACGGCACGAGTTCGCTCGTCCATGGATCCACCGTAACTCTCGGAATTGGGAAAATCCCAACTCTGACCTGCGCCAACCGACACAAGGGACATGCGGTGCGCAAGAGCGTGGCAGCCGAGTTCGCCGCAGCAGCAGTTGATTCCAATCTCGCTGGCCCCTGCGCCGCCGTCTTCGAAGCCGCGCAAGCTGCTCGCGCCGACGGCGACTCCGACATCAAACCGTTCTGGGTGCCAGCCGTGCTTTGCCAGCCAGCGGGTCGTCCACGGAACTCCACGACACCGGAACCCGTCTTCGGGGGAGGGTGTCGCCGTCGTCTAGGGCATGGCGATTCTAATTTTCCTTGCCGTCGCACTCGTGGTGTGAGACTACGACCTCAGCCTCAGCCGACTAGCTGCCGAGTTCTCCTTCAAAGGAGGGATCTTCGCCGCTCCGGCCTCCGGCATGGTTACCATGCCGTCATGGCCGTCGGACCGTGTTCACCCGTGACTACCGCTCGCTGAGGGCCGAGCTGGGTCGAAGTTAGGGGACACGCATGAGAATCATCGACAACGTCAGCCAGCTGCTCGGAGACGACCTCAAAGCAGAACTAACAGCGGGCTCGAAGGTCCGGATTGCCGCAGCGACCTTTTCCATCTTCGCCTTCGAAGCGCTGCGCAAGGAGCTCGAACACATCGATGAGTTGGAGTTCATCTTCACCTCACCGTCGTTCGTGCCTGCAGAGGCAACCGATAAGGTCCACAAGGAACGGCGCCAGTTCTTCATCCCGACCGCGAATCACGCCGAGTCAAGCCTTTACGGCTCGGAGTTCGAGATCCGCCTGCGCAATCAGCTGACCCAGCGCGCGATCGCGAAGGAGTGTGCCGACTGGGTGCGTCGTAAAGTCACCTTCCGGTCTAACGCCACTGGAAATCCGATGCAGCAGTTTGCGGCGGTCGATGAGCGGGCCGTCTACAGCCCGTTGCAGGGCTTTACCACAGCCGACCTTGGTTACCAGCGGGGCAACGCAGTGTCCAACATGGTGCATCGCGTTGACGAGGCGCCGTTGACAGCGCAGTACGTCCAATTGTTCGACCAGATTTGGCACAACCCCGCTCAGGTCACCGATGTCACCGACGCGGTTCGCGAGCACATCGCCAGTGTGTATGCCGAGAACTCGCCCGCGCGGATCTACTTCCTCATCCTCTATAACCTGTTCGCTGAGTTCCTCGACGACATCAACGAGGACGTCCTGCCCAACGATCGCACCGGTTATCAGGATACCGCGATCTGGAAGGCGCTCTACAACTTTCAGCGCGACGCCGCCACCGGGATCATCAACAAGCTCGAGACCTACAACGGTTGCATCCTCGCCGACAGCGTCGGGCTCGGAAAGACGTTCACCGCGCTCGCTGTCATCAAGTACTACGAGCTGCGCAACAAGTCGGTACTTGTCCTGTGCCCGAAGAAGCTGGCCGAGAACTGGACCAACTACAACGCGAACCTGACAACCAACATCTTCGCCAGCGACCGCTTCAACTATGACGTTCTCGCACATACCGATCTATCGCGCACGAGGGGTGAGTCACTCGGACTGCGGCTGGATCGGATCAACTGGGGCAACTACGACCTGGTCGTGATCGACGAGTCGCACAACTTTCGCAACGCCGACTACGCGGAGGAGAAGGAGTCTCGCTACCAGCGGCTCATGCGCCAGGTGATCCGCGAAGGCGTGAAGACCAAGGTCCTGATGCTCTCCGCGACGCCGGTCAACAACCGGTTCAACGATCTGAAGAACCAGCTACAGCTTGCCTATGAGGGAGAGCAAGACAAGCTCAGCGGAGAACTCAAGATATCCACGACCATCGACGCGGTCTTTCGCGACGCGCAGCGCGTCTTCAACGAGTGGTCCAAGCTGGACGCCGAGGAACGAACCACCGATCGCATCCTGCAGATGCTCGACTTCGACTTCTTCGAGTTGCTCGATGCGGTAACCATTGCTCGGTCTCGTAAGCATATCCAAGCGTTCTACGACACCACCGAGATCGGTGCGTTTCCTGACCGTTTGCCGCCTCGATCGATCCCCGCTCAGCTGTCCGATCAGCCGTCAGTTCCGACTTTCAGCCAGATCTTCGACCAGCTGCAGGCCCTCACCCTCGCGGTATACACGCCGTTGGCGTACGTGTTCCCGAGCCGCAAAGCCAAGTACGAGGATCTCTTCAATGTCACTGCCGGCACGGCACGTTCGAACCTCGGTCAGGGTGGTCGTGAGCAGGGTCTGAAGAAGCTGATGATCGTCAATCTTCTGAAACGGCTGGAGAGTTCAGTCGAGGCGTTCCGGTTGACTCTTGCCCGTGTGGAAGCGGCGGTCGACGGGGCACTGAGCCGAATCACATCGCCGGCCGAGGCGTTCGCGGATCTCGATGTCTCGTCCAGTGGTTTCGATCTGGACGACGAAGATGAGCTTGACCTCGACTCGCTCACCTTCGGGGACAAGATTCGCATTGACATCAAAGACATCGACGTCGACTCGTGGCAGCGTGACTTGTGGAATGACCGGGAGACGCTGCGGGAACTCCTGGACGAGATGGTCAAGATCACCCCCGAGCACGACTCCAAGCTGCAGTCTCTCAGGCAGCTGATCGCCGACAAGGCGGCGCACCCCATCAATGCTGGCAATCGGAAGGTCTTGATCTTCTCTGCGTTCGCTGACACCGCCGAATACCTATACCGCGAGCTTGCTCCCGCATTGTCGCAAGCTGGCCTCGAGAGCGCCTTGATCACTGGGGGCAACACTGTCAGGACCTCGTTGGGTACGGGCTATGACTTCCAGCAGATCTTGACACTGTTCTCCCCGAAGTCGAAGCAACGTCACCTCACCATGCCGAAGGCAACTGAGGACCTCGATGTCCTCATCGGCACCGATGTCATCAGTGAAGGGCAGAACCTCCAAGACTGCGATTTCCTGGTCAACTACGACATCCACTGGAACCCGGTGCGGATCATCCAGCGGTTCGGACGTATCGACCGCATCGGCTCAACCAACGCCGTGATCCAGCTGGTGAACTTCTGGCCCGACATCTCGCTTGACGAATACATCAACCTCAAGGAGCGCGTCGAGAGCCGCATGGTGATTGCCGACCTGGCCGGAACCGCCGACGACAACGTGCTCACTTTGCAGGGCAGCGACGCGGCGTTCCGGAAGGAGCAGCTGCGCAAGCTGCAGGACGAGGTCATTGAGCTCGAAGACGTCCGCACCGGGGTCTCGATTACCGACCTTGGCCTGAACGACTTCCGGATGGATCTGCTTGCCTACCTCAAGGAGTATGGCGACCTGGCCTCCGCGCCGAAGGGCTTGCACGCCGTCGTCCCAGCGGATCCCGCGAACGGACTCGTGCCGGGCGTGATCTTCGCTCTGCGCAATGTCAACGCCGACGAGCACATCAACCGCGGCAACCGACTGCACCCGCACTACTTGGTCTACCTCGATGAGGACGGCCAGGTGATCGCCGACCACACCGAGGTGAAGCGGCTCCTAGATTTGGTTCGCGCCGGGTGCCGCCCGTATGACGAACCGGTGCCCACCGTCACCAGCGTCTTTAACGAAGCCACCCAGGACGGCGCGGAGATGACCGCTTATTCGCAGTTGCTCACCGATGCGATCCGTTCAATGGTTGATGTCACGGACGAGCGCGATATTGACAGCCTCTTCAGCGATGGGCCAACAACCGCTTTAACTCAGGAAATCGGTGGTCTCGATGACTTCGAGCTCATCGCTTTCCTCGCAGTAGTCGACCAGGCGGACTCGCTGGTTGCGTCTCGCTTCTCGGCGGTTGAGCCTGTCGAAACCACCGGAGTCACACCGTGACCGAGGTCCTCTACGAGTGGCCGGCCGCCGCTCGGTTCGGCCGAGCCATCCCTAAGACGAAGTTCTACGAGCATGGCAAGGTCTCGAATGCATTGCGCGAGAGATTCGTTGGCGAGGTTCAGCGCATTGCCTGGGCCTACAAGCTCGCCGACAACACGGTCAACTTGCCAGGAACCGTTGCGGTCCCCGAGCTCCAGGTGTTCCAGCTTGAAGCCAAGGGTGATGACATTCACGAGTCTGTTCTTGCGGCGATCGACGGCGCGGTCACGACCCCCATCGTTTTTGAGATCACCCGGTGTGTCCATCACGGAAAACGTGAGGTCCGCGTGGTGGCTGCCCCAAAACAGGCGGGTAGCGCGCCGAAGCAGGGCAGTTACTCGTCAACGACCTGGCAGCCCGCCCGCGCGCCCCGGCGGAGCTTGCCGGCCGCCTTGGATCTTGGAAGCCTGTATGTCGCGATCGTCGAGTCCTTGTCGGGTCTCCCGGCACGTCCCGGTGAGGCAGTGTCAGACGTCGCCGACAGACTGACCAGCACGCGCAAGCTGCAGCGGGAGATCGACGCTCTGCAGCGAAAGCTCCGCACGGAGCCGCAATTCAACCGCAAGGTGGAGCTGCGGCGCGCACTGACTGCCAAACAACAACTGCTCGCCGACCTGACGAGCCCGACGACCAGCCCCGCGCCGGGCACGAAAGACTGAGGAACTTCTGTGGAGAAGCTACGTATGACGTCACCCGACCTGACCGCCACCAACATCGACAAGATTGCCGAGCTGTTCCCGGGCGTGGTCACCGAAACGGTCGATGTCGTCGACGGCGAGCAGGTCGTCAAGCGCGCCATTGATTTCGACTTGCTGCGGCAAGAGCTGTCGGACCACCTCGTCGAGGGACCGCAGGAGCGTTACCAACTCGACTGGCCAGGCAAGCGGGCAGCTGCGTTTGCCGCGAACGCACCGATCGCCAAGACGCTGCGCCCGGTGCGTGAGGAGTCGGTCGACTTCGACGCCACAAAGAACCTTTTCATTGAGGGGGATAACTTGGATGCGCTTAAGCTTCTTCAAGAATCCTACCTTGGCAAGGTAAAGCTGATCTATATCGATCCGCCTTATAATACGGGAAATGACTTTGTCTACGACGATGTTTTTTTCCAGAGTGTTGATGAGTACTTGACTAGATCTGGCCAGTCCGATGATGGTGGTGCCCGCTTGGTGGCGAACTTAGAATCGAATGGACGGTTCCATTCGGACTGGTTGGCCATGATGTATCCACGTCTTAAGTTGGCGCGGAATCTTCTTGCCGATGAAGGCGTTTTAGTTGTATCAATCGATGATAATGAGAGCGCAAACTTGAGGAAGATTGGTGAGGAGGTATTCGGGTCCGGGAATTTTGTCGCACAGATTGCCGTTCAGGTCAATCCCCGCGGGAGGCACCTTGACCGATTCGTCGCGAAGACGCATGAGTCGCTTATGATCTTTGTCCGCAACGTCGATACTGACTCAATCAGAGGCGTTGCAAAGGAAGGGCGGATGGCCGAAGAATATAACCGCTCTGATGCGGATGGACCATTTCGGCTACTTGGTTTGCGCAATCGAAACCAGTCTTTTAATCCGGAGACTCGCCCAAACCTTTACTTCCCACTGTACGTCAACCCAGCAAATGGGCAGATTTCACTAAGGAGATCCAAAGAGTTTGATGTGGAAGTGCTCCCGGATGCACCAGATGGTACCCGAACGTGTTGGACTTGGAGCAGGGATCGAGTGGCTCGGGATAACGCCCAACTTTTGGCCGAAAAATCTGGCGCGGAGTGGCGCGTGCATCGAAAAGATTACTTGTACGGCCGTGACGGATCAGTCGCTAAGACTCTCGTGAAGTCCATTTGGGCTGAGAAAGAATTTACCAATGACTATGGACGAAAGGCGGTCAAAGAACTATTTGGTGAGCCGGTGATGGATTTTCCTAAGTCTCCACAGTTGATGAAGAGAATTCTCGATATCGCCACGGACTCGGAAAGTCTTGTTCTGGATTTTTTTGCTGGTAGCTCGTCGATGGCCAATGCGGTTATGTTGGCAAATTTGGAAGACGGCGGGAACCGACGTTTTGTTATGATTCAGCTGGATGAGGAGCCGAACCCTCAGTCGAACGCAGCTAAGTATGGGTTCAAGTCGATCGCTAAGTTGTCTAGAGAGCGCATTCGGAGAGCAGGCTGTGTGTTGCGTGACACAGAGCCTGCCGCCAGCGACGCAGACTTCGGATTTCGGAGTCTGCGCATAGATTCGACCAACTTGGTGAATACGTTTCGCAAGCCTGACGAGACGGATCAGTTTACCCTCGACGCCCTGGAGGGCAGTGTGAAGGCGGGTCGAACAGGAGAGGACCTGCTCTTCCAGGTGCTGCTGGACTGGGGTTTGGAGCTGTCGTTGCCAATCAGTCGAGAAACACTCGACGATCACGAGGTGTTCGTGGTCGATGACGGCGCGCTGATTGCGTGCTTCGACGAGAGCGTCGACCTCGATCTCGTCCGGGCCATCGCGACGCGCGAACCACTGCGGGCCGTCTTCCGCGACTCGGCGTTCGCCTCCGATGACGTCCGCATCAACACGGAGCAGATCTTCCGTGAGGTTTCGCCGGCCACGGATGTCAAGACCGTCTGAATACTGAGCTGATGACGCCCGACGAACTCTCCGTGCTGCTTGAGCGGCTCATCGACGACTGGGAGTCCGAAGTTGTCGAGTTCAAGGAAGGCGGGGCGGGTTACAGCTCGGACAAGATCGGCAGGTACTTCTCCGCGCTATCCAATGAAGCCAACCTGCGCGGCGCAGATGCTGGGTGGCTGATCTTTGGGGTCCGCGACAAGACACGAGCGGTGGTCGGCTCGGCATTCCGTCCTGAGTCCGAACACTTGCAGTCGCTCAAGCAGCAGATCGCCGATAGCGCTGACCCACAGATGACCTTCCGCAACATCCAAGTCTTGGATCATCCGGATGGTCGTGTCATTCTCTTCGAGGTGCCTCCCGCGCCCCGCGGCATACCCATCGCCTGGAACGGTCACTACTACGCGCGCAATGGCGAGAGCCTTGCCTCATTGTCGCTCGACAAGCTGGATGCGATCAGAGCGCAATCCCGCTCGACTGACTGGTCCGCTGGCATACTTCCCGATGCGGCACTCGACGACCTCGATCCCGATGCTCTCCGTGCGGCACGAGCGGCGTTCGCGGCGCGCCACGCGCGGCGACTGACGCCCGATCAGGTAGTGGGCTGGTCAGTCGCCGACTTCCTGCTGCGCGCGAAACTCACCGTGGATGGACAGCTCACCCGCGCCGCCATCCTGCTGCTCGGACGGCCAGAAGCAGCACGCTATCTCAGTCCGCTGCTCGCTGAAATCACCTGGAGCCTGCGCGGCGAAGAGCAGGCCTACGAGCACTTCGGTCCACCATTCCTGCTCGCCACGACACGGGTGTATGAGCGCATCCGCAACGTCCAGGTGCGCATGCTGCCGCCGGGCACGCTGATCCAAACTGAAATCGCGAAGTACGACCGCGACAGTGTGCTCGAAGGTATCCACAACTGCGTTGCACATAGCGACTACGCCAGCGGTGCGCGCATCGTCCTCACCGAGTATGTCAACCGGATCGTGCTGGAGAACGACGGCTCCTTCATCGACGGGCAGCCCGACGACTATGTCCTTGATGCACGGACACCGCGTCGCTACCGCAACCCATTCCTGGTCGCAGCGATGACCGAGCTCAACATGATCGACCGTCTCGGCTACGGCATCCGCCGGATGGCCCAGTCGCAACGTGACCGATACCTACCGTTGCCGCAATATGACCTGGCGGACCCTGGCGCGGTGCGGCTGACGATCTACGGGGCAGTCATCGACAAGAACTACAGTGAGTTACTGATGGCACGCAGCGACCTCGCCCTCGTCGATGTGCTCGCCCTCGACCGGGTGCAGAAAGGCCTGCCGATCAGCGAAGACGCGGTGCGCAGACTGCGCCGAGGCAAGCTCGTCGAGGGTCGCAGGCCGCACCTACATGTGAGCGCTGTCGTCGCGGAGGCGACGCATACCAAGGCCGACTACATCCGCACACGTGCGCTCGACGACGAGCACTACACGAAGTTGGTGGTCGACTACCTCGCCAAGTTTGGTCAAGCGACCCGGAGGGAACTCGACGACTTCCTGCTCGACAAGCTGAGCGATGCGCTCGATGCCAAGCAGAAGAGGGTCAAGATCTCCAACTTGCTGGCCAAAATGAAGCGGAGCGGGCTCATCGAGAACGCTGGCTCGCGGACCAAACCCTCGTGGCGGAGGGTGGAGTGATTGCCGAAAGCAGCGGCCCTGTGCCGAAAGGATCGGATGTGCTCGGGGCTCCGATTCCCCGGGATTCCGGGGATTTCTTCTTAAATACGAGGTGCTCGAAGCGCGCCTCTTGCCGAAAGCATGCAGAAAGGACTGGCCGGTGAAGCTGCAGTTCAAGGTCCAGCAGTATCAGACCGAGGCCGTCGATGCGGTCGTCGACGTCTTCGGCGGTCAGCCGAAGCACGACGGCATCTCCTACCGCATCGACCCGGGGCGGGTGCAGCCGGCATACGCACCGGCACTATTCGAGACCCAGCCGGCGCTTGACTCTGGCCTGCGGAACGCCGAGATCGCACTGAGCCAGCAGCAGTTACTGACCAACGTGCACACCGTGCAGAGGTCACGCAACTTGCCGCTTGCGGCGGAGCTGGTCGACAGCGTGGCGGCGCCCGGCGCCCCAAACCTCGACGTCGAGATGGAGACCGGCACCGGCAAGACCTACGTCTACATCAAGACGATCATGGAGCTGCACAAGCGCTACGGCTGGAGCAAATTCATCATCGTCGTGCCATCCGTCGCGATCCGGGAGGGTGTGCAGAAGTCGTTCGATGTCACGGCCGAGCACTTTCAGCAGAGCTACGGCACCAAGCCGCGGTCGTTCGTCTATAACTCTTCGCAGTTGCACGAGCTCGAGCGCTTCAGTTCCGACGCGGGCGTGCAGGTGATGATCATCAACATCCAGGCGTTCAACGCGACCGGCAAGGACAACCGCCGGATCTATGACGAGTTGGACGACTTCCAGTCACGCAGGCCTATTGACGTCATCAGCGCCAACCGGCCGATCGTCATCATCGACGAACCACAGAAGATCGGTGCAGCCAAGTCTCTCGCCGCGCTGGCGCGGTTCAACGCGCTGATGGTGCTGCGTTACTCGGCCACACACAAGGTCGACCACACCAAGGTGCACCGACTCGACGCGCTCGACGCCTATCACCAGAAGCTGGTCAAGAAGATCGCCGTGCGCGGCATCACGGTGAAGGGGCTTGCCGGCTCCACGGCATACCTCTATCTGGATGCGATTGAGGTGCGCAAGGGGCAGCAGCCGATTGCTCGGGTCGAGCTGGAGGTGCAGACCAAAGGCGGCCCGATCAGGCGATACGTGAGGCGAGTCACGAAGGGCACCCGCTTGCATGACCTGTCGAACGGCATCGAGGCATACAAGGATCTGGTCGTGACCGACGTCAATGCGGTCACCGACACCGTCGAGCTCAGCAACGGCGACATCGTGGTCGCAGGTCAGCTTGGCGGCCGTGACGTCACCGAGGAGAACAAGCGCCGCATTCAGATTCGCGAGGTGATCCGTGCGCATCTGGACAAGGAGCGCGAGCTCTTCGCTCAAGGCATCAAAGTGCTCTCCCTGTTCTTCATCGACGAGGTCGCGAAATATCGCGACTACTCCCGCGAGGACACGCTGGGTGATTACGCCCGCTACTTCGAGGAAGAGTATGCCGCGATCGTCGGCGAAGTCCTCGGCGAGCTAGAGCTGGACGAGACCACTGCGGCATACCACCAGTACTTGAAGCGTGATGACGCGCACAGCGTCCACCAGGGCTACTTCTCGATCGACAAAAAGGGTCATGCGATCGACGGCGTCATCAGCAAGACCGGCGACGAGAAGGGCCAGTCCAAAGACACCGACGCCTACGACCTGATCCTCAAAGACAAGGAGCGGTTGCTGTCCTTCAATGAGCCGGTGCGGTTCATCTTCTCGCACAGCGCGCTGCGCGAAGGGTGGGACAACCCAAACGTCTTCGTGATGGGCATGCTGAAGAAGAGCGACAACACGGTGTCTCGACGGCAGGAGATCGGCCGCGGGCTGCGCCTGGCAGTGGACCAGCAGGGCGAGCGGATGGATAATCCAGTCACCGTCCACGACATCAACCAGCTGACCGTCGTTACCGACGAGTCATACACCGACTTCGTTGATGGCCTGCAGAAGGAGATTGCCGAGTCGCTGGCCTCGCGGCCGCGGAAGGCGACTGTCAAGTTCTTCACCGGCAAGACGATCCAGACCGAATCGGGCGAGAGCGTCGTGGAAGAAGCTGTCGCACAGGCGCTCTACAAGCACCTCATCAAGAACGACTACCTCAACGACGACGACACCATCTCCGAGGCTTATAGGGAGGCCAAGGAAGCTGGGACACTCGCCATGCCGACGTCGCCGCTGCTCAAGCCGCCGGTCATCGACTACCTTTGGCCACTGGTCGACACCCTCTACCTCGACCTGCCGACGCCGCTCAACGACCGGAAACCCAAGGCGATTCCGTTCAACCGGGCCAACTTCGACAAGAAGGAGTTCCAAGCCCTGTGGGGGAGAATCAACCACAAGGCTGTTTACCAAGTGGCGTTCGACTCAGCCGAGCTGGTGAGCAAATGCGTCTACGCGCTGGACCAATACCTCAACGTCGCGCCAATGCAATACATCACCGAGTCTGGCGAACAGCTCGCCGAGATCGATGCCGACGATCTGTCTGCAGGCACAGGCTTCAAGAAGAGCACAACCACCACACAAACCGAGACGGTGTCGGCGTACTCCCAAGTGAAATACGACCTGCTCGGTGAGATCGCCGAGAAGACCAAGCTCACCCGACGAACAGTCGCGGCGATCCTGAAGGCCGTGACACCCGCGACGTTCGCCAAGTTCCGCCTCAACCCGGAGCAGTTCATCACCGAAGCCGCGCGACTGATCAACGAGCAGAAGGCGACCGTCATCGTCGAGCACCTCACTTATGACGCGCTCGAAGACCGTTACGGCACGGAGATATTCACCGACAACCAGACGAAGCAGGACTTCACTCACGCCGGCGAGAAGTTGAAGAAGCATGTCTACGACTACGTGGTGACTGACTCCAAGATCGAACGAACCTTCGTGAACGAGTTAGATACGAGCACAGAAGTCGCCGTCTACGCCAAGCTGCCACGCGGGTTCTTCATCCCCACCCCAGTCGGTGACTACAACCCGGACTGGGCGATCGCCTTCAACGAGGGATCGGTCAAGCATGTCTACTTCGTCGCTGAAACCAAGGGGTCGCTCTCGACGCTGCAACTCAAGGGCGTCGAGGAAGCAAAAATCGACTGCGCCCGGAAGTTCTTCGCGAAGCTGACTGAGAAGAGCGGCGAGGATGTGAAGTACGACGTGGTCACCGATTACACCGAGCTGATGCAACTTGTTAGCGCATGAGTCTTTCGGACTCATGCATGAAGGTCAGGCGGGTCTTCCACCGAGGTTGAGCAACATGTGCCCCTCAGGCTTATGAGGCGCGGAACCTCGTGTAGTGGATCTCGAGCAGCTCGGGGTCCGGTCGCTCGGCGCGCCTCGACGGTATGACGCGGAGCGGTTGGCCGTGCAGCCCTTTGAGGCCATGCTCAAGGAGTGGGCCGTCAATCTCGTGAAGGATGTCGTCGCGAATCTCGACCTTCAGCTGAGGTGTGACGCCGAGGATGCCCTCGTCATACGCGGCGTGGTGGATCTTGCATAGTGCCAAGCCATTTCGTACGGCAGCGATGCCGAGCTCGTGCTTGTCCTCGACGATGTGGGCAGCGTCGAGCAGCACGCTGTGCTTGAGCTCGCAGACAGCGCACCGGGTGTTGTACGCCCGCATGATCATGCTGCGGAAGACCGGCTGGTGCAGCCGGCGCGTTGTCTCAGCGCGCAGGTAGCGGCGCAAGACCTCTTCGACCTGTGAACCGGTGCTCTCCAAGTGTTGAAGCCCATCAGTGGCGATGACAAACTGATGTAGCTGAGGTTCTTCGTTGATCAGATAGATCGGGAAGATCGGCTTGTAGAGAGCGGTCCCCACACCCCAGAACCAGATCATCGGCACACCCTCGCGCATCGCTTCGCGGAGCGCTCTGTTCTCGGGGTGATCTGGGTCCGAGCCGCGCCACTTGTAGCGCACCAGCCCGTCAGGGCCCATGTCGTCGTCGTACGGCCGCTCGGCGCCTTCCGGGCGATAGGTGGTGCGGATGGACAATGCCGAGGAGAGCACCGCCGGCTTGCGGATGCCGCGCTGCGCGTCCATCAGCCGGAAACGTTCACCACGGAAAGTGAAGTGACTGATCTCCTCCGACGTCAGCGCGTCCAGGCCATCATTGGTCCTGACGCGCAGCCAGTCGATGACAGCTTGACGGAGCGCAAGATCGTCGGCGTCGGACCACATGCCAGAAGCATGCCACGGCCGAGCGCCCTTAGCGTGCAGGATGACGACTTGCTAGGACGTCGGCGAGTCTTCAATGTCCACACCAAAGTTCACCGCGAGTGTCTCCAGTCGGTGCCGATATCCCGGGCCGATCGCACGGCAGCGTGGTGAGCCGTTCCGCCAGTAGACGGATGCCAGCAGCATGGACGCTTCCTGATCGGCGGCATCCAACGTCGCGTGGATCAACGACACACCGTCGAGACTGCGGACGTCCAGCTCGATCGCGCCGAGCTGCCCGAAGACCCCGTCCCCGTCG
>Ga0164242_10005024_pt1 | contig 14741 bp, 12 predicted proteins | sample OricomgcompostMG_FD_108783 | JGI IMG/M metagenome (GOLD analysis project Ga0164242, IMG submission 108783) | Miracle-Growth compost microbial communities from Emeryville, California, USA - Original compost - Miracle growth compost (MG) ... | reverse complement strand
GTGTGATGCCGCACGCCGAGTACGGCTCGGTGGGCGTGCCCGAGGCGGCGAACGTCGTCCGGCCCCCCGAGAGCACCGTGGATCCGGCCTGCGGCCGCGGCCCGAAAAGCGGTGGGCGGGCCGCGGGACGCGCTGTTAGCATGCCGCTGGCCGTGCAGCAGTCGGAGGAGGTGAGACCCATGAACGCAGGATTCGTGTGGGTGCTCCCTCTGCCCGCCACGGTCGGGCGCCTGTCGTAGGCGCCGTCCGGGAGCGCCGCCTCGACAAGGCTCTCCCGAAAGGCAACACGCCATGCACACCGTGCAGTTCACATCCGAGTCGTCTGCGGACGGCATCCTCGAACGCGAGTTCACCGTGGCCGGAGTCCCCGGCGTGCTGTGGTCGCCGGCGGCCGGGCCCGGCCGCGCCCCCCTGGTGCTGATGGCCCACGGCGGCGGCGGGCACAAGAAGGCGCCGGCGATGGCGGGCCGTGCGCGCCTGCTCGTGGCCGGCGGCGGCTTCCACGTGGCCGTCCTCGACGCGCCCGGTCACGGCGGCCGACCCCGTACGGCGGTCGACGAGCAGGAGATCGCCACGATGCACCGGATCAGGGCGGCGGGCGAGCCCGTCGGTCCGGTCGTCGTCCGCTACAACACCTACCTGGCGGAGCAGGCCGTGCCCGAGTACCGGGCGCTCCTCGACGGGCTCCAGCAACTGCCGGAGATCGGCCCCGACGGCCCGGTCGGGTTCCTCGGGCTGAACATGGGCACCGCGTTCGGCGTGCCCCTGATCGCCGACGACCCGCGGATCAGCGCGGCGGTCCTCGGCCAGTTCTGGCCCGAGTCGCTGCTGGAGGCGGCCCGGCGGATCACCGTCCCGATCGAGTTCCTCCTCCAGTGGGACGACGAGCACATCCCGCGGGACGCGGGGCTCGCGCTGTTCGACGCCTTCGCCTCCAAGGAGAAGACGCTGCACGCCAACGCGGGCTCCCACAAGCAACTCCCGCGCTTCGAGGCCGACAGCGCGGTCCGCTTCTTCGTCCGCCACCTCACCCCGGCCCAGGCGGCCTGACCCGACCGGCCCGCCGCACACGGCACGGCCCCGCATCGGTACCCGGTACCCACCGGTGCGGGGCCGTGCCGCCGGACAGAGAACCCCGGCGTCAGCTGAGGCCCTGGGACTTCAGCCAGGTCCGGGCGACGTCCAGCGGGTCCTTCTTGTCGAGCTGGACCTCGGAGTCCAGCTTGAGCAGGGTCGGCGTGTCGAGCTTGGCGGAGAGCGAGTTGAGCGCGCCGACGGTGGTCTGGCCGACCGACTTGTTGACCAGCGGCACGACGTTGGCGAAACCGAACAGGTGCTTGGGGTCCTGGAGGGTGAGGAACTTCGCGCTGGTGATGGTGGGGTCGGTGGTGAAGATGTCGGCGGCCTGCACCTGGTTCTTCTTCAGCGCCGCCTCTGTGAGCGGCCCGCCCGAGTCCAGGGTCTTGTAGGACTTCGGCACCAGGCCGTAGTCGGACTTCAGGCCCACCAGGCCCTGCTGGCGGGTCTGGAACTCCGAGGACCCGCCGATCACGATGTCCTTGCCGTACTTGGCGAGGTCGGCGATGGTCGAGGAGGAGGTGAGGTGGTATTTCGCGGCCGTCTGGGCGTTGACGGTGAGGGAGTCCTGGTCCTGCGCCGACGCGTCGTTGAGGATCGTCAGCTTCGGGTCGAGCTTCGCCTTGATCTGCTGGTCGGTCTCGGCGGCCGTGGCCGGCACCGCGGACTTGTCGAGGTACGACAGCAGCGAGCCGTTGAACTCCGGCAGCACCGTGACGGTGCCGTTCTTCAACAGGCCGTACGTGGTCTCACGGGTGCCGATCTGGAGCTTGTACGTGACCTTCACGCCCTTGGACTTGAGGGTCTCGCCGTAGAGGTAGGCCAGCAGGGTGCTCTCGGAGAAGTTGTTGGAGCCCACCACCACCGTGCCGGCCGCGGCCTTCTTCCCGCCGAGCGGGTTGTCGTCCTTCCCCGAGGACGAGGAGCAGCCCGCCATCAGGGGCGCGGCGGCCGCCACGGTCAGCGCGCAGGCGGCGACCTTTCGGTAACTCAGGCTGTGCCAAGGGGTCTTCGTAGGAGAGGTCACGGTCTCCGCTTCCGGCTCGGTGGACAAAGGTCAACAGGGGTGAACGTCTTCTCACGACATTCGAACAAGTGCCGGGCGAATTCGCACACCTGGCTCTCAACGATCCAATCCAGGCCGCCCATTCCCGGTCAAGGGGTTTCCGCGGGCCCGAGGTCCTAGCGCCGGCGCACCCCCGCGGAGACGAGGGAGCGCTCGACGACCCAGAACACGCCGAGCATGACCACCGCCAGCGCGGCGATCAGCGTGGCGCCGCCGACGACGACGGCATAGTCGTGCTGGGCGAGCCCGTCGAAGAGGTAGCGGCCGAGACCGCCGAGGCTGATGTACGCGGCGATGGACGTGGTGGCGACCACCTGCACCATCGCCGAGCGCAGCCCGCCGAGCACCACCGGCAGCGCCATCGGCAGCTCGACCCGGAAGAGCACGGCGGCCGGCCCCATGCCCATGCCGCGCGCGGCGTCCACGGGCGACGGGTCGACGCTGCGCAGCGCCTCGTACGTGGTGACGAGGACGGGCGGCACGGCCAGCGCCACCAGCGGCACCATCGCGGTGGTCTCCCCGATCCCGCGCCACAGGAACATCAGCACGAGCAGGCCGAGCGTGGGCAGCGCACGGGCGGCCGAGGCGACCACGGCCAGCGCGTTGCCGCCGCGGCCGGTGTGGCCGGTGAGCAGCCCGACGGGCAGGCCGATCGCGGCGGCGATGCCGAACGCGGTGAAGGTGTACTGGAGGTGCTCCAGCACCCGGTGCGGGATGCCGTCGTAGCCGTGCCAGTGGGCGCCGTCGGAGAAGAAGGCGTCGATGAAGTGGAACAGGCTCATCGCACGGCTCCTTCCAGCGGGGTCGGCGCCGGGGGCCGGGCGGGCTCCGCCACCGCGGCGCCGGCGGCCCTGCGCGCCGCCCGCGGACCGCGCGGCAGCCACGGCGTCAGCAGCAGGCGCAGGCCGATCAGCAGGCCGTCCAGCACGATGGCGAGGACGGCGACGGTCACCACGGAGGTGACGGCGAGGTTGTAGCGCTGGTACTCGACCGCGTCGCCGAGCAGGTTGCCCAGGCCCCCCTGGTTGCCGATGGCGACGCCGAGGCTGACCAGGCTCACGCTGGAGACCGTCGCCACCCGCAGGCCCGCGAAGATCGCCGGCACGGCGAGCGGGAGCTGGACGGTGAGGTAGCGGCGCACCGGGCCCAGTCCCATGGCCTCGGCCGCGGTGATGGTCTCGGGCGGCACGGATCTGACGCCGTCGACGATGGCGGGCACGAGGATCACCAGCGAGTACACGGTGAGCGGGATCTCCACCGTGGTCTGGCTGACGCCGGTGTAGTCGATGAGGAAGACGAAGAAGGCGATCGAGGGGATCGCGTAGAGCACGGTGGTGATCCACAGCACCGGCGGGTACAGGCGGCGGTAGCGCACGCACGCCTGCGCGATCGGCAGCGACAGGGCCAGCCCCGCGGCGACGGGGATCAGGGACTCCTCCAGGTGGATGCCGATCAGGCCGGCGTAGGAGTGCTGGAGGTCGCTGGGCAGGTCGAAGTAGCCGTTGCCGCCGCTCATGGTGCCACCCGTATGCCGTGGGTGCCCGCAGCGCCCTCTCCCGGGACGCTCTCCTTCTCCCGGCGGGCGGCGGCCTCCCCGGCGCCCGCGCGGGCGTGTGCGGTGCGGATGGCCTCGCCGATGGCCTGCTGGGAGACGACGCCGACGGCGCGCCCCGCCGCGTCCACGCCGACCGCCCACCCGGTGGGCGACAGCACCGCACTGTCCAGCGCGTCCCGCAGCGACTCCCGGCCGACGGCGAACGGCCGCCCGTGCGGCGCCAGCCGCTCGCGCGCCGGCACGCCGCCCGCCGCGTCGCCGGTCTCGGCCCAGCCCAGCGGGCGCCGCTCGGCGTCGGTGACCAGCAGGTAGGGGGTGCCGTCCGCGCCGGCGGCGGCGATCTGCTCGGCCGTCGCGTCCTCGGCGACGATCGGCCCCGCGGCCAGCTCCAGGCCGGCGGAGGAGAAGAACGACAGCCGCCGCACGCCCCGGCCGGCGCCGAGGAAGTCCTCGACGAACGCGTCGGCGGGGTGCGACAGCAGTTCCTCGGGCGGCGCGAACTGGGCCAGCCGGCCGCCGGTGCGCAGCACGGCGACCATGTCGCCGAGTCGGATCGCCTCGTCGATGTCGTGCGTGACGAAGACGATGGTCTTGCCCAGCTCCTCCTGGATGCGCAGCAGTTCCTCCTGGAGCTGCTTGCGCACGATCGGGTCGACGGCGGAGAACGGCTCGTCCATGAGCAGCACCGGCGGGTCGGCGGCCAGCGCCCGGGCCACGCCGACGCGCTGCTGCTGCCCGCCGGAGAGCTGGTAGGGGTAGCGCTTGGCCAGCGCGGTGTCCAGGCCGACGCGTTCCATCAGCTCCAGCGCGGCGGCGCGGGCCCCCTTGCGGTCGCGGCCGAGCAGCCGCGGCACGGTGGCGATGTTGTCGGCGATGGTGCGGTGCGGGAACAGGCCGGCGTTCTGGATGACGTAGCCCATGGAGCGGCGCAGCGCGGTCACGGGCCGCCGGGAGATGTCCTCGCCGTCCAGGAGGATGCGGCCGGAGGTCGGCTCGACCATGCGGTTGACCATCCGCAGGGTGGTGGTCTTGCCGCAGCCGGACGGCCCGACCAGGACGGTCACCGCGCCGTCGGGGACCTCCAGCGACAGGGCGTCCACCGCGACGGTCCCGTCGGCGTAGCGCTTGGTAATCGCGTCGATCTGTATCAAAGGTCCGAAAGCCCTTTCGGAGTCGGGCACGAGGCGGCCTGCTCCCGGCCTGGATCCCACAAGCCACGCGGGCTGAGTCTAGACCGCAGCTTTCCAGCCGGTCTGTGTACATCTCCTCGCGACATGAGATTGTCACACTACGTGCGGGGAGGGGACGCCACGCTGCGTCACCGGCTCCGGCGGCGGACCGCACCGCGTACCGGGCCGCGTTCAGGGCCGCCGCCCCGAGGGGACGGCTCCTGCCTGGCGCTTCTCCCCCGCCGGGGCGGGGGTCACACGTCACGGATCGGCCACAGCCCGGCCACGCCGCGGACACGGGGTGATCATGACGGTGCCGTCCGGCCGGGCGGATACGGCGGACCTGCGGTGTTGGGCCGTACGGGTGAGCCGGCGGCGGGCTCAGGCGGTCGTCCGGGGAGGAGGCGCGGGACCGGCGGCTGGCTCAGGACGGGGTGAGCCGCAGCGGCAGCTCCCTGGGACCGCGCACGAAGACGCCGGCGTCGGGCGGCGGCGTGCCGTCCGCGAAGCCGATCCCGGTGAACGCGTCGAGCAGTTGGTTCGCGCCGACCTCCACCTCGGTCTTGGCCAGGAGGGCGCCGACGCAGAAGTGCCGGCCGAGGGCGAACGCGAGGTGGTCGGCGGCGGCGCTGAACGCGGTGGCGGCGGACAGGTCGGAGCGGAAGATGTCGAACCGGTCCGGGTGCGCGAAGTGCGCCGGGTCCCGGTTGGCCGCGCCGATCAGGCAGGTGACGGTGGCGCCGGCCGGCACCGCGGTGCCGCTCAGCTCGACGTCCCGGGCGGGCTGCCGCATGATCATCTGCAACGGCGGGGTGAAGCGCAGCGACTCGGCCAGGGCCGCGGGCACCAGCGACCGGTTGGCCCGCACGGCCGCCAACTGGTCGGGGTGGGCGAGCAGGTTGCGGAACATGCCGCTGATGGCCTTGTCCGTGGTCTCGCCGCCGGCCGACAGCAGCAGGCTCACGAACGAGGTGATGTCCTGGTCGGTCATCCGGGTGCCGTCCACCTCGGCGGCGCACAGGCTCGACAGCAGGTCGTCCCCGGGGTGCGCGCGCCGCTCGTGCACGATCGGCAGCAGATACGCGCGCAGCTCCGCCCCGGCCCGCAGGCCCGCCTCCGCGACGGCCGGGTCCTGCCCGAGGTTGGCGAAGTAGCCGACGACGGCGTCGTACCAGGCGTGGAACCGGTCGTGGTCGGCGCGGTCCAGGCCGAGCATGTCGACGATGACGTTGACGGGGAAGCGGGTGGCGAAGGCGTCGACGAGGTCGGCCCGGGTGCGGTCGCGGAAGGCGTCGATGAGCTCGCGGGCGTTGCGCTCGATCACCGGCAGGAACCGCTCGCGCAGGTCCCGGCCGCGGAACGCCGGCGCCACCAGTGCCCGCCGCACGGCGTGCTCGTGGCCGCTCATCTGCACGATGGTGCGGCCGCCGTGCACCGGCTCCAGCTGCCAGTCGTAGTTGTCGGTGGTGAACACCGGGTCGCGGAAGGCCCGTTCGACGTCGTCGAAGCGGGACAGCAGCCAGCTCGCGGTGCCCTCGTGGAAGAACACCGGGTAGTGCTCGCGCAGTATCCGGTACGCCGGGTACGGGTCGGCGGCGAACTCCGGCGACAGGATGTCGGGCGGCGGCGGGACCTCGACCACGGTGCGTCCTCGCTTCCCACAAGCGGCGGGCTTCCCACAGGCGGCGGGGCTTCCCGGCGCGACGGCGGGGCGGAATCCTCCGACGTTAGGCCCGCCCGGCCGGGGGGCATGCAGGGCGCACGCGCGCACGGCCGTGCGCCGCCGTACCCCCGGCGGGCCTTGCCTCGTGGCGCGTCGGGCCCGAACCCGCAGGCCCTGGCCCGGCGCGTCAGCCGGGGGCGCCCGGCAAGCGGTGCGCCCGGCGGCGTACGTTTCCCGCGGATACAGCCGGAAGTACGCGTACGGCGGCGAACCCGACGAAAGCATCAGCTCGGGCGAACGGTACGGAACGGCGGTCCGGCCGCCCCGCGGTGGGGGCGGCGGGCGCATGGGCTTGGATGGACGGTGTGAGGCGGACCCCGGGGGCCGACCCGGAGGCCGGAGGGCAGCCGAGCGGAAGGCGGCACGGTATGACGGCGACGGCACTGGTGGTGCAGAACACACCCTCGGGGGGCCTGGGGCGCTGGGAGTCCTGGCTCGCGGAGGGCGGACTGGCCGCGGAGGTGGCACACCCCTACCGGGGCGACACCCTGCCCGAACGGCTCCTGCCCGACCACCGGGCCCTGCTGGTGCTGGGCGGCGGCTTCCTGCCGGACGACGACGAGCGCGCGCCCTGGCTCCCCCGCACCCGCGAACTGGCCCGGCAGGCGCTCGCCGAAGGGCTGCCGGTCTTCGGCATCTGCCTGGGCGGGCAACTCCTCGCCCAGGTGGCGGGCGGCGCCGTGCGCGGCAGCCACGGTCAGCCCGAGTTCGGCAGTACGGAATTGACGCTACGTCAGGAGGCGGCTGCCGATCCCCTGTTCACCGGGTTGCCGGAGAAGCCCCGGGCGATCGAGAACCACGTCGACGCGATCACCGAACTCCCGCCGGGCGCGGTGTGGCTGGCGGCGTCGCCGGGATGCCCGTACCAGGCGTTCCGGCTGGGCGCGCGGGCCTGGGGGGTGCAGTTCCACCCCGAGGCGAGCGCGGAGCGCATCCCCTTCTGGGACACCGGGCGGCTCGCCCGGCACGGCGTCGACCGGGACACCCTGCACCGGGCGGCGCTCGCGGACGACGCGAACTCCACGCGGGTGTGGCAGCAGGTCGCGCACCGGTTCGCGGCGGTCGCCACCGCGGTGTGACGGAAGGCCGCGGGGCCGCTGTTACCCGTGGGAACAACGGTGAGGGCGGGACTGTCGAGCAGCGTTTGAGCCAGAATGAATGGACGTCGCTGTCTTGTTTACCTCCGTTGACGGCGCCCCGGGAACGGGGCCACCATGACGGTGTCCGCCAGCGGACGCGGCGGCGGCCGGCCACCCGGGCCATCGGGTGGCGCACCCCTCACGGGAGTGCGGCGCCGCCGGGACCCGGGACCCTGTGCCGGCCGGGTCGGTGGCCTCCCCCGTGGTCCCCGGCCCGGCCGCTCTCCATCCCGCCTACCCCCGTCTTCCTTCCCGGACGGCCCCTCCCGGGCCCCCGATCGCGGCCCCGCGGATTTCGCCACGCCGAAAAACCTCGCGTTGCCCACACGACGACCCGAAGGCGCGTACCGTAGGTGGTGCGTGGCGGCCCCCATCCCCCCCCGGGGCCGCCACTGCATCTTTTTCCGGGCCGCCCCGAAGAGACGCGGCAACCGGCGCGAAGACCCACACGGCGCACCGCCGCCCGGTGACGAACCCCGGGCGCGGATCATCACCCGATGGCGAACCCCGGGCGCAGGCACCGCGCCCGCCCCGCCCTCACGAACCCGGGAAGCAGACGCGGCCCCGTCCTCACGGGTCCCGGGAAGGGACTCGCGGGAACGGGGCCGCCGTGCCCCACCCGTCATGGGGTCAGTGGCCGAAGAGGTGGCGTGGCCGGTGTCCCCGGGCGTGCGCCCGGGTCGACCCGGGCTGCCCGACGGCCTCCGGTTCTGCCTCGGCCCGGGCCGGCTCCGGCCCGGCGTACGGGTCGGCCTGCGTCCGGTCGTCGAGCCGGGCGGCCAGTTGGTCCCGTTCCCGGGCCACCGCGGCCGCGTCCCGCCGCGCCGTCCGGAACTGGCGGTGCTTGCGCCGCCGCAGCAGTCCGCCGGTCATCGCCATGAAGCAGCCCAGTCCGAAGACCAGTGCGAGTCCGAGCCCCGCGCAGAACAGCGCGAGTCCGTTCATCGTGGCGATGTGCTGACCGAGGATGGTCACGGTGTAGTCGGGTCCGCCGGAGAGGTTGTCGGCGATCGCGAGCCCGGTGAAGGCCGCGGTGCAGGCAAGGAGCAGAAGTCCCAGCAGCAGCATGTGGTCACCTCCGTAGGGGATAGCTCCTTGCTGACCGCGTACCCCGGCCGCGCGGAACCATGGCTGACCGCCCCCGGACCGGCCGACCCGCCTTGCCGGCGCGTGGGGAGCTCGCCGCCACGGGCACCCGAGGGCCGGCGCCCGGGTCAGGCCAGCCGCAGCGCGGCCTCCCGCACGGCGAGGGCGTCCCGCCGGACGTCGTCGAGCCCCGGCAGCCGTCCGGAGCCCGTGCCCGTCCCCGAGCCGGCCGAGCCGGCCGAGCCGTCCCGGCCTGCCGCCCCGAGCGACCGTGCCCATGCGGCCAGTTGGCGCCGGAACCCGGTACGTCCCGGCTCCGCCGTCCACGTGGCACGCTCGCCGACGCCGGTCCCCGCGTCCCACGTCTCCACCGTCAGCGTCGCCGACTCGTCGCGGGCGTACGGCGAGGGCAGCGTCAGCGTCGCCACCGCGTCCCCCGCGGTGAACTCCAGGACCTCGCGGTAACGGCGGTGCCGCGGCACCCGCTGGTGGGTGAGGTCGACGAGGAGCCCGTCGTCGGGCCGCCAGCGGCAGCTCACACCGTCGCCGGCGGCCCAGCGGTCGGCGTGCAGCAGTCGGCCCGCCAGTTCCCGGCCGCTGTCGTCGAGCACCGCGTGCACCAGGTTGACCTGGTGGATCAGCGAGCCGCCGAGACCGCGCGCGTAGGCCTCCCGCTGCTCGTGCGTGCTGCCGGGGCCGAGCGCCCGCTCCAGCGCGGCCCGGGCCGGCGCCGGCTGCGGCCCGAACGGGGGCGGCGGGTACGGCATGAGGTGGGCGACCTGGTGCGGCGCGTTCGGGTCGTGGACGTCGACGGCGAGTCGCCGCGCCCGGTCCAGCCGCTCGCGGCAGCGGTCGAGGAAGAGGGCGACCACCTGGTCGTGGCGCTTCATGTACCCGGCGGCCACCGGCACCCCGGTCCGCCGCTCGGCCGCGGCCATCTCCTCGACCTCGGCGAGGTCCAGGCTCACGGGTTTCTCGCACAGCACCGGCAGGCCGAGGTCGAGGCACTCCAGCACGACGTCCCGGTGGGTCCACCACGGGGTGCAGACAAGCGCGGCCCGGGCGCCTGCCGCGACCGCCTCCGCGAGGTCGCGGCAGGGCGCCGCGCCGGGGAAGCCGGTGGCATGCACGGCCGCGGTGCGGGCGGGGTCCGGGTCGACCACGGCGGCCAGGTGGAGAAGGGCGGGCAGCTCGCGGAGTTCGCGCAGGTGGGCCGCGTGGGCCACTTTGCCGGCGCCCACGAGGGCGATCGGTAGTGCCTGTCCGTTCGCCATCCGTGCCCTTCCTCGACGCCGGGCGCCCAGGCGTCGAGGATACGGCCTGGTAGGGGTTGCCCCCTCCCGGGCCCCCGCCCGGGGCACCACCTGCCCCGGGCGGTTTCGCTGCGGGCCGCCCGGCCGGCACGCGGTTGCTCACGCCGTTCCCGGCGCCCCCGGCCGACGCACGCGGACGCCTCATCTGACGCACGCGTACCACGAAGTGGTAACCGCTCTCAGAAGGCTTCCGCTTTCACCCGGCGCTGGTGCACGATCACTACGGCCGCGCGGCCGCGAACCGTGTGGCCGTCCCGGGGCGGCGGGCAGGGGAAGCGCTCTCGTGCCGGGTCCGCACCGCCGTGACCAGGGATTGCGTGGTCCCCCCTGGTGCGGCGGGGGCATGCGTGGCGGCGTTCCGCCGCCCGCCGGCACGGCACCCAGGCATTGCTAAAGTCGCATCGGGAAGCAGCCTCCGCACCACGCGGTTCGACCGCACGCACCGGGCGCCGGAGGTCAGGAAGGGGGAGTTCGTGACGCACCCCGCGCACGGGTACCGGATGAGCGACACCAGCCCGGGAGTCGCGCTGTACCAGTCGCTACGCATCAACGGCCCCGCGGTCCCGGCCAAGGTCGCCGCTTCCCTCGGGCTCACCGACGAGGAGGCCGCCGAGGGCTGGGCCGAGCTGCGCCAGCTCGGCCTGCTGCGCCCCGGGGAGCAGCCCGAGGTGGTCGCCCCGGTCGAGCCGGACACCGCGCTGATCAAGCTCCTGACCCGGCAGCGCGACGACCTGCACGACCAGTACGCGAAGCTGTCCTCGGTGATCAGTGCCGCCGAGAGCCTGGTGGACACGTACCGGCCGGCGGTGATGCGGGACGCCTCCGAGGTCGAGGTCGAGATCGTCACGCGGGACGCGCGGGGCCAGCAGTTCATCCGCGACTTCCTCGCCGGCATCATGACCACGGTGGGCTCGATACATCCCGGCCCGCTCCCGGCGAGCGAGGTCCTGGTCGGCTCGCTGGCCACGGACGCGGCGATGATCAACCGCGGGGTGCAGGTGCGCTCCATCTACGGCCAGAGCGTCAACTCCGGCCCGCGGCAGCGCAAGTACCTGTCCGAGCTGTCGTCGCTCGGCGCCCAGGTGCGGCTCGCCCAGCAGGTGCCGTTCGACCTGGTGGTCGGTGACGACCACAGCGCCCTGATCGCCGCCGACCCGGAGAACTTCAGCGGTCCCGCCGTCATCGTGCGCGGGCCGATCCTGGTCCGCTCCTACCTGGCCCTCTTCGAGGACTGCTGGCTGCGCGCCGCCCCCTACGACCCGCACGCCACCCGCGCGGAAGCCGGCGGCGAACTCACCGACCAGCACCGCACGACGCTGCGTCTGCTCGCCAACGGGCTGACGGACGAGCGGATCGCGCGCAAACTGGGGGTGTCACTGCGCACGGTGAGCCGGCTGGTGTCCGAGATCATGCGGTACCTCGACGCCGACAGCCGGTTCCAGGCGGGCGTGATGGCCGCAAGTCAGGGCCTTCTGTGACAGGCGCGTCCACGCCATGTCATAGACGCGCAGAATCAGGGAATTGCGTTCCACGCGACCGCCTTGAGATGATCACATCGGGAGTATGACCATCTCATACACTTATAACTGACAGTCCGCCTGAGCACTTCAAAGGATGGTCCATGTCGCGCACCCGAGCAACACTCCGCGTCACCGCCGCTGCGGCTCTCATTGTGGGCGTCTCCGCCACAGGAATGGTCAGCGCCTTCGCCGCCGACTCGGCAGCCGCGCCGAGCTCTTCGACCAGCACCGCGACGGCCGTTCAGTCCGGCACGGCCTCCTCTGCCGACAGTTCGCAGGCCGCCGGCCAGTACACCACTGCTGTTTGGTGGTCGTAGCAGACACCCGTCGGGCGGAAGGCGGACTGGCGCACAGCGCCGGTCCGCCTTTTTGCGTTCCCCGGACGTCGCGGCGCCCGGGAGGCGGGGAAAGGTGATGGGAAACACGGAGTAGGGGGCGGGGATCGGGAGACGGCGCCGAGCGGCGCGGCGGCTCAGGAGACGGTGGGGGGAGGGGGGAAGGGGGCGAGGGCCCGCACCGTCCGTAGGGGGAGACGGACGGTGCGGCCCTCGGCGGGCGGATCGGCCACGGAGGCGAGAGTGCCTCGCATCGCTGCGCGCGCCTCGACTGCCGGCCCGTTCAGGGGGATTCCGGGCCGGGCGGTGCCGGTCTCTCGGTCGCCGGAGTGCGGCGCCGATGCGAGCGCGACCTCCAACTCGCCGTATACCCGGGGAAGCAAGGCGAGTTGCCGATCCAACCGCTCCCGAAAGGGTCCGCACGACGCAGGCTCCGTTGTGGCGCACCGATGATGCGCGCTCCGCAACGTGTCGTCCTGCACCACGCGATCCCTTCGCACCGGGGGCGGTGGTTAGAGACAACCAGCTTCCGGGGGTCCCGGACAACGCCCGGCCACCGGCCGGAATCCGCAATGGCGTAATCGCGCACGTAGGGTTTCCGGGAGAGCCTCAAAGAAGGGTGGCCACCTGTGACGCGTGAGGCGTGTGCGGCGTTGTCCCAGGTGAGCGGCCGTGTACGAGCCGTGATGCGGGCGTTGGCCGGGAAGTCGCCGCCTACCCCCGATCGGCCTGGCGCAGACACGCCAATGCCGAATCACGCACACGAGGCCGCGTTCCCGTCCCGTGGCAAGGGCCTCGGCTCATCCGGCGGGAACCCGCGCGGCTGCGTGGCGGGTCCTCGCGCGGCCTTCACCAGCCCCGTGACCTGTGCTAAAGAGCTCCGCACAGGATGGGGCACCCTTTTGTCGGGAGTCCCGCATCGCTCGCCAGGCCGGCCGTGTCCGGGCGGCGGGGCGCTCAGCCCTCGACGAGGATGCCGAGCGCCTGCGCCAGGGCGGGCGCCAGCTCCACGAGTTGGCCGCCGTCGATCACGGCGCCGCGCAGCGACGCGTACCCGTCGGCGAGGTCGATGCCGGCGGCACCGCGCAGGTCCACCCGGTGGAGCTGCGCGCGGCCCAGGCGGCCCCGCTCGATCCGGGTGCCGGGGAAGGCGACCTGCTCCAGCCGGGCCTCGGCGAGATCCACGTCGCGCAGCACGCAGTCCTCGAAGGCCACCTCGCGCAGCACGGCCGAGCGGAGGTTGACGGAGTCGAGCTTGCAGCGGCGGAAGACGACCCGGCGCAGGACCGCGCCGAACGCCTCCACGCCGGCCAGCGAGCAGCCGGTCAGTGACGAGTCCAGCCAGTCCGTCTCCACCAGGGACACGCCGGTGAACCGGGTACCGGAGACCCACAGGTCGTTCATGCGGGCGCGGCGCAGCCCCGTGCCGTCGAACACGCAGTCCGTGACGGCCGCCTCGAGGAACCGGGCCCCTCCGGCCTCCTCCGCCGGGCCGAACTCCCGCTGGTGCAGGTGGACCGTGTCGTAGTCGCCCTCCCGGGCCAGCGGACCCTCGTGGGGCCGCAGCAGATGGGCGTACGGCAGATCGGCCAGCGCCTCGGGTGCGGTCATGCGCCCCACCTTAGGGCCGGCCGCCGACACCGTGCGTTCCGGCCGTATCCAACGGAAGGCGACATAAGGACGGCAAGTGCAACCGGCCCGACCTACCGGATATATCACCCGGCGGTTGCTAGCGTGGCGGCCCATGAGCGCAACGTCGGCGACCGCTCCTCCCCCGCCGGGTGCGCGGCCGGCCGCGGACCCGCGCGGCGCAGCCCGCCCGCGGCCGGCCGCCCGGCGGGGGGTGGAGCTGTGCCTGCTGGTGGCCGCGGTCGCCATCTGCGTGTACGGGTACGCCGAGGTGGGTCTGGCCCGCAGCGGCGCGGTGCCGGATGACGCGGCGGCGTACGGCGGCGGGCTGGGGGCGCTCGCGCTGCTGGCCCACGTGGCGGTGCGACTGCGGGCCCGGTACGCCGATCCGCTGCTGCTGCCGATCGCCGTGCTCCTCAACGGCCTGGGCCTGGTGGTGGCGTACCGGCTGGACCTGGAGCCGTCGCTGGGCCCGCGCGCCTGCCCGGCCCAGCTGGTGTGGTCCGCCTCGGGGGTGGCGCTGTTCACGGTGGCGGTGCTGGTGCTGCGCGACCACCGGGTGCTGGCCCGCTACGCGTACGTGAGCGTGACGGCGGCGCTGCTCCTGCTGCTGGCGCCGATCGGGTTCCCGGCGGTGAACGGGGCGCGGATCTGGATCCGGATGGCCGGGTTCTCCATCCAGCCGGGCGAGTTCGCGAAGGTGCTGCTGGCGGTCTTCTTCGCCGGGTATCTGTCGGCGAACCGGGCCGCGCTGGCGTACGCGGGTCGGCCGCTGCCGGGGCTGGGACGGCTTCCGGGCCGGCTGCGGCCGCGGCTCCAGCTGCCGACCGGGCGGGTGCTGGGCCCGGTGCTGGCGGTGTGGCTGGCCAGCGTCGGGGTGCTGGTGCTGGAGCGGGACCTGGGCACGTCGCTGCTGTTCTTCTGCCTGTTCGTGGTGGTGCTGTACGTGGCGACCGGCCGGACCGGCTGGATCGCCGTGGGCCTGCTGCTGGCCGGTGCGGGGGCGACGGCGGTGGGCGCCGACGAGCCGCACGTGCACGCGCGGGTGGAGGAGTGGCTGCACCCGTTCGCGTCGATCGGCGCCGGGCACGGCGCGAGCCAGATCGCGCAGTCGCTCTTCGCGTTCGGC
>Ga0164242_10005023_pt1 | contig 14744 bp, 19 predicted proteins | sample OricomgcompostMG_FD_108783 | JGI IMG/M metagenome (GOLD analysis project Ga0164242, IMG submission 108783) | Miracle-Growth compost microbial communities from Emeryville, California, USA - Original compost - Miracle growth compost (MG) ... | reverse complement strand
GGCGGGCCGTCCGTGACGATCAAGAGCCACCACAATGTCGGCGGCCTGCCCGAGCGCATGAAGATGAAGCTGGTCGAGCCGCTGCGGGAGCTGTTCAAGGACGAGGTGCGCGAGCTCGGCCGCGAACTGGGCCTTCCCGACGCTTTCGTCGGCCGCCATCCGTTCCCGGGACCGGGCCTTGCCATCCGCATCCCCGGCGAGGTCAGCAAGGAACGCTGCGACATATTGCGCAAGGCCGACGCCATCTATCTCGACGAAATCCGTCGCGCGGGCCTCTACGACGCGATCTGGCAGGCCTTCGCGGTATTGCTGCCGGTCCGCACCGTCGGCGTGATGGGCGACTATCGCACCTATGACAGCGTCTGCGCGCTGCGGGCGGTCACCTCGACCGACGGCATGACCGCGGACATCTATCCCTTCGACGCCGCCTTCCTCGCGCGCGTCGCGACGCGCATCGTCAACGAGGTGCAGGGGATCAACCGGGTGGTGTACGACTATACGTCGAAGCCGCCGGGAACGATTGAGTGGGAATGATAAGCGGCGGCGTGCATGCGCGGCAGGAGGGGGATTATGGGGACTGGTCGACGCGCGATCTTGGGAATGGGTCTGCTTTCGTTTCTCGCCGCATGCTGGAAGCCTGCTCGGGCCGGGGCAACGTCCTTCGCCGACATCGCCGAATTTCGGCAGCATATAATGGCCATCATCGGGGATCGGCATCTTGCCGAGCTTTTGGTGGAGGATCCGGCCAATCCCGCGCAGTTCAAAATGACCATGCGCGGCGAGCAAAGCACGATCGATCTGACCAACATCTTCGCTTATGTGCAAGCCAATCCGCAGGACAACAGTGCGGACGTCGAGCGGTTCATCCGATCGATCACCTACGATCATAGCCAGCCGGTCAACGAAGGCGACATCGTCGCCGTCATCCGGACCGAGGATTATGCGCGGGCGATAGGGCCGGAATTCCTGCGCGAACCACTCGGTGCGGACCTTGTCATCGTCTACATGGCTGACGAGCCGGACGCGATGAAGACGCTGGCTCGGAAGGATGTACCCGGCAAGAGCCTGGCGGATGTGCGCAAGATTGCACTCGGCAACCTCAGCAAATGGCTTCCCAAGGTCGGCTCGAACGACGAGCTGAAGGACGGCGTGCTTTATGCGGTCGACGGTAACGAGTTGCTTTCGACCAGCCTCATCCTGCTCGATGAGTTTTGGAAGGCGGTTGCCGATCGTTTTCCCGGAGATGTGCTGATCGCGATTCCCAGGAAGGATCAGCTCTTTCTCTTCGATGACAGGCCCCAGGTTCGCGCCGGTGCGAGACGGCTGATCGACGCGACCATCGAGGATGGCGCCAACATATTGTCCCCGCGGCTTTACGCGCGCCGCGGTGGAAAGATTGTCGCCGTCGCAGACTGAATCCGTCGAAAGGACGGCCGCATTGCCGGGGATATCCACCCGAAATGGGCCTTTGTGCCTCGTCCGCAAAAATTTTCCGGAGGCCTGTCGATTCCGGAAAACCTCGTTCGTCGTCTCGATGTCAGGCCAATAGGCTTGCTCGAACGAGGAGACAGACGATGCGCGTGATGGTGTTCGCGAAATCCGCGGAAGGAAATGCCGAGGCGATGACCAATCCCACGCCGGAGATGCTGGAGGCATTCGCGGCGATGGACCGGTTCACCGAAGAATTGGTCGAGACCGGTATCTTCGTCGCCGCCGCCGGCCTCAAGAACGGCGCCGAGGCCAAACGCGTCGTCATGGACGGCACCAATCGCCGCATCATCGACGGGCCCTTCGCCGAGAGCCGCGAGCTGGTCGCCGGCTTCTCGATCTGGGAGGTCAAGGACATGGACGAAGCACTCGCCTGGGCCAGGCGTTGCCCGATGACCGGCATGGGGGAAATGGAGATCCGGCCCTTCTACGAGGTGGCCGATCTCGAACCTTTCGTCACGCCCGAGGACCTCGCCACCCCGCGCACCGGCGAGCGCGGCAGGCTCGGTGTCGCCTGACGAAGGAACATTAGGACAGACAAGGAGACAATCGATGCGTGTGATGGTGATCGTGAAAGCCACCGAGGACAGCGAAAGGGGCGTGCTGCCCTCTTCGGAAATGCTCGAGGCGATGGGCAGGTTCAACGAGGAGCTGGTCAATGCCGGCGTCATGCTGAATGGAGATGGCCTGAAGCCCTCGTCGGCCGGCAAGCGCGTGGCCTTTGACGGGCCGAACCGTTCGGTGATCGACGGCCCCTTTGCAGAGACGCGCGAGCTGGTTGCCGGCTTCTGGATTTGGCAGGTCAAGGATCTGGAAGATGCGGTCGCCTGGGTGAAGCGCTGCCCCAATCCGATGCCCGGTCCGAGCGAGATCGAGATCCGCCCGCTCTACGAACTGGCAGACTTCGCCGAGAATGTGACGCCCGAAGCCATGGAGATCCACGAGCGGACGCGGGAAAAGCTGCAGGGCAGCTGATCGTTCTCGCCGGCTTGCCTTGGGGGCGCCCCCGACCCACAAGGCGGCATGGCGGTGGCCGAGACACACCAGGCGATCGACGCGACCTTCCGCATCGAACGGGCCAGGCTCATCGCGGGTCTGGCCCGTATCGTGCGGGATATCGATCGCGCCGAGGAGCTGGCGCAGGACGCTTTGGTCTCCGCTTTGGCCGAATGGCCGCGGACGGGTGTGCCCGCCAATCCGGGCGCGTGGCTGATGACCGCGGCCAAGCGCCGCGCCATCGACGCACTGCGGCACGACAAAATGCGCGCTCGCAAGCATGACGAGATTGCGCGGACGCAGGACGAGGCATCCGATGATGCCGCTAACCTCATCGCGGCGGCGATGGACGACGATCTCGGCGACGAACTGCTCGGTCTGATCTTCGCCGCCTGCCATCCGATGCTCTCGCCCGAGGCCCGTGCCGCGCTCACCCTGCGTGTGGTCGGTGGCCTCACCACCGACGAAATCGCCCGCGCCTTCCTGTCGAACGAGCCTGCGATCGCGCAGCGGATCGTCCGTGCTAAGAAGGCGATCGCCAAGGCCGGCCTGACCTTCGCGGTGCCGCGTGGTGCCGAGCGCGCGGCGCGCCTGCCATCGGTGCTGGAGGTCGTCTATCTGATCTTCAACGAAGGCTATGCAGCCACCACGGGCGACGATCTGGTCCGCACCGGTTTGTGCCAGGAAGCACAAAGGCTTGGCCGCATTCTGGCCGCGCTGATGTCGCAGGATGCCGAGGTGCTCGGCCTACTGGCGCTGATGGAAATCCAGGCCTCGCGTCTCCGCGCGCGCATCGGGTCCGATGGCGCCTTTGTGCCGCTCACCGAGCAGGATCGCACGCGCTGGGATCAATTGCTGATCGAGCGGGGCCTGGATGCGCTGGCGCGCGCCGAAGCACTGGGTGGGGAAGGGCCTTATGTGCTACAGGCCGCGCTCGCCGCCTGCCACGCGCGCGCTCGTCATGCCGCCGATACGGACTGGTGGTGCATCGCCGCGCTCTACGACCGGCTGCGCATCGTCACGCCTTCGCCCGTGATCGATCTCAACCGCGCCATCGCCTGCAGCATGGCCTTCGGGCCCGAGTCAGGCCTTAGGCTGCTGGATGAGATTGTCGACGCGGATGCGCTTCGTAATTATGCACCCTTGCCGGCGGCGCGCGGCGACTTCCTGTTCCGCACCGGCCGGTTGGCCGAAGCGCGTTTCGAGTTCGAAACGGCGGCCAGGCTGACCCGCAACGCGCGCGAGAAGGATTTCCTCCTCGCACGGGCGCACGCCTGCGATTGCAACACCTGAAACCTGTTTCTAAGCCGCCGCAGGAAGAGGAGCCCGCATGTCCGGCGTGACGATCTACGGTATCAAGAACTGTGACACGATGAAGAAGGCGTTTGCTTGGCTCGGCGCGCATGGCATCGCCTACGATTTCCACGATTATAAGAAGATGGGCATCGGCGAAGCCGATGTCGCACGCTGGAGCGATGCCGCCGGCTGGGAAAAGCTGCTCAACCGCGCCGGCACCACCTTTCGCAAGCTGCCCGAGGCCGACCAGCAGGGCCTGACTTGCGACAAGGCCCTCGCGCTGATGGTCGCCAACCCCTCGATGATCAAGCGTCCGGTGCTGGAAACGGGCGACAGGATCGAGGTCGGTTTCAAGCCGGAGCGATACGCGGCCTTGTTCGGCCAATAACCTCCGAGGTCATTGCCGCAGCTTTTGGACCGGCGCATCCTGCGACGATGGCGGGATAGGAGCGGATCATGTGGCCGATTTTGAAGGCATTTCTCTGCGCGATGCTGGTCACCGTACCGGCTCATGCAGATATCAGGCTGGCGGATTATCGCGGCCTGCCCGCGGATCTGGCGGCGGCGGCAACTGCCTTTGACATCGCCCAATACAGGTCCGACCGGGCCGGGCTCGACCGCTGGTTGGCCGCCGATTATACGCTGGCGGATGCCAAGGGGCGCACCCAAAACAAGGCCGATCTGATCCGCGACATGACCGCGCCGGGGCATGCGACCCTCTCCGTCGCGCTCACGATGACGGTGCGCAAATATTGGAAGGACGGCGCCGTGCTGGGCGGCATCGTCGATGCGCGCGGGCGGGATCAAGGCAAGCCGACCACGACCCATGCGCGCTTCCTGGACATATGGGCCAAACGCAGCGGCCGCTGGCAGGTGATCTTCACCCAGATTGGCGATGTGCGATAGGTCCGCTCTGGTCGAATCGGTGCCATCCGCGTCGTGCTTCGCCTAAGGTCGGCAGGGGAGGCTAACGTCTCCGAAGCGATCGAGGAGATCCGCATGAGCACGAACGACGCTACTGGCCTGATCCTCCGCCGCTGGGCGGCGCTGATCCGTACCGCCGACCGCGAAGCCTATGCCGCCTATATCGCGGGTACCGGCGGCAGCGACTATACCGCGACGCCCGGCAATCGCGGCTATCAGATGACGATGCGCGATCTGGGCGACGGCACGACCGAGGTCGTCACCCTGAGCTGGTGGACCTCGCTCGATGCGATCCGTGCCTTCGCGGGCGAGGATATCGAAAAGGCGCGCTACTATCCCGAGGACGACCGCTATCTGCTCGCCCGTCCGGATCATGTCGAGCACCACCAGATCGTGGCGGGCGGGCCGGGCGGCGTGCGGTGAGAAAAAGGCAGGCCGGCATGACCGACGCCTATCGCCCCTATGCGCCGCTCGGCATTCTGAAGCCCTTCGCTGGGGACGTCTGGATCGTAGACGGGCCCGAGATACGGTTCGACCTTGCCTTCCTGCACATTCCCTTTCCGACCCGCATGACCGTGGTTCGTCTTCCCTCAGGCGCGGTCTGGCTCCATTCGCCGATTCCAGCAGAGGCTTCGCTGGTCGAACGGGTCGCCGCGATCGGCCCAATCGCGCATATCGTCGCACCGAACTCGATCCATTATTCGTGGGTCGGCGCGTGGAGCGCGCGCTTTCCGGAGGCGCAGGTCTGGGCCGTGTCCCGGCTCGACAAGGGCGCTGCGGCGTGCGTGCCGCCGCACCGAACATTGGGCCATGCGCCGCCGGCCGAATGGGAAAGCGCGATCGACCAGCTGGTGGTGGAGGGTTCGCGCGTGTTCGAGGCCGAATTCCTGCACCGGCCGTCACGTACCCTCATCCTCACCGACCTGATCGAGAATTTCGAGCGCGAACGGTTCCGCTCGCCTTTCTATCGCTGGCTCGCCCATCTCGGCGGCGTGATACATCCCGACGGCAAGACGCCGTCCGATCTGCGCCGAACCTTTCCGAAGGCTGTGCTCGAAGCTGCGGCAGAGCGCCTGATCGCCTGGGATCCCGCGCGGATCATCGTCGCCCATGGCCGCTGCTATCCGGACAATGCCGTTGCCGAACTGCGGCGGGCCTTTCGCCGGGTGAGATAGCGGCGCGAATGAAAGGCCATCGAGGCGAGTTCGCTTCGGCCGGTGCCGAAGCAAGGGAGCGCGCGCTGGTCTCGGCGGTTTCTGCGTCGGATATGCGTGCCGCCACTACATCCTCTCCAGCCCGCAGCGTCCAAGAGGCTGCCTCCTGGCCGATCGCGGGCATGGTCGGGATCATGTTCATGGGCAGCACGGTCGTGACGCCGCTCTACGGCCTTTATCGTCAAGATTTCGGCTTTTCGGGCGTGGTGCTGACGCTGATCTATTCGATCTACGTGGTCGGCAATTTGATCGCGTTGCTGCTGTTCGGGCGTTTGTCGGATCAGATCGGGCGGCGTCCCGTGGCGGCCTTGGCCCTGATCTTCGCCGGCCTGGCTACGATCCTGTTCCTGCTCGCGCGCGGAACGCCCATGCTGTTCGCCGCGCGATCGCTCAGCGGCTTCGCGATCGGACTTGGCTCGGGCACCGCCGCGGCCTGGCTGGCCGAGCTTCAGCCCGGTTCCGACGCGCAGGCAGCCTCGCGCGCCACCTCCTTGTCCAACCTGTTGGGGCTCGCGATCGGCCCCCTGATGGCCGGACTGCTTGCGCAATATGCGCCCGCGCCTCTGCGCCTTTCTTATGTCATCTATCTGGCGATGGTGGCGGTGCTCGCGCTGTTCGTCCTGCGCACGCCTGAGACCGTGCGCGCGCGTGCCCGCTGGGGCGGGGTTTCGCTGAAGCCGCGGCTGGGCGTGCCCGCCAACATCCGCCTTGCCTTCATCGCGCCCGCGACGGCGGCCTTCGCGGCCTTTGCGCTGGTCGGTTTCTATGCCGCATTGCTGCCCACGATCCTTTCGACGGTGCTGCACCAGGCCAATCATGCGGTCGGCGGAGCGGTGGTGTGCGAGCTGTTCGCCGTCGCGGCCGCAGCGGTGCCGCTAACGCGGCGCCTTTCCAGTCGCGCGGCGATGAATGGCGGTCTGGTGGCGATGCTGCCGGGCGTCGGCCTGCTCGTGGCGGCGGAATATGCGGGATCGCTGGCGCTTCTGCTCGTGGCAGCCGCGGCGACCGGAATTGCCATCGCGCTGAGCTATCGAGGCACGCTCGCGATCGTCAACCAGATCGCTCCCGAAGACCGCCGTGCTGAGGTGGTCTCCACATATTATGTCGTCATGTTCCTCGGCAATTCGGTGCCGGTGATCGGGGTGGGGCTGCTGGAGCAGCCGCTGGGATTGAATGGCGCCAGCGTCGCTTTTGCAGGCCTGATCGCTTTGTTCGCGCTTGCTGCTTTGGCCGCCGGCGCACATTTCCGGCCACGGGATTGAGCGGCGCTTCGCCGCAATCCGTCTCGCACAGCTTTCGTTCAGCAAGACTCGGCGCTAGAGAGGCGGACCGGCCGCGTGACAGCGGCATTCCAGGAGAGGCCGCTTGGCGCTGACGCCTACTGAAAACGAAGCGTTCCTACGCGAGGTCGACGATAATCTGCGTCGCGACCAGATGACCAATCTCGCCAAGAAATGGGGCACGGTGGCGGCGATCGTCGTCGGCCTGCTGCTGATCGGTCTCGCCGCTTTCCTGTGGTGGCGCAATCATCAGGCCGAGCAGGCGGGCAAGGAGGGCGAACAGCTTGTCCAGGTGCTCGGCGCGGCCGAGGTCGGCAATGCCTCGCCCAGCGATCCGCGCCTCGCCGCGCTCGCCAAGTCGCCGCGCGACGGCTATCGCGTTCTCGCCAGGCTCACGCAGGCGGGCCTCACCGCCAAGGACGATCCCGCTGCCGGCGCGAAGGCCTATCAGGCAATCGCCGACGACAAGGACATGCCGCAGGCGATGCGCGATCTTGCGACGATCCGCGCGGTCGGCCTCCAGTTCGATTCGCTGCCGCCGGCGGATGTCGTGGCCAGGCTCAAGCCGCTCGCCGTCGCCAACAATCCCTGGTTCGGCAGCGCGGGCGAGATGACCGCGATGGCCTATTTCAAGATGAACCGGAAGGATCTTGCCGGTCCGCTTTTCGCCGCGGTGGCGCGCGATGCCGACGCGCCCGCCGGCTTGCGTGGGCGTGCCGCCGGCATGGCCACCGCACTTGGTCAGGACGTGGGCGCCATCGCTCCCGCCGGCGCTCTCAAGGAATGATCATGACTCAGCGTTTGCGCACCGGGCGGATCGCCGTCGCGCTGGCCTTGCTCGCTTCCTTGGGCGGCTGCGGCCTGTTCGGCCATCATGTCGATCGCGGCCCCAGGACGGCCGTGCTCGGCAACCGCGTTTCCGTGCTCAACACCGGAAGCGAGGCGGTCGCCGATCCCAGCCTGGCCGACGTGCCCGTGGTGGTGCCCGAGCCCGCGGTCAACGACAGCTGGACCCAACCGGGCGGCAACGCGACCAAGACGATGGGCGACCCGGCATTGCCGCTCGCCTTGCATCCCGGCTGGTCGACCAGGATCCGCGGCGGGGACATCACCCAGCGCATCGGGGCGACGCCGGTGATCGCCGAGGGCAAATTGTACATCATCGACGCCGACGCCGTGGTCGAGGCGTTCGATGCCCGCACCGGCGCGCGCCAGTGGCAAACGCCGCTCGACAGCAACAGGCGCGACCTTGCGGTCCGGTTCGGCGGCGGCGTGAGCTATGACGGCGGCCACATCTATGCCACCACCGGTCGCGGCGATGCCGCGGCGCTCGACGCCAAGACCGGCAAATTGCTGTGGAAGGTGCGTCCCGGCGGGCCGTTGCGCGGCGCACCCGGGATCGGCGGCGGCAACATCTATGTGCTGACGCAGGACAACCAGATCTTCGCGCTCAAGCCCGATACGGGCGAGACCGTCTGGACCGTCTCCGCCACGCTCGAGACGTCGGGCGTGTTCGGCGTGGCCGCGCCCGCATCTGCGCAGGGCACGGTCGTCGCCGGCTTCTCGTCGGGCGAATTGTCGGCGCTGCGCTACGAAAACGGTCGCATCGTGTGGCAGGACCAATTGTCGCGCACCGCGATCTCGACCTCGGTTTCGGCGATCTCGGACATCGACGCGTCCCCGGTGATCGACGACGGCAAGGTCTATGCGATCGGGCAGGGCGGCCGCATGGTGGCGATTGACCTCGTGAGCGGCCAGCGGCTGTGGGAGCTGGTGATCGGCGGCATCAACACGCCCTGGCTCGCGGGCGAATGGTTGTTCGTGGTCACCGACGAGGCCAAGCTGATGTGCATCGCGCGCACCACCGGCAAGATCCGCTGGATCAGCCAGCTGCCGCGCTATCGCGACCCCAAGAAGAAGGACAAGCCGATCGAATGGTATGGACCGGTCCTTGCGGGTGGGCGCCTGCTGCTGGTCAACAGCCGCGGCCAGTTGGTCAACGCCTCGGTCGCGGACGGCAAGATCGGCACCTCGATCAAGGCGGGCAAGGGCTTCTACCTGCCGCCGGTCGTCGCCAACAATATGCTCTACCTGATCGACATCAAGGGGCGGCTTTCGACCTGGCACTGACGTGCGCGGGTATGACAGACTCGTAAATCGGCAGGCGCGCCCCTAAGGGGGGCGCCATGCCCCTACCCACCGTTGCGATCATCGGCCGGCCCAATGTCGGCAAGTCGACCCTGTTCAACCGCCTGGTTGGCAAGAAGCTGGCGCTAGTCGACGACCGGCCGGGCGTGACGCGCGATCGGCGCGAAGGCGAGGCGACCCTGCTCGGCCTCGATTTCCGCATCATCGACACCGCCGGTTTCGAGACCGACGATCCGCAGACCCTGCCCGGCCGGATGCGCAAGCAGACCGAGGCCGCGGTGGAGGAAGCCGATGCCGCGCTGTTCCTGTTCGACGCGCGCGCGGGCGTGACGCCGCTCGACGAAGAGGTCGCGCAATGGCTGCGCAATAGCGACACGCCGATCATCCTGATGGGCAACAAGGCCGAAGGCAAAGCCGCCGAGCCGGGCCTGATGGAATCCTATGCGCTCGGCTTGGGCGATCCGATTCCCTTTTCGGCCGAGCATGGCGAGGGCCTGGTCGATCTGTTCGAGGCGCTGCGCCCGCATATCGAGCGCGACGAAGAGGATCTGGAGGAGGAAGAGGGCGAAGAGACGACGGGCCCGCTCAAGCTCGCCATCGTCGGCCGTCCCAATGCGGGCAAGTCGACGCTCGTCAACCAGATGCTGGGCGAGGACCGCATGATCACCGGGCCCGAGGCCGGGATCACGCGCGATTCGATTTCGATCGACTGGGAATGGCAGGGGCGCCCGGTGCGCCTGATCGATACCGCCGGGCTGCGCCGCAGGGCCAAGGTCGAGGACAAGCTCGAACGCCTCTCCGCCGCCGACACGCAGCGCGCGATCGATTTCGCCGAGGTGGTGGTGCTGCTGCTCGACGCGACCCGCGGTCTGGAGGCGCAGGACCTGCGCATCGCCTCCCAGGTGATCGACGAGGGCCGTGCGCTGATCATCGCGGTCAGCAAATGGGACGTGGCGGAAAATGCGCCGCAGCTGTTCCAGGGCATCCGCGCCGCGCTCGACGAGGGGCTGGCGCAGGTGAAGGGCCTGCCGCTCATCACGGTGTCGGGCTTCACCGGCCGCGGTGTGGATCAGCTCCTCCAGGCGGCTTTCGACACGCGCGAAGCCTGGTCGCATCGCGTCGGCACGGGCGAATTGAACCGCTGGTTCGAGCGCGCGATCGAGGCCAATCCGCCGCCCGCGCCCGGCGGCAAGCGGATCAAGCTTAGGTACCTGACCCAGGCGCGCACGCGGCCGCCCACTTTCGTCCTGTTCGGCACGCGCGTCGACCAATTGCCCGAAAGCTATCGCCGTTACCTGGTCAACGGCATCCGCCGCGAACTTGGTTTCGGCGCAGTGCCGGTGCGGTTGAACGTGCGTGCGCCCAAGAACCCCTACGGGACCAAATGAGCCTCACGGTCGATGCGCGCGGCATGCGCTGCCCCTGGCCGGTGTTGCGCCTGGCGCGGGCGATGCGGGGCGCCGACAGCGCGCTCATCCTGGCCGACGATCCGGCCGCGCCGGCCGAGATCGCGGCGCTTGCCGATGCCCACGGCTGGGCAATTTATGCCCAGGATGGAGGATTCTTCGTCTCCCGGGACAGCTTCAATAAGGATTGATTTACTCGCCCTGGCGTAAAAGCGCCCTCCGCCCGATGTTGCGGAGAGGGTTTTGGTGAGCGAACATCCGCCGATCAATCATGAGACTTTGTGCGCGCTCCGCAGCGAGCTTGGCGCGCATTTTCCGCGCATCCTCAGTTATTTTGCCGAGGACGGGGTCAAGTCCGTCCAGGCGATCGAGGATGCGGTCGGCAAGCGTGACACGGTCGCGTTGGTGCGGCCCGCGCATACGCTCAAGGGCGAATCGCTTCAGTTCGGCTGCGAGGCCCTGGGCTATGCTGCCGAACATATCGAAAAGGCGGCGCGCGCCGGTGTCGAGGCGCATGCCTTCCCGCTCGATATCGTCGATTTCAGCTGGAAGATCCGGCCGCTGTTCGAGGAAGCGCTTGCCGCGCTCCAGCATGCCGCGGCACCTCGGCCCGTCCCGGCGCAGCCGCTGCGCCGCCCCGCCGCCTTCGGCCGCAAGATCGGCTGAAATCCGTCGGCCCGGCGAAGGCCGGGGGCGATACCAGCATAGTCTTATCCAACCTCCCGACATGCCGGCCTCCGCCCGCATGACGATGTCGGATCATTCTTCCTCGGCCGGCTTCGACTGGAGCTGGATATAATTCTGGATGCCCATCCGTTCGATCATGTCGAACTGGCGCTCCAGAAAATCGACATGCTCCTCCTCATTGTCGAGAATGCGGCGGAACAGGTCGCGGCTGACATAATCGCGCACCGTCTCGCAATGGGCGATCGCGTCGCGCAGCAGGGGGATCGCGTCGCCTTCGAGCGCGAGGTCGGAGCGCAGCACCTCCTCCACCGTCTCGCCGACGCGCAACCGGCCGAGCACCTGGAAATTGGGGAGGCCGTCGAGGAACAGGATACGCTCCGACAGCATGTCGGCATGCTTCATCTCGTCGATCGACTCGTGCTTCTCATAATCAGCGAGCCGGGCGATGCCCCAATGGTCGAGCATCCGGTAATGCAGCCAATATTGGTTGATCGCCGTGAGCTCGTTCCGGAGCGCCGCGTTGAGGAATTCGATGACCTTCTCGTCGCCCTTCATGGCACGGCTCCCAAAAACCTTATCCGCTCATGCTGAGGAGAGGCTGAGCGAAGTCGAAGCCTCGTCTCGAAGGATCCTTCGATACGCCACTTCGACCGGCTCAGCGGCTACTCAGGATGAGCGGGAGGGACGTTCCCTCGCGGCTCAGTAGACCATTGCGACGGAGGATTTGAAGCGCGAACGACTCGCGCGAGTCGTTCTCAGTTAGGCGGCCGCGTCCTGTTGCTCTTCGGCGATCAGCTCGCGCGCGAAGGGCAGGCACATGCCGCATTTGGGCCGCGCACCGAGCGAGGCATAGGCACTCGTCGGGCATTGTGCACCCGAACGCGCAGCCTCCCGCACTTCACGTTCACGCAGCGCATTGCAGTGGCAGACGACCATCGACGACTCCGAATCGGTTCGCCCCATGTAAGGCTATTGAGACTAACTCGCAATAGCTTGACGAAAGCTTACCAAGCGGCCGCGCGACAGGCTGCGCCACGCCCATTCGAACGGGCCGTAGCGGAAATGGCGGAGCCAAAGCGGGCTCCAGCCGAGGATCAGCAGGCATTGGCCGAGCACGAGCAAATAGAGTTCGGCCCGATGCAGCCGGCCGAACAGCCCGAAACCGTAACCATAGAAGATCGTGGTCATGATCAGGCTGGTGCCGAGATAATTCGAAAAGGCCATTCGGCCGGCGGCGGCCAGCCGCGCGGTCAGCCACTGCGCCCTTCCGGACTGAACCGCCAGCATGATCATGGCCGCATAACCGAGCGCCAGGCCGGGGCGCAGCAGCAATGTCAGCACGTCCGCCAAGGGCAGGAAGGCGGGATTGAAATGGTGCGCCTCGATCGCGCGCACGAGCGGCATGTAGAGCGGGATCATGAGCGCGCCGAGCAGGATCGTCCGCCTATAAGCGCGCTTGCTCCATCCGGCGCTCCAGAAGCCGAGGCGGTAAAGCAGCATCCCCAGCAGCACGAATCCCAGCGTCTCGGGCATGCTCATGGGCAGCAGGACGGTCTGATATTCGGCTGTCGTTGCCGCGCGCTGGGTGAAGACGTCGGCAAACCCACCCCGATAAAGGTGCACCTCGCGCGCGACGGTGTCCGGAAAGGGCAGGGTCTGCGCGAGCACCTTGTCCCATTCGCGCACCGCATCCGCAGGCGGATGCGCGGCGTTGGCGAGCGTCTGCAGCAGCTGCATGTCGCGATATTCGACCAGGCTGTGCAAAGCGGAGAAGCCGATCAGGCAGCATGCCGCAAAGCCGATCGCGCCCTTGTCCCACTTGCGCGCGAGGAAGGCGATCGCCCCGGCGATCGCATAATCGACCAATATGTCGCCGTACCAGACCAGCCAGGCATGCAGCATGCCGAATAGGAACAGCCAGACGATGCGTGCATAATGGGTGCGCACCGGGCCGGGCCTCCGCCCCTCGGCGGCATCGGTGATCAGCAGCAGCGAGGCTCCGAACAGCATCGTGAACAGTGCGCGGAGCTTGCCGTCGACCAGCACATAGGCGGCCTCCCAGGCGAACAGGTCCGCTCCGTGCGCGCCGCCATAATAATGCGGGTCGACATAGGCATAGACCGGCATCCCCATGCCGACGATGTTCATCACCAATATGCCGCACACCGCGAAGCCGCGGATCGCATCGATCGTGACGATGCGGCCGCCGCCGCGCGGGGGCGTCACTCAGGCGCTGCCGCGGCGCGCCACCAGACCGAAAGTCAGGCCGACCAGCACGACATGCGCGAACAATTGCAGCGCGACCGCCACTGGACTGGGGCTCGGAAAGGACATGCCGAACCGCAATGGCAGCACCAGCCCATACATGACCAGCCATAAGATCAGGCCATAGGCCAGGCCGGCGACGACCGCGTTGCTTCGGACGAGCGCGATCCGCTGGTGCGCAAACAGGAATACAGACGCCATCACCGCCATGATCGCATAATGGACGAGGAACCCGACGACCGCGCCACCCGCGCCCCAGCCCGTCGCGGGCGGGAACGGGCCGCTCGCCAGGCTGCGCAGCATCCCACCGATCGGCTTCCCGGCTGCGGCGGTCTGGATCATCGCCATTCCCATATCGAGTGTTCCGGCTATCGCCGTCGCCAGCAGGATGCGTCCGCCAAGCCCGCTTTTCGTTCCCGTCATAACCCCTCCCTGGATCTCATCTCCGCTTCTTGCGGATCATCAGCTTGAGCCCCGACCAGATCGTGTCGATTGCGCACACCTTCACGTCGACCAGTCCCATCGGCAGGCAGATCGCGCGGATGGCATTCTCGTCGATGTCGGTCGGCACTTTCGACTCCTTCTTCGGCCAGGACACCCAGACGAAGCCGGCGGGGGCCAGCAGACGCCTGAGTGTCGCCAGATCATTCACAAGCCCGGCCCGTTCGGTCTTGAAGATATGGGCAACGTCGATCGGCGCTTCCGGCGCATCGAGCAGGATCGCCCCAGTCTCGCCAATCTCGGTCGCGACGCTTCCGGGCATGCCGGTGCGCCACACGCGCTGTCCGGGCTTCAACCCCCAGCTTCGCCGCCAGCGGCGTTCCCGAATAGCCAGCGGTCATCGAGTCTCCCCCTGCGAGGAGACACTATTACGCCAAAGCGGCGTTCGCGCCCATCAGGCCCGGGAAGAAGCCCTCGTGCGCCGCCCGCAGCGCGTCGAGCGTGACGCAATAATCGCCCGCTTCGCATTCGAAGATCAGGCGGTTCGCGGTGGTGCGGCCGATCGGCGCGGCCTCGATACCATGCGCCTGCGCACCCGC
>Ga0164242_10005022_pt1 | contig 14744 bp, 19 predicted proteins | sample OricomgcompostMG_FD_108783 | JGI IMG/M metagenome (GOLD analysis project Ga0164242, IMG submission 108783) | Miracle-Growth compost microbial communities from Emeryville, California, USA - Original compost - Miracle growth compost (MG) ... | reverse complement strand
CTTTTCTTTTGGCCAGAAAATTTTGCTCAGGTTGGTGAATTTAATATCCTCACCGTTTATTTTTCTTACCTGCGTTTCTTCTTTTGGATTCAGCAAAGTTTTCCTCGAAACTTTTGGCGCAGCCGGAATAACTTCTTCTTTTTTAAGATTTGATTTTTCTTCTAAAACCTGTTTTGTGTCGGCTTGTTTTTCCAAAACCACTTCCTGTGGCTTTTTATCCTCCCGCAATCCTTCAAAAGATGGATGCCTCATCACGCCATCCCTGGTCATTTCCCTAAAACTCACTTCACAAATCAATTCCGGCTTAAGCCATACGGCTACCGCCTTTGGAGGATTTGGCCGAAAGCGCGAAGGCTGATTTACATCAGGCTCTGTAGTAAAAGGAGATTGAGGAATGATGAGTGGCTTAAACTTTTCCATTAATTCCTTTTGAAGTTTTTGCGTAAATCCTGTTCCTATCTTTCCCGTAAAAACTAATTTTCCGTTTTTAAAAACACCTACCAGCAAGGAGCTGAACTTCTTTGAAGACCCTTCATTTTTTGTAAAGCCACCAATCACCACTTCCTGCCTTTCCTGGGTTTTTATTTTCAGCCAGTCTTTCGATCTTGTTCCTGGCAAGTAAAGGCTTTCGGCTCTCTTGGCCATTATTCCTTCCAAAGACATTTCTTCTGCAAGCTTAAAAAATTCGATTCCATTTGTCTCAAAGTTTTCACTGATTTTGATGCGGTCTGAAGCAGGCAAAACTGATTTCAAAATTTCATGTCTTTCCTTCAAAGGAAATTGCATTACGTCCTTTCCTTCAAACCATAAAAGATCAAAAACATAAAAGACCAACGCGCCATCCGCCTCGCTTCTCCAACCCTGCAGGCTGCTGAAATCCGCAACTCCCTTTTCATTTAAACTCACAATTTCACCATCCAGCACCACATTCATTTTCCATGATTGCAATTCCTGGTAGATCGGGTAAAACTTGTCATTAAAAGATTTTGAATTTCTGGAAGCCAGTTCTACTTCACCGTTTTTTACCAATGCAATAGCCCGATAGCCGTCCCACTTTACTTCATACAGCCAGCCGGGTTTGTCAAAAGGTTCATTGACTAAAGTGGCCAACATGGGCGCTATCTTTTCAGGGAACTTCGCTTTTTTTTGTCCTTTCAATAATTGTTCTATAGAATCTTTCGCCATCGTTTTTATTTAAATAAAAAGAGATAACAGATTACTATAAAATTATGTGCCAATAAAAATCAAAGTGAACAGAAGCAATGCTTTTTCTCAATAAATACTTGCTGAGAACTGTTGTGTTTTTGCTTTTGCAAAAGTAATTTTTCCATCACCTTCCAAAATAATATTGGAACAAAAATCTTCAAGAATTTCCATCTTGTGTTGCTCGTTTGCTTTTATTAATAAAGTTTCGTTTTCACAAACATCCACCACGCGATCAGAAAATGTAATTCTTCCTTTTCCTTTTTTACAAATAATAAAAGCATTGGAAGTGGCCTGGTGTAAGGGCATTTTTTCACCAACATTCAATTTCACATTCAACACTTTGTAATGATCGCAATTATAAATTTCCTTCATTTCCATAATATAATATTTAGGAAGCAAAGGTCATCTAATGCTACTGTTTAAAGATTACGAGATGAGTAAATAACCGTGCAGGGGGCAGCGTTTTCGGGAAATATTATTTTGATAAAAGCGCAATTTCATTTGCAGCTATCCAGCCGCTTGTCCATGCATGTTGAAAATTAAACCCGCCTGTTATGCCATCAACATTTAAAATTTCTCCGGCAAAGAAAAGATGAGGAACGATTTTGCTTTGCATTGTATTTGCATCCACTTCATTTAATTTTATTCCACCGGCTGTCACAAATTCTTCTTTAAAAGTTGTCTTTCCTTTCACATGAAATTGCTGTGCGCACAATTGTTTTGATAAAAGATTTTGTTGTTTGGCAGGAAGATCTGCCCACCTTGTTTGAGGATCAATTCCGCATTGTTGCAAATGATATTCCCATAATCTTTGAGGAAGAATAAACGGATTTTTATTGATCATTTTTTTTGAAGCAAATTCATTCCTGGTCAGTCTTAATTTTTCTAAAACAGAATATTCATGATAATCCGAAATCCAATTGATTGAAATGGTAAAATCGTAACTGAGTTTTGAAAGTTCAATTGCAGCGAAGGCAGATAGTTTTAAAACTGCCGGACCACTAAATCCCCAATGCGTAATCAACAACGGGCCGCGTTGAGAAAATTTTGTTCCATTGATTTTGACTTGTGCATTTTCAACAGAAATTCCCATTAACTGTGAAATTGGATTTTTGGGAACGTTGAATGTAAACAAAGATGGAACAGGACTTTCAAAAGAATGTCCAGCTTTTGTCAACCAATTATATTGTTCGGGTTTATGAAAACCTCCACAGGCAATACAAATAAAATCAGCTTCTAACAAAGTGCCATCTTTACAAAATAATTGAAAGGCAATTGTATTTTCATCTGCAGAATTCCTCTCAATCTTTACAATCTCCCGGTTCATCAAAATTTCTACATAATGCCTGTTGGCTTGCTGCAGAAGGCAATCAATAATTGTTTCAGAAGAATTGGTTTCGGGAAACATCCTTCCATCAGGTTCAGTTTTTAATTTCACCATTCTTTTTTCAAACCAGCCAATTGTATCAGTCGTGAAAAAATGATGAAACGCTTGTTTTAAAAACTTCTCTCCACGCGGGTATTTTTGAATCATTTCAGCAATACTAAAACAGGCATGAGTTACATTGCACCGACCACCACCACTCACTCTTACTTTGCTTAATAATTTATTTGATTTTTCAATCAATACCACGTCAAGTTCAGAATTTTTCTCAGCGGCATTTACAGCGCAAAAAAAACCTGCAGCTCCACCTCCAATTACAATTAATTTCTTCTTCTTCTGCACGTATGTTTATTTTATTTCCTTTTCCTCATGGGTCAGTTGCCCTTCTTTATTCATTCCTTCAATTATTACCCTCATAGAATGACTGACATCATTATTAAAAAAAGAAAGGGTTACTTTATTTTGTGCAGGAGTAGTGATCACTGAAGGATTCCAATAAAGCGTGGTGCGCAAATCTTTTTGATCAGTATTGGTTGTATCATAATCAGGAGAATAAAATTGACGGATAGCAGTGTAGCCGGTAACCAGGCTGTTATCCAGGCCTTTGATATTATTGAGAGGTTGACCATCTGCGCCCAACCGGGTGTAAATTACAATGGCACCACCTGTTCCACTTCCTGCCCCTCCGACAAAGCCAGGGCGGAATACTTTTATGTAAGCAACATTCGCAACAGGAATAGATGAAATCATATCATAGGTGGTAGCCATTTCGTTCAGGTATAATGTAGGACCATTTTCTCCACTCCGATTGCGCATCCACAAGAATTTCTGGGCGATATTATCATACGTTAATCCACCAACTTTTCCCTGTAGATAACTGACTATATCTGTATAGCTGGTGGCTAACGGATCATCTACCAAATCAAGCTCTGTTGCATTCTGATTTTGAAACAATCCTGAAGTGTATTTATCATTTAATACTTCTTTTTTTGATTTTATTCTCGATTTTATCTTCACAGTTGCCAACACTTTCCCTTTAAAATATTTAATTTGCTGCTCTGCTTCATCATTCAACACGAGATGATAATGATTGCCTGCAGTATCCCCGGTATTGAAAAAATGACCTGGATAAGAAGGAATTGCAGGTAACAGGTCAGGCATAAATTTCACGGAAATATTTTTGATTCCTTTAGAATTTGGCAGGGAATAAAAAACATGTGCAGTATCAAAAAGGATCAGGGAAGGATCACTAAAATAACCATTCGCTTCGACAGGAATAGTAAAAGTTTGCGTTTCCGAATTGCTTTGTGTAAGCATCAAAATTATCTCTTCTGCTTTTTTCAATTGAGAAGCTGAAGGGCCGATTATTTTTCCTGATAAAGAAAGATAAGCGGTGTCCTTCGGATATTTAATTACAGGAAATTTTCCCTTTACAACTTGTTCCCAATTGAACCTGCGCCAGCCATGAGTAAGCATTACAAGATCCAATTGCCTTGCAATAGAATCACTTTTATTTATAAAATAATAGGCAGGATCATAAACTTTTCCTTTTAATTCTCCGCTTAATAAAAGATGGGAAATAATATTATCCTGGTTATCCTGATCAATTTTTGCATCGGTTATGGAAACAGACAAATCTGAGGCAATATCTCCGGGAACAGAAATGGATACTTCATTCTTTTCGCGTTTGTTCAATCCCTGCTTTTCGAGGGCCACTTCAGGATGAAAAAGATATTCTTCGTTATTAATGTAACTTATTCTTTCTGCCAGCGGTCTCCAATCTTTATCAAAAACAGTAATGGTCAAAACACCACTAGGTAAGGATTCTGTTGGAATCGTTGCTTCTGCCGTACCATTTTCCAACTGCTCATCCAGGTTGAAAATCTTTTGTTGATACATTGTTCCGAGAATATGAACCTGTTGAATAGAAGCGACAGAATTTGGTGACGCTGTAACAGAAAAATTTCTCCTGTTATCAGCAATTGTCATGTGCAACGCAACGCCATTACTTTTCACAGAAGGCAAAACGGTTGTATGTGAATTTCCATTTTCATCTTCCCAAAATGCGGAAAAAGTTTCGCCTTCCTGTGGATGAATAAAAAAGTATCCCATTCCATCGTGAATAACATTCAGGCTATCAATTACATGGTCACTGTTATTTTTTACAACGCCTTTAATTTCAATGGGCCTTCCATATTGATCGTTCGCTTTAAAGACAATCTTGTCGGTTACTCCAAGGATCGCATCTCCACCTTCAGGAAAGAAGTTTAATTCAGGAGTAATTCTTTTGGAATCCGCAGTATTTTTTTTATTGGTGATGATTCTCAGGTCTTTATTGTAAAGAAAAGAAGAATCAAAATTGAGCATCCATTTTGTGTAAGCCTTTACATGAATAAAGTTGGCGGAATAGTTTGCTGGTATTTCAAATTGTCCGAAGGTGGTGGCATCTTCAATTGCAGAGACAGAATGGAAAAGAATCTTTCCATCTTCATTGCTCCAGTCTACATAGACGGTTTTACTTTCATTGTCTGGTAAAATCCCAGTCATCAGGTAGCCTTTAAACCATATGGTTTCGCCAGGTGCATAGGAAGATTTATCATAATGCAGGTACATTTTTTCCTGCCCATAATTTTTTGCATATTCACCTAAAGTAGTTTCGATGTTTTGGGCATTTGCATTTAAGATGAAGAATAGAAAAGCAGTTATAAAAATGACTTGTCTCATTAACAGGAGTTTTAATTAAAAAAAATAAAGGTAAGAGAAAAGATATTTTTTTAAAGCACTTTTATCAGATCCTTGGGAGTCAGTTTTAAAAAAGGAAAAGTTGCTAATGAAGAAATACGGAAGCAGTTGCTCACGTATAAAATACAATAAGTTGTGATTTGCAGAATAATTTTTTCAATTGAAAATGAAATCATTGGTGTCAATAATCAGAACACAAATTCACATTCACCTTTTCGGCAGCTTCTATGGAATCAAACGAAGAAAGTATATCAGCTTTATTTTTCCTGATGCAAACTGTATGTTCATAATGGGCTGCGGGTTTACCATCAGCAGTGCGAACAGTCCACCCATCTTTATCATTATAAACTTCTTTGCCGCCCATATTGATCATAGGTTCTATCGCGATTACAAGTCCATCTTTTAATTTATTTCCCTTACCTCTTTTTCCATAATTAGGAATTTGTGGATCTTCATGCAAGTCTCTTCCCAACCCATGCCCCACCAATTCACGAACTACGCCATAACCAAATTTCCTTTCTGTATAATCCTGCACAGCAAATGAAATATCTCCGATGCGGTTTCCGACTACGGCTTTTTCAATTCCTTTATAGAGTGCATCTTTGGTAACGCGAAGCAATTGTTTTACTTCATCTGAAACTTCACCTAATGCAAAAGTATATGCAGTATCCCCATGATATCCTTTTTTCAATGCTCCGCAATCTATAGAAATAATATCACCTTCTTTTAAAGGTACGTCAGTAGGAAAACCATGCACCACCGCATCGTTAACGGATATACAGCAAGCAAAAGGGAATCCGCTATAATTTAAAAAATTGGGGATTCCGCCATGATCTCTTATAAATTCATCCGCTTTATTATTAAGTTCTAAGGTAGAAATTCCGGGTCTGATCAAAGCGGCAGCATAAGCAATACTATCATTTGCCAATTGGCAACTTTGCCTTATTAATTCTACTTCCGCATTTGATTTATAATGGATCATCTTTATAGATTTAAAAACCCCGGCATAAACGGGCCAGGGTTTTGAAAATTATGTGAAAAAATATCTTTTTAAATTCCTCCTGTAACACCTGGTGCTGCAGTTCTTCCCTGTATGCGACCACCGCTCATCAACCCATCATACTGACGCATCAAAAGCTGGGTTTCGATTTGTTGTAGTGTATCCAAAACAACTGCAACCATAATCAGCAAAGAAGTACCTCCATAGAACGTTGCAAACCCTTGGGTAACTCCCAACAACTGCATTATTCCGGGAAGAATACCAACTACCGCCAGCAGCACAGAACCTGGTAAAGTAATTCTATCCATGATTGTGCCTATATAATCCGTAGTTGGCTGCCCTGGTTTTACACCCGGAATAAATCCATTACTCCGTTTCAGGTCATCCGACATCTGTTTAGGATTAAAAATAAGGGAAGTATAAACAAACGTAAATCCAATCGTCATCAATCCATACACAATCATATAAACTCCATTTGTCGGGTCGGTAAAATATGAAGCCCAGTTTTTACCGCTTGTCTGGAACCCCGCGAAAATCGTTGGCAAAAACATAATTGCCTGGGCAAAGATGATTGGCATTACACCTGCAGCATTAACTTTCAAAGGAAGGAATTGCCTTGCTCCTCCAAACTGCCTGTTTCCGACAATCTGTTTCGCATAATTCACAGGCACTTTTCTTACACCTTGTACCAAAACAATTAATCCTAAGATAACAGCGATGAAAGCAGCGATTTCAATTAAAAATATCAATAAGCCACCACCACCGTGAGTTTGCTTTGCAGAAAATTCCTGCATGAAAGATTGTGGAAGACGTGCTAAAATTCCGATCATGATAATTAAAGAAGTACCATTTCCAAGTCCTTTATCCGTGATCTTTTCTCCGAGCCACATTACAAACATAGTACCGGCGGTGAGAAGGAACACTGTGGAAACCCAGAAGAAGGGTTTGTAGGCATCTAACAAAGCACCCTGGCTTGATGATTCCAAGAACCCTATATAAGCTGCGGCCTGGAAGGCTGTAACAATAACAGTAAGATAGCGGGTCCACTGGTTAATTTTTTTCTGTCCGCTTTCACCCTCTTTTTGAATCTTTGAAATCTGAGGAACCAAAACGGTTACCAATTGCATAAAGATTGAGGCAGAAATGTATGGCATGATTCCCAGTGCAAAAATAGATGCCTTTGCAAAAGCACCTCCAACAAACGCATCCAAAAGACCGAGCATACCGCCCTGGGCACTGTTTTGAAGACTGGAAAGTTTATTAGGATCTATTCCGGGAAGAACAATGAAAGAACCTACCCTATAAACAAAAATGAGCGCCAAAGTAACAAGAATCTTACTTCTTAATTCTTCGATCGTCCAAATGTTTTTTAATGTTGTGATGAATTTCTTCACAGAGTTATCAAGATTTAATTATTTGCAATCAAATTTCAGGGTGCAAATATCAATAAATTATTTTACTATTTCTACAGAACCTCCGGCAGCTTCAATAGCTCCTTTAGCTTTTTCGCTTACGGCATTTACTTTAAAAGGAATTTTTGCTTTTAAAACACCGTTTCCCAGTATTTTGACTTTATCGTTTTGGCTGATGAGGTTGTTGATATAAAGGTTTTCAATGCTGAATTCTTTGATCTCGTGTTTTTCAATTAACTGATCAATCTGACCGAGATTAAATACTTTGTACTCGATACGATTGTTGTTTTTGAAACCACGTTTTGGAATTCTTCTTTGAATAGGCATCTGGCCACCTTCGTGAGCCATTTTAATTTTGTAACCGGCACGGCTTTGTCCGCCCTTATTACCCTTGGTAGAAGTTCCACCTTTACCGGAAGCTTCTCCGCGTCCTAATCTTTTTACTTTGTGAGTAGCGCCTTTTGCAGGCCTTAAATTTTCTAATTGCATTGTACTTGTTTTAGACTTAACGCCCCTTGTACAGGAGCTCGCATTTTTTTAATAAAAAAAAAGAAAAACCGGTTATGCCAGTTCTTCTACTTTTACCAGGTGATTTACTTTGTTTACCATGCCCAGGATCTGTGGCGTTGCTTCCACTTCTTTTGAAGCATTCATTTTATTGAGGCCCAAAGCCTTTAAGGTAAGTTTCTGACGCTCCGAGCGATCAATACCACTTTTAACCTGTGTAATTTTAATCTTTTTCATAATTCTTAATTCTTAATTGTGAATTCTCAATTAGCTTATCCGTTAAAAACCTTCTTTAAAGAAATATTCCTGGTCTTTGCAACTGCAGTCGGCTCTCTCAACATAGACAAAGCTTTTACAGTAGCCTTTACCACATTGTGTGGATTAGCAGAACCAAGATTTTTTGCCAAAACATCGGTAATGCCGGCACTTTCCAATACGGCTCTCATGCTTCCTCCAGCGATTACACCGGTACCTGCTGCGGCTGGCTTGATAAGCACTTTGGCAGCGCCATCTTTAGTCCATTGCTCATGTGGAATGGTACCATGAAAAAGAGGAATTCTGATGAGGTTCTTTTTTGCATCATCTATTCCTTTTAAAATAGCTTCCTGAACTTCTTTTGCTTTTCCCAAACCATGTCCAACTACTCCATTTTCATTTCCAACGACAACGATGGCAGAAAAACTAAATGCACGTCCGCCTTTCGTTGTTTTTACCACACGATTGATTGAAACAACTTTCTCTTTTAATTCAAGCTCGCCGCCCTTTACTTTCTGTGTATTTGATTTCAACATTATAACTGTTTATAATTTTTTATTTTTTATTAAAATACCAAGCCGGCTTCTCTTGCACCATCGGCTACCGCTTTGATACGCCCATGATATAAATAGCCGCTTCTATCAAAAACCACATCTTTAATTCCCAGTTCCTGTGATTTCTTTGCGATTGCTTCGCCTACCATTTTGCTTCTTTCCACTTTATTTGCTTTTTGAGCAGCAATATCTTTCTGGCGTGAAGAAGCTGAAGCGATAGTAGTTCCATTGGCGTCATCAATCAATTGAACATAAATATCTTTATTACTTCTAAAAACGCTAAGGCGCGGTTTAGTAGCACTTCCGCTGATCTTCTTACGGATGCGGTACCTTATCTTTTGACGTGAGCTTACTTTTGAGTTCATTTTTATTCTATTTTATATTTCCGATACTGCCGGAAAATTTTTATTGTTTTATTCAGATATAAACCTGAAAAGAAATCCTCATTATTTGTTTGTTTACTGTATTCAACATTGAACTTTCAACCTTGAACTTTCAACCTATTTCCCTGCAGACTTACCAGCTTTTCTCCTCAACACTTCACCTTCAAATTTAACACCCTTTCCTTTATAAGGCTCAGGTTTGCGCAAGCTGCGGATCTTTGCAGCCACTTCACCAAGTAATTGTTTATCTACACTGGTTAAAATCACTTTTGGATTTTTACCTTTTTCCTGTGCCGTTGCTACCGTCAATTCTTTTGGAATTTCAACAATAATATTGTGTGAGTATCCTAAAGAAAGATCGAGCAAATTTCCCTGGTTAGATGCTTTATAACCAACACCGACTAATTCCAGTGTTTTTGTATAACCATCAGTTACTCCGGTTACCATATTTTGTACCAACGCGCGATATAATCCGTGCATGGCTTTGTGCCTGATTTGGTCAGTAGGGCGAACGAAGACAATTTTATCATCTTTCACTTCTACTTTTATATCAGGATCAATTGCTTGCTTTAATTCTCCTTTTGGCCCTTTTACAGTAATCACGTTATCTGCACCTACATTAACATTTACACCTTTGGTGATTGTTACAGGATTTTTTCCAATTCTTGACATAGCCGGTTTATTATTTTAAATTTTGATTCTGGAAGTGTTCAGCCACGACTAAGGCTTAATTGTCATACCAGTTTTTTAATTATTTTTTATTCGAACTTCTCAATATATATCTTATCGCAAAGAATAATACTAAAAAGGTAATGATTACTCCAACTATAGAGTTCATATTAGTAAACGTTACATAATACTTCCCCACCCACATTTTGCGCCTTGGCCTGTTTGTCGGTCATCACGCCTTTGGAGGTGGAAATAATAGAAATTCCCAAGCCGTTTTTTACTCTTCTGAAATCCTGTGGTTTTGAATAAGTACGTAATCCCGGACGGCTAACTCTTTCAAGACTTTCTATTGCCGGAATTTTTGATTGGGGATCGTATTTCAGGGCTATTTTGATGAGGCCTTGTTTGGAATCATCTTCAAATTTGTATTTTAAAATATACCCCTCAGTGTATAATATTTCAGTGATACGCTTTTTCAAATTGCTTGCCGGAATTTCTACGATTCTGTGGCTTGCCATTTGAGCGTTACGAATTCTTGTTAAATAATCTGCTATAGGATCAGTAACCATTGTTTATTTTTTCTTTTAATTTTTTGTTTTAATTACAATGCGATATCCACCTTTCTGCCTTCAGCTTTTTGCTTTCAGCCTTCGGCGTTTTTACCAGCTTGCCTTTTTCACTCCTGGAATCTTTCCTTCCAAAGCCATGTCGCGAAACATATTTCTTGAAAGTCCAAAGTGGCGCATATAACCTCTTGGACGGCCGGTAAGCTGGCAACGGTTTTTCAGGCGAACAGGAGATGCGTTCTTTGGCAGAAGATCCAATCCTCTGTAATCACCAGCATCTTTTAATGCCTTTCTTTTTTCGGCATATTTTTCTACCATTTTAACACGTTTTCTTTGCCTCGCTTTTATTGACTCTTTAGCCATTTTTTAGTATTTAGATTTTAGTATCAGGTATCAAGAGAGAAGCGTTTACAATCTTGCAACTTGCTTCTTTCTACTTGCTACTGTTTTTTAATATTTTTAAAAGGCATTCCCAATTCTTTCAACAATTCAAATGCTTCTTCATTAGTATTTGCTGTTGTTACAAAAGTGATATCAAGCCCGGTAATTTTATTTACTTTATCAATATCGATTTCAGGGAAAATAATTTGTTCAGTAACGCCTAGAGTATAATTTCCGCGGCCATCAAAAGATTTGTCGTTGATACCTTTGAAATCACGAACACGGGGAAGTGATACAGAAACCAGGCGGTCTAAAAATTCATACATATTTACAGCGCGTAAAGTAACTTTTGCACCAATCGGCATGTTTTTACGCAACTTAAAATTGGAAATATCTTTTTTAGACATTGTAGCCACTGCCTTCTGACCGGTAATTGTTGTCAGCTCATCGATAGCAACATCAATTAATTTCTTATCAGCTACAGCGCCATTAACGCCGCGGTTGATACAAATTTTTGTAAGCTTCGGAGCCTGCATAATTGTTTTGTATGCAAACTTTTTCATTAAAGCCGGAACAACTTCCTTCTTGTATTTTTCTTCCAGTCTTGGAGTATATTTATCGGTAGCCATTATTTAATTACCTCCCCTGATTTTTTTGCTGTTCTGATTAATTTTCCATTCTCTCTTGATCTCTTTACTTTAGAATGAGAATGTGATTTAGAATCCCAAAGCATTACATTTGAAATGGCGATTGGCGCTTCTACTTTCATAATTCCACCTTTAGTATTCTGAGCAGAAGGTTTAGTATGTTTGGTTACGATATTTACACCTTCTACCAATACACGTTGCTCTTCCGGAAGCACTTCCAGCACTTTACGGTGTTTCTTCAGGTCTTTATCTTCACCGGTAATCACTACCACTGAATCGCCTTTTTTTATGTTGAACTTCGGTTTAAATCTTGTCTTCATTTTTGACAAATATTGTCTTGATTAATTACTTATTAAATACCCTTTTTTTTAAAGGGGTGCAAAGATACAATTTATATTACAATACTTCGGGCGCAAGGGAAATGATTTTCATATAGCCCTTGTCACGTAATTCGCGGGCAACCGGCCCAAAAATCCTGGTTCCTCTTGGTTCATCTGCGGCATTTAAAAGAACCACAGCATTGTCATCAAAACGGATGTAAGAACCATCTTTTCTACGAAGTTTGTTTTTTGTGCGAACAATAACGGCTTTGCTCACTGTTCCTTTTTTAATTCCTCCGGCAGGAATGGCATCCTTTACAGTCACCACAATCTTATCGCCAACATGTGCATAATCCTGGCCTGAATTTCCCAATACGCGGATACACAACACTTCTTTAGCTCCACTGTTATCTGCTACATTTAGCCTGCTTTCTTGCTGTATCATTTTTTTAGCTTTGAGCCTAAGGCATGTAAGCCTTTGGCATTTAAAACAATTATTTAATTTAAAATCTTATTTAACCTTCTCAATCACCTCAACCAATCTCCAGCGTTTTGTTTTGCTTAATGGTTTTGTTTCCATTATCTTAACCAGGTCGCCGATGTTGCATTCGTTCTTCTCATCATGAGCGTGGAAACCGGTAGTTTTTTTCACGAACTTTCCATAGAGCGGATGTTTTACTTTCCTTTCTACTTTAACGGTAATCGTTTTATCCATTTTGTTACTGGAAACTACGCCAGTCCTAACTTTTCTTAAATTTCTTTCGGACATTTTGTTGATTTTTTAATCAGCATTTTAGCACCAGCTAATTAGCTCATTAGTTGTTTTTTTCTTAATTCTGTTTTAGTGCGTGCAAGATCTTTTCTTACGTCGCGTATAGTCATCGGGTTTTCCAAAGGTGAAACCGCATGAGCAAATTTTAATTTTTTAATCCGCAACTCATCTTCAGCAATTCTTGCTTTCAGGTCCTGCTCACTCATTGTTTTCAGGCTGTTTACGAAATCGTTTCTGTTTGACATTGTTTTAAATTGAGTATTCGCTATTTATTTATCCATTCATTAGCTATTAGCTAATTATTAAGCTACATAATCCCTGCTCACTACAAATTTTGTTTGAATGGGCAATTTCTGTGCAGCCAGTTCAAAAGCTTCTTTTGCTACCTGCATTGGAACGCCATCAGCTTCAAAAATGATCCTTCCAGGCTGTACAACCGCTGCCCATCCTTCAGGATTACCTTTACCTTTACCCATCCTCACTTCAGCCGGCTTTTTAGTGATTGGCTTATCAGGGAAAATCCTGATCCAAACATTTCCTTCACGTTTCATGTGACGAGTTAATGCCTGCCTTGCAGATTCAATCTGGCGGCTGGTTAACCATACAGAATCCAGGGCTTTTAACCCAAAGGTTCCGAAAGCAATGGTATCTCCACGTTTTGTATCGCCCTTCATACGGCCTTTCTGCATTTTTCTATGCTTCGTTCTTTTTGGCTGTAACATAATTTTCGTTTGTTTGTTTGTCTACTGAGCTGCAGTAAACTATTCTAAAAATTTTTAAAACTCTATTTTCCTGTTATCTCTTTTCGGGTTGTAGGTTGCCCCGTTGTCTACCTTCTTCCTCCGCCACCTCTTCTATCACTTCCGCCGCCTCTTCTGTCACCGCGATCTCCACCTCTTCTGTCTCCAAATCCGCCTCTTCTTTCACCATGGCCTTCATGATCACCTTTTCCGCCGCCAGCAATAATGTTTGGATTCAAATCTCTTTTCGCCAAAACCTCTCCCTTACAAATCCATACTTTTATTCCAATCTTTCCATAAACCGTTTGAGCAAAAAGACTTGCATAATCAATGTCCATGCGTAAAGTATGCAATGGAGTACGGCCTTGTTTGATTTCTTCACTGCGTGCAATTTCTGCACCACCTAAACGTCCGCCTACTCTCACTTTTATTCCTTCAGCACCCATTCTTAAGGCAGAAGCGATAGACATTTTGATTGCCCTTTTATAGTTGATACGATTTTCGATTTGCTTCGCAATGGTATCTGCTACGATTGCTGCGTCTAATTCAGGACGACGGATTTCAAGAATGTTTATCTGTACATCTTCTTTACCAGTCAGTTTTTTCAATTCTTCTTTGATACGGTCCACTTCTCCACCGCCCTTTCCGATGATAATTCCTGGTTTGGAGGTATGAATCGTAACGATGAGTTTATTCAGTGTACGCTCAATTACAATTTTTGAAATACCACCTTTATTGATACGGGCGTTCAGGTAGGTTCTGATCCTGTCGTCTTCAATCAATTTTTTACCATAATCTTTTGGATTTGCAAACCAGTTGCTGTCCCATCCACGGATGATTCCCAGCCTGTTCCCAATCGGATTTACTTTTTGACCCATTATTCGGTTTTTATTTATTTGTATTTTTGTCTTTTGATACCTTTTCAGCTTTTTCTGCTGCAGGTTTTGCTTTTTTAGTGGTTGCTTCTTTCTTCACAGTTTCTTTTTTAGGCGCTGCCTTTTTTGCTGCCGGCTTTTTAGCAGTTTCTTTTTTTGCTACCGGTGCCTGTTCTTCTACAGGAGCAGCTTCAACTTTCGCTTTCTGCTTTTTAATTCCCGGAATTGTGTTGCTGTTTTTGCTATCCACAACGATTGTAACATGGTTGCTGCGTTTGCGAACACGGTATCCACGGCCTTGTGGTGCAGGACGCATTCTTTTAATTACTCT
>Ga0164242_10005021_pt1 | contig 14745 bp, 14 predicted proteins | sample OricomgcompostMG_FD_108783 | JGI IMG/M metagenome (GOLD analysis project Ga0164242, IMG submission 108783) | Miracle-Growth compost microbial communities from Emeryville, California, USA - Original compost - Miracle growth compost (MG) ... | reverse complement strand
TTAACGCAGTTTATAAACTAAGTCAATTGAAATTTCTTGAATGGGCATTGTTTAAATATTTCGGTGATTTTCGTCTCGTTGACATGACACGGGGCGCTTGCGCATGCTCGACTCTATGATCCAAAAGCCGATCTTCGTCACGAATACCCGCACTCGAAAAAAAGAGCAGTTTATTCCCCTCACGCCGGGAAAAGTGAAAATGTATTCTTGCGGCCCGACGGTTTACGGATTCATTCATATCGGAAACCTGCGCGCAGCCCTCACGGCCGACCTGTTTTTCCGCTTTTTTAAGCATTTCGGCTACGACGTCACTTACGTTCGCAATTACACCGATATCGACGACAAGATCATCAAGCGGGCGAACGAAGAGGGTATTTCACACGATCAGCTGACGAAAAAATACATTCAGGAAGTCGAGAAGGATTACGCGTTGGCGGGTTTGCTCGAACCCACGCACAAGACTCTGGTTACGGATCATTTGCCCGAAATTATTTCCATGATCGGTTCCATCCTGAAAAACGAAAAAGCCTACGTCGCGCCCGACGGAGAAGTGTTTTACGACGTCCGCGCGTTTCGCGAATACGGCGAGCTTTCGGGCAAAACGCTCGAAGATTTGCAGGCAAGTCAATCGCGCGTCGAGCCGAACCCGCACAAGCACTCGCTTGCCGATTTTTCGCTCTGGAAGCCAGCAAAACCGGGCGAACCCAAATGGCCGTCGCCGTGGAGCGAGGGGCGCCCCGGCTGGCACATCGAGTGCTCTGCCATGGCTTGCAAATGGCTCGGGCCTCAGATGGATTTGCATCACGGCGGCGAAGACCTGATTTTTCCGCATCATGAAAACGAGATTGCCCAAAGCGAAGGTGCGACCGGAGTTCATCCTTATGTACGCTACTGGGTTCACAATGCGTTTCTCACGTTTTCGAGCGAAAAAATGTCGAAAAGCCTCGGAAACGTGGTGAGTGCGCGCGATTTTTTATCGGCCTACGGCGGGGAAGTCGCCCGATACGTTTTTTTGAGCGTGCATTACCGCGCGACGTTTGATTTTAACCCCGAGACGGTCGACCACGCGGTTCAAGCACTCGAACGAATCTACGAAGCCAAGCAAAAGGCCGAAGAAATTCGTGAAAAGAAGATGGCCAGACCCGACTTGAACGCCGAACAGGTCTGGGGCGGGTTCATGATCGATTGCGAGCGCGCGCGCGACGCGATCCGCGAGCATTATGCGAACGATTTGAACACGGCCGGGGCTTTGGCCGAACTGTTTACGCTGGTCCGCGAATGGAACCGTTGCTTGGGGCATCCGAACGCAGCGAATACTCCGGCCGCGATTTTGGCCGCAAATGAGTTCATTAAAGTGATCGAAGAAGAGATCGGCACGGTGATCGGCATCGGCCGCCAATCTTCGGCAGCGGCATTGAAAAAACTGCAAGAAGTGCGGCTTTTACGCCAAAAAAACGAGGGTAAAACGACCTTGGACGACGCCGAAATCGAAGCATTTCTGCAAGAGCGCAGGGATGCTCGGGCGGCCAAGAATTTCAAGCGCTCGGACGAGATCCGCGATCTGCTGGCCGCGAGCGGAATCGAAATTAAGGATTCGCCTCAGGGTACGACCTGGACTCGGAAGTAGCGGTCGCTTGCAAGCCGAAGTAAGTCTCGATTTTCATTCAACTCATTCCATTAAATAAATTGTCTTGATTTAATATATAAACTTTGTTAATTTACGCACGTTCTAAATGAGAAGAGAACCGAAAGAGAGAATCGTGCTATGAAACTGAACCGTGCCCTGACTGCGGCCGCGATTGTCGCGACTGCAACGGCTGCCATGTATGGGGAAGTCACTTACGCTCAAACCCCTGTCACCGCTGCCGCGCCCGCTACACCATTCGAGGACATCCACCCCGATCAAACGCAATCCATCATCCGTCAAGCCGACGGAACCGTTTTGGTGCTTCCCGCGATCGTCAGTGATTATAAAGTGTTCACCCCGGGACAAACTGAACCGACGCTTTATCCGAAGACGGCGCTGATCTATGAAAAACGCAATCCCTTGCCGCCGATTCAAGTGATGGGCGGAACTTACGCATTTTTCAAAGGCGACTATCTTGCGACTACCAGCGCGGACGGGTTTTTCACCTATAAAGGGAAAATGAATTTTACCCCCGACGCCATCGGCGGAACGTTCTTCACCAAAAAAGGAACGAACGAGCTCGTGGTCATCGATTCTTACGGCTACTACGTCGAGACCGGCATCGCCGCTCCGTCGATTCGTTTGGTCGGCGGGAATTTCTTCATCGATCAGGACGGTGTCCTGACCACGATCAAGTCGGTCGGAGATGCCCCCGGAAGCAAGGTCGGATTAGTGACCCGCAAGGAAGGCTGGAATTTCTCGGACGCAGTCGCGGCCGGAGGCAATTTCTTCCTGCGGCAGGACGGAACGATCATCACCGTCGATTCGAAGACCGGATTCTTCAGCGATCACGCGTTCACTCCCGAGTCGCGACCGTCCATCATGGGCGGAAACTACTTCATCGGGCAAGACAATGCGATCTACACCGTCAGCAATGACGGCAAGCTGTTCAAGACGATCACGCTCAAGACGCGTCCGACCGTAGTGGGTTATTCGTACATGATCTTCAGCGACAAGTCGTTCGCATTCGTGGCAGCAAACGGCGGCGTTCACCTCGAAGCCGTCCGCGTCGGAGCCGCCGGCAAAGCCGAACACACGACGTCGATTTCGGGCGAGCTGGAAGCTCGTTCGACCTATGTTCCGAATAATTACCGCAGAAATTAAATTCGTCCCCTTAACGAGAGATAAGAAGAGAGAGAACTATGAATCACAAAATCCATTGTGCGATTGTGTCTGCAATTTTAGCGCCGTTTTTTGCCGGATCGTCGGCCCAGGCCCGGGTGGTCTCGGACGTGAACCAGGCGATGGCTCAACTGTTGGGCCACGCGCCCCAGGTGACGAACGTTTTTACCGAACAGACGGATCACCTTGAGCGCGGAGCCAGCCAGTTTCAACCCTGGTCGGGTTCTTACTGGCCGGATATCAACGGCGGAATCACCGATCACTGGCGCGATCACTCGCTGTTCGGCGCTCAGCTTCGCTTCGGCCTTCGCTACGACGTCGCGAAGAAACGTTTTCATAAGGACTTCAAAGAAGTCTCCGAGAAGTACATGACGTGGGACGCGAAAAAGCTGAACGACAAGCTTTCGCCCTCCGAGAAATACGACCTTTTGCTGGGTGACACGAGCTTCGGCTTCACCCGCGCGATCATGGACGAGATGGATTTTCGTTCCGACTATCGGATGACGACGAAAACCCGCGACGGTGCCGAAACCGACACCGATGCCGACCAAGGAATCGACAACAACAACTTCCTGATCGATGTTCAGGACCCCGACGGCAACAATCTTGCTTATTCGAAGTATGACAGCAAGGTCGAGTACCGTTACTGGAAGAAAAAAGGCGGAAGCCTCGCTTACTGGAGCGGAATTTGCGACGGTTGGTCGCCGGCTTCGATCTATCTGCCTCGCCCGACCAAACCCGTGACCGTCACCGGCGCGCTCGGACAAAAGATCACTTTTTATCCGGACGACCTGAAGGCGCTCGGCTCGTACATGTTCGCCCGCACGAATACGCCGTACTTCACGACGATGAATTACCGTTTCGCCGGACGTAAATGCGACGAAAGCGGCACTCCTTCGCAGGACAATGTCGGATACGTGAAAGACATTCGTTGTAACGACCTCGACCCGGCGGTGTTCCACCTCGCGCTCATCAATCGCGTCGGCATGGACAAGATGGGCTTCGTGATGGACGTCGACAATAACCTGAAAATCAACAACCATCCGATCACGTCTTACGAGATGACTTACTTCAACCCGGCCACGGGTGCGGAAGGCTCGCTCAAAGATTCGATCATCGGTCGCTTCGAAGTCGCCGACGGCTACATGAAACGCCGAAGCCCGGAGACCAAATACTTGGTCGGCGTGAAGACGAAGGTGAACTTCATGTTCTACATCTGGCCTGAAAGCAAGCAAAAGGGTCGTAGTCAAGACTACGATAACCCTGGCCAAGACAAGATGAAGGACGAGACCTACACCTACGACCTCGAACTCGATGCCGACGGAAATATCTTAGGCGGCGAGTGGGGAACCCGTGGCGAAGAGGATATCTCGCAAGGCGTTCAGTACTCCAAGCAGCCCGACTTCATCTGGATGGCCGATACGACCGCACTTCCGTACTCTGAAATGTCGGTCTACGCCGATGCCGGACAAAAACTCGATCTTTCGAATCCGCGTCCGTTCGGAAACATGAAGTGGACCTGGGACGGAAAGAGCAAGTTGCCCGAGGATTGGATTCGCGCGGCGAAGGCCGACGAAAGCTGGTCCGCTCCGACTCCGGGTGAAAAGAAAACCGACAAAGCGACCAAAACCACCGATGTTTACCCGGCAGAGGCCAAAAACTCGATTTTGAAATCGGCGCAGCCGATGTCTCACATCGTGTACTACCTCTTCGATCAGGCCCGTCAGTCGAACCAAAAATAAAGAGAGGATCTGAAGATGAAATTCAAGTCTATGATGTTATTCGGTCTGGTGGCGGGAGCATTCGTGCTCTCGTCGCAGGCCCAGGCTCAAAAATACGGACGCACAGTTTGCAAGGACTACATGAGAAAAGGATCGTTGAGCGTGACGAAGTTCTGCGTGAATGAAATCCGCGACGGCGTTTACCGCGATCTGCGCATGGTGGGTGAAGCAGGCCAATGGGCGATCAGTCCCGGCATTAACCCGACCAACCGGGCGAACCGCCTTTGCCGGATTATCGAAGGTACTTTTTCGCACGTCTCGTTTCGCACGGCGAACGGCGCCGAAGGTGAAGCGCTCGTGAATTTGAGCGGAGACTATGCGTTCCGTTGGAAGATTCCGGACACGGAACGTTTCGTCGAGCTCGTTTGTCACTAAGATTTCAACTTAAAGGTCGACGACGCTGCCGTAACCCGGTTCCATCCGGGCAAGCGGACTGAAAAGAGCGCCGTCGACTTTCCATTCTCCGGGAACGGTGATGTCTTCGCGGATATGGGCACCGACGACGCGGCCGAAAATCACGTGGTTGATGCCGATTTCGACCACTTTTTCAAGCACGCACTCATAAGCGATCGGAAACTCGGCCACACGCGGAGTTTTGATCCATTGACTCGGGGTCTGAGTGAGCCCGATTTTTTCTCGTTCACTTTCGCCGTAGGGAAGGTCTTCGCCCGTTTGATGAATCGGCTCTTTCAGGTCGGTCGAACCGACGTGGATGACGAATTCTTTTTCGCGCTCGATGTTCAGGAGCGTATCTTTTTTTGCGGGTTTTCCGTCCTGCCCGCGTTTGGACGTGACCGAAATCATCAAGCACGGCGGATCGCTTGAAACGACGTTGAAGTAACTGAACGAGGCCAGATTATCGGTGCCGTCGTCGTTCAATGTGCTCACGACCGCGATCGGGCGCGGAAGCACGGTTGAGACGAGCAAGAAATATTTTTCGGAGCGTTTCAGCTGGTCGAATTCGACCGAGAGCATCTGTGAATGGCTCACGCGATGGCTCATGCCGACCACTCCAGCATGCGTTCGAGCGATTGCTTGGCTTGGGCCGCGATCTCGTCCGGAACGAGGATCTCGGGGCCACCGGTTTCGAGGGCTTGGGCTACTTTTTCGATCGTGTTCAGTTTCATGAACGGGCACTCGTTACAGGCGCAGTTTTGGTTCGGCGGGGCCGCGATCAACATTTTTCCGGGCGCCTTTTTTTGCATCTGGTGCAGAATCCCCACTTCGGTGGCGACGATGAATTCGCGGTCGGGGCTTTCGATCACGAATTTCAGCAAGTTCGAGGTGCTTCCCACATAGTCGGCGTTTTGGAGGATGATTGCTTCACATTCCGGGTGCGCGATCAACTTCGCAGCCGGATGGCGAACCTTGAGTTCGGCGATCTTTCGTTCCGAGAACGTTTCGTGAACCATGCAGGCACCTTGCCAGAGGGTCATCTCGCGTCCCGTTTTCTCGACAGCCCAACGGCCCAAGTTCCGGTCGGGGGCGAACAGAATCGGGCGATCCTTCGGCGCGCGTTCGACGATTTTGACCACGTTCGAACTCGTGCAGATCACGTCGCTCATCGCTTTGATCGCAGCCGAACAGTTGATGTAGCTGATGGTGAAATATTCGGGATGCTTCTTTTTGAACTCGGCGAACTTCGCTGGGGGGCAGCTATCCGAGAGCGAGCACCCGGCACGCAGATCGGGGAGGATCACTTTCCGTGAAGGATTCAAAATCTTCGCGCCCTCGGCCATGAAGTGCACCCCTGCGAACAGGATCACGTCGGCGGTTGAGCGCTGTGCCGCGCGCGCAAGCTCCAGGCTGTCGCCGATGAAATCGGCCACGTCTTGAATGTCGGGATCCTGGTAGTAATGGGCGAGGATCACCGCATTTTTTTCTTTCTTGAGCTGCCGCACTTTATCGAACCAGTCCATCACTTTCCAGGTGTATTTCAGGGTTGCAACCGAGTCAAGCGATCGTTTACCCTGAAGCCATGCCGATTCGTTCTGTTGCCTGTTGCCTAGTCGCTTTTTTTTGCGTTTTGAGTGCGTGCACCTCGAAAAAACCGGCAGCTCCCGGCATTCAAATCCTGACCTATTCGAGTCTGGGTTCGAGCGGGGGTTTTTTAGACTCGGTGAAGGACGATTTCAAACAAAAAACCGGATGCGAGCTGCGGGTTGAAAGCACCTTGGGCGCCGCTCAGGTGCTCTCGTATCTCGAAGAAGAAAAGCAACGCAAACGTATCGATTGGGTGATGGGCATCGACGAACTTTTGTATCAGCGAGCCTCACGCTACCTCGATCATTCGAAGGCGCCGTTCCAGCCGGATTATCTGGATCTGATTGCCCCTCACCAAGCGTCCGGCTTTTATCCCGTTGATTACGGCGCGCTGTCGTTCATTTATCGAAAGGCGGATTTCAAGGGCAAGGTGCTGCCCCACACGCTCACGGATTTGAAAAAGCCCGAGTTCCGAAAGAAGTTTATCGTGCAGGATCCGCGCGCGTCTTCGCCCGGGATGATTTTTTTCCTCTTCGCCGATTCGATCGTCAGTATCCACGATCTTCGTCATCAGTGGCTAACACTCGCGCCTTCTTGGTCGGCGAGTTATCAGATGTTTTTAGCGAAGGATGCGCCGATGGTGTGGAGCTACCTCACCTCGCTGGCCTACCACGCCTCGAAGCATGACCGAGAGGATTACGATTACGTGCAATTTAAAGAAGGCCTTCCGCTTCAGGTCGAGGGCATGGCGCTCGTCAACCACGTGGGCGATCCGTTCCGGGACAATCCCTGCAACGCCGCTTGGTTGAAATACGTGCTTTCGGCGCCCGTCCAAGCAACTTTGGTGTCGAAGCAGTGGATGATGCCGGTGCTGAAGCAGGTGACTCTTCCTAAAGTTTTTGAGGCGGTTCCCGAAGTGAAAAAAGGCGCGGTCCTTCCACTTTCAGTCGAGAAGGTCGATGCGCTCATCAGCCGTTTCGGAAGAGAGGTTCAGGGTGATTCGCTCTAGGGCGATCGTCGTGGTTTTTCTTTGGCTCGTCGTTTTAGGAGCGGGTGTTCTTTACCCGTTCTTCACATTGTTTCACGCCGGTTTTTCAATTTCGCTTTTGTTCGCGCCCGAAGTGCTTCGCACCGCCGAACGGACGGCCGTGACTTCGTTGAGTGCCCTCGTCGTGGCGTTTCTGATTTCATTTCCGCTGGCACGCCGGATTCGCGGAACGGCAGAGGGGGTGCTTCAGTTTCTTTGGATCCTGCCTTCGTTTTTGTATGCCTTATTCGTGATTGTTTTGTTCCGGCAATTCCGTCAATTTGACCCGCTGTTTGAGTTGTATTCGATGCGGACCGTGTGGGTAGCTTGGGTTTTGGTCGCGATTCCTTTTCTGTCGGTGAGTCTGGCTCGGGCCTGGCGGGATTTAGACCCGCGCGAAGACGAGATGATGCGCGTGCTGGGCGCGAATCGTTGGCAGCGGTGGATTCGCTACGAGATTCCGAAGATGGCGCCCACGATCCGAAGTGCGCTGTTGCACCAGATGTGGCTTTACCTGACAAGTTTTACGCTTGTTGTGATTTTGGGCGGAGGCCCGCCGAATGAAACGCTCGAAGTCGGAGTGTATTCCTCGGTCCGGCTCGATGAATGGAATGTCGCTCGTGCGCTTGCGTTTTCGATTTGGCAGGGGCTCCTGCTCGTGGTGCTTCGTCTGGCGCTTTCGAGGTCGCGCTCGTCTGAGATGACGGTGGGGTTGGAGTGGGCTCGTCGGGGGGCGAGCGGCTCGCGGGGTTTGCATTGCGGCCGCTGGGTGCTCGGCGCGCTGGTGCTCATGATTGCATGGCTGGTGGGAACAACTTCAGGCCTGAGTGCTGCGTTGTTTTCGGGGGTGACTTTGTCACTCGCGGTCGCGGTCATAAGTTTGTGTTTTTCGGTCTTGGTTTTTGAATTGAAACAGCCTCTTTTGGCTGAAATCGGGGCGTGGCTTTCGCCGATGGTTTTTGCGTTGGCGTGGTGGAAGGCCTATGCCTTTTCGGCGTCGCCCTGGCTTTTGTGCATCGGAATCCAAGTCGTTTTATTTTCGCCATGGGTGGCCCGCACGTTTTTTCCTTTGCTGGCGCGAGCGCGCGTTGCCGAATTAGAAGCCGTGAGAAGCTTGGGTTCGCATCCTTTGCGGGCCTGGTTTCATGTCGAGTGGCCCCGGATTCGCGAGTCCGCATTCGGTTTGTTCGCACTCATCTTCGGGCTTTCGTTGTCGGAAGTGAGTGCCGTGATTTTATTTTCGCGCGGCAGTTTCGAGCCCTTACCGGTGTGGATTCAAAATCAACTCAGTCGTTTTCAATTCGGCCCGGCATTCGCAGGAACGCTGGCGCTGCTGTGTGTTTCGGGCTTTGTTTTTTTGGCACCGTTCCTGCTTCAAGGCAGGCATGGCGACTCCGATGAAAACAATGAGAATGATCCTGGATTACCGAACCTTTCAGGTTGAAGTAAAGCTTTCGGGCCCGACGAAGAACGCCCATCTGAGGCAGGCTTTGCTCCAAATCGTGCAAGCGATTCAAGAGCACGACGACAGTTTCGGGCTTTTCCAAATTTTGCCCGAGCGCAGTTATTATTATGAAAATTTATCAGATCGGGTGTGGCGGGCGAAGCATTCGCATACGATCCGCGATCCGAAGCAGGCAGGCTACGAGCTTCGTCAGAAGCGATTGAAGTTGAAGCTGAGCGGTCGGGAGTTTGCCCGATTATTGGACGTTCATCACACTTATTTGAGTCATGTCGAGCACGGCCGGAGACCGGTATCGGAGGCGCTTCGCAAGAAGGCGGAGTCTGTTTTCCGGTCTCGGGCTCGGGAAATCCGTCAACGGTGGAAGGACGGGGGGTATGCGCCTCAAAATCACCCCCTCGGAGTTGTTGTCCATGAAGGACAAACTTTTTTCGAAGATTTACAGCTCCCCTTTAACAACGTCGATGAGCTGAAGGAGTTTTTCGACAAGATTGAGGATTAACTCGAATCTGCATAAGTAGAGGTTTCAAAACGTTGTCCTTCAAGGACAACAACATGGAGTGGGGGTAAAATTGTGATGCCAGGGGGAAGGCTCTCTTCGGCATTTGCCGCCCACGCGAAAAACCGTTAGACTGATTCCATGTTTCACCTGAAGAGCTTGATCCTCGAATATCCTGATCTGAGGATCGCCGTAGATCCGTTCGAGTTGGTGCCGGCACACCATGAGCAAGAAGCGCTTTACGTGCAGGCTCCGAGCGGATTCGGGAAAACAACGCTTCTTCGTGCGATCGCGGGCTTGGAAGCATGTCAAGGGGAGTTCACCAATTCCGACAAACCAGTACACGAGCGAAATATCGGTTTCGTGTTTCAGGATCAATTGCTTCTGTCTCACTTGAATGCGATTGAAAATGTCATGCTGGGAATGGAGCTTCACGGGGTCTCAAAATCAGACGCGCGCGTGCAAGCGGAAGCAGGTCTGAAAGCGCTCGGATTAGAGTCGCGTTTGCGCGCGCCGGTCACGACTTTATCTGGCGGTGAGCGTCAGCGGGTGGCACTTTTACGCGCGCTTCTCACGCGTCCGTCGCTCTTGTTGCTGGACGAGCCGATGCGTGGCCTCGACGCGGATTCGAAGAAAAGAATCCTCGAATATTTGCGACATTTTTTGGCCGAGCATCCGGTGCCCATGATATGGGTATCTCATGAAGATGAAACGGGAAACCGCCTCGTCGGAATCACCTCAGGAGCTGCGAATGAACGAAAATTCATCTACACGCCCGCTCGTCAGTGATTTGAAACGCATCAACCTGATGACTGGCAAGGGCGGAGTCGGAAAGACGACGCTGGCTGCGACCCTGGCACGCGCGAGTGCCGCTAAAGGGAAGCGCACGCTGCTGGCTGAGATCGAGGACGAATCGGGTTGGGATTCTCAGCTTGCTCGCGGTTTTGGTTTCAAGCACTTCGGTGTCGAGCCGCAAACGGTTTTGAAAAACCTGGACGGGCTTCGTTTATCCGCTTTCGTCGGGCAAGAAAAATTTTTGAATTCCTTCCTCAAAGTCTCAGCGCTGACCCGCATGATCTTGAATCATCAGGGTGTGAAGTGGTTCTTGGATGGGGCTCCTGCGTTTCGCGAGATGGGCCACTTTTTTCATCTGCTCCTTCAGCTTCGGAAAAAAGAATACGAAACGATCATTCTCGATCTTCCGGCGACGGGCCACTTCGTGGGCTTGGCGAGACTTCCGGGGCTTTTGTTGAAGATGATTCCTTTCGGACCGATCGCCGAAGGGCTCAAAGAGGGGCAACGCTACATTTATGATTCGGATCAAACGGCTGCCTGGGTGATCACGCTGCCGCAGATGTTGCCGGTGAGCGAGTCGATTGAGCTGAAAAACGCACTTCAAAGTGAGAATATTCCGGTCGCAGGGTTTTTGTTGAACCGGGTTCCGCCGAATCCTTTTACCGAAGACGAAGAGCGAATGCTCGAAGAGTTGAGCCAGAAACAAAGTGGGGAAGGGAGCCAACTTCAAGTCGACCTCGAACGTTTGCGGCGGCTGCACGAAGCGCGCGCGCGGCTTCGGGCCGAGGGCCTGCCGATCTGGGCTGCACCCGAAGTGTTTCAACCGCTCGAAGAGTTGGATTTCGCTGAACGGGTGGTGCGACGTGATTAAGGCGCTTGAAGATAAAAAATGCCTGATGGTTTGCGGCGGCGGCGGAGTGGGAAAGACCACGGTCGCAGCGAGCTTAGGGATCGCGGCGACCCAGTTTCGCAAACGCGTGCTCGTCGTCACGATCGATCCGTCGAAACGTCTGGCCGAGGCCTTTGGCTTTACCCAAGCGGCATTGGACACGGGGGGCGAACCCCTCAAGCTTTCTGAGGATGTCAAACGCAAGCTCGGGGTTGCGGAAGGTGCTGAGCTTTCGGTCGGAATTTTAAATCCGAAGTACGTCCTCGATCAGATTTTGGATCAGGTGCTGACCGAAGAGCAGCGCGATCGTCTGAAGCGTACCACTTTGTATTCGCAGATGAGCCAGATGGTGTACGGACTTCAAGAATACACAGCGTATGAATGGGTGACGCGTCTTCTGAAGGAAGGCGCATACGATTTCATCGTGCTCGATACACCGCCTGCGGCCCACGCGAAGGATTTCTTCAATGTTCCTGAAAAAGTGAAGCACTTGATGGAAAGCCGTGTGTTTCAGATTTTCATGCCCAAGAAAAAAAGCTGGGCCCGAGCGATCGTGGGTCAAAAGATAGGCCAAGCGCTTTCATTCACCTGGCTCGAAAAGCTCCTGGGCTCGAAGGTCTACAACGAGAGCCGTACCTTTTTTGAAGTCTTCGCCGTCATGCGCGGACGGATCTTAGAGCGCTGTGAGTGGCTGGCCCGATTCTTCACCCAGTCTGAGGTTGCAGTGCTTGCAGTGGGGACACCCGAGTCGTCGGCTCAGTTTGAGCTCGAAGGCGTGACGGATTTTCTGAAGCAAAAGAAAATCCCGCTTCAGGGTGTGATCTTAAATCAAGTCGAGCGGATTCCTCCGCCATCCGAGGCCAAATTAGAGGGCCAAGGCCTCCCGCCCGAACTGGAAGCGAAGCTCAAGCGCTTCCGCGAGAATCAGCTCCAGCGGGCCGAGCGGGCCTTTCAAATCGTCGAGCGTTGCCGCCGTCGTTACGCTACCGAAGGGGGCGCAGATTTTCTCACCCTTCCGATGAGCTATGCCTCAGAAGGCTTTGACATTTTAAGAGAAAACGCCGATAGAATTACCCAGGCATGACGAAGTGTATCGAATCGATCGACCAGAATCACAGCGCAGATGGAACCACCAAGGTTCTGTGGCGGCTGACGGACGGCCATACCGTCGAGAGCGTGATCCTGCCTCGGGCGCTCAAACAGAGAAAGAAGCTCGGTTCCTGGCATCAAAGCTCGGAGGCCCAGGTCGATCAGGCAGGCGAGCGGTATACCGCCTGCATTTCGTCTCAAGTGGGCTGCGCGATGGCCTGCGATTTTTGCCTGACGGGTAAGCAAGGGTTTCTGCGCCACCTGACCCGCGACGAGATCATCGCCCAAGTCGTTGAGCTTCAAAAGATTAAGCCCGTGACGAATCTCGTGTTCATGGGCATGGGTGAACCGCTTCAGAATCCGGTGAACGTGATTTCCGCGATCGAATATTTTCTTTCTCCGCAGGGGCTTAAGCTTTCTCGACGCAAGATCACGGTCAGTACGAGCGGTGTTGTCACTGCATTCGAGGCCTTGGCCAAAACCGGTGTGCGGCTCGCGATCTCGCTCAATGCCACGACGGACGAGCTGCGTTCGCAAATCATGCCGGTGAACCGTAAACATCCCATCGCCGAGCTGATCGCGGCCTCGAAACGCTATGCCGAAACGGTTCGGCAGACGGTGATGATCGAGTACATTTTACTGCACGGGCTGAACGATTCGAAGGAAGACGCCGATCGCTTGCTCGCCTTGGCGCAAGGCTGGGATTGTAAGGTGAATCTGATTCCTTATAACCCCTTCGATGGAACCCCATACTTGAGGCCCACGCCCGACACCGTGAAGGCGTTTCAGCACTCGCTCGTCTCGCGCGGAGTGACCGCCACGGTTCGTTATTCAGGCGGCGACGATATTTTAGCCGCCTGCGGTCAGCTTAAAAGTTTAAATGCCCAGCGGAAGCGCGGTTTTGTGCTTGAGGCGTCGCCAGTAGGCGAGTAGGCCTCCGGCCACCGAAAAAAGACCCACGCAAAGGCCGATCCACAGACCGATGATGCCGTGATGAAAATGAAACCCGAGCAGGATTCCGAGCGGAAGTCCGATCATCCAATGTCCGACGGCGTTGATTTTTGCTTGAATCGTGGTTTGTCCGAAGCCGCGAATGCAGCCTGCCAGGATCGCTTGAGTCGAATCGCCGAATTGAAAAATCGCGGTGACGAGCAGAAGCACGCCGCCGATGCGGGCGGTCTCGGGGTCTGACGTGTAAATGCGCATGAGTGGGGCGCGCAGAAGAACGATCAGCACGGATCCGACGACGGCATAAACGAGGCCCAGCCGCAAGGTCTTGCGTCCGAGTCGATACGCGACCAGCGGAGCATTCGCGCCGTTGGCGCGACTCATGGTCAGGGCCGCAGCCGAACTTAAGCCCAAGGGAATCATGAAGACGAAGCTTGCGATACTGATCGAGATCGCGTGGGCCGCATTTTGAGCCGACGGTAATCGCGCGGCTAAGGTACCGACGAGCGCGAAGGCGCCGACTTCAAACAGCAAGTGCAAACTCGTCGGCATCCCCATGTGAAGGATCTCGCGGGTGCGTGCTTTCCACTCGATGGTCTTGGCTGAAATCCGAACCTCAAGCTTCGAGCGCACGCGCCAAACGCGAAAAAGCAGGTAAGCCAAAAGCGCGTACCGTGAAAGCAGGTTCGACCACGCCGATCCGACTAAACCATAAGCGGGAAAGCCCGCGTGTCCGAGCACGAGCATCCAGTTCAAGAGGATATTGAACAAATTGGCGAATGCGAACGCATAGGTCGAATCGTGGGGATGCCCGCGCGCTTGCAACTCGACTCTCAGTAACGGAACCAAGAACACCGGTAAATAACTGGCCGCGATCACCTCGCAAAATGACCGCACCGGAATTCGCAGATCGGGGTTGATCCCCACAGCCTCCAACCCTTGAACGAGTGCCATCAAGGCAACAACGCTGAAGATCGAGACCGCCACCGCGATGACGATGCCGGTGTAATAGTAAGCGTGTGCCTTGCGCTCTTCTTTGGCGCCGATCGCATGGGGGATGAAGTATTCCAAGCTCGAAACGAGACCGATCCCCACGATCATGAACCAAGCATAAAGGGCGGTCGCGGTACCGACCGTGGCTGAGGCAGTACTGCCCAAATCCCGGCAAAAGAGCAGATCCACCACCGGCATGAGGGACTGACCCAGGAACGTGACGACGCTATGGAAAACGATATTCCAGTAATCTTTTTGAAGACTTAGCTCGGTTTCGGGGGTGGGGTCTCTCATAAGCGGGGCTAAGGCCTCGAAATTAAAAACAATGATTAACGGTTGCCGACGGCTTCGGGCATAGTGTTCTTAAAGTTTGAGAGGCTCAATCTCAATCACACTTTTCAGATAGTCTGGGAGTGATGGAACTCTTCCTCCCCCAATCCCAATAGCAGTTTCGTTTCTCCCAGGCTATC
>Ga0164242_10005020_pt1 | contig 14745 bp, 15 predicted proteins | sample OricomgcompostMG_FD_108783 | JGI IMG/M metagenome (GOLD analysis project Ga0164242, IMG submission 108783) | Miracle-Growth compost microbial communities from Emeryville, California, USA - Original compost - Miracle growth compost (MG) ... | reverse complement strand
TTGTGTGATGACAACTGCCGAGAAGGATAGAGAGGGGGGCTTCTTTTTGACAAATATTTGAGGACCAGGGAAGACGAAAAAAACATTAAAGTATGATGGCGTTTCGAGGGGCCAGGAGTGGCAAAAAAAAAAAAAAAAGATTTTGAGGAAAAAGGGTCACAAACGCAAAAGTCCGAAAGACCCTCTTCCCAGACAACATCCAAGCTCGGCTAGAAATCGGATGCGGGGGCTCCAGAGCCTGTAGCTAACCGCTGATGTAGCATCTGAAGCCTTGGTACTGTTTCCAGGAGATTGAGAGGCCTCGCCCCTTGGATAACCATTTCCATATAAACTTGCACTAGGCGGAGGACACTGACCGTTCATACTTCGTTCTGCACGGGACTTTAACTGGAGGCTTGGGTCAGGAGTGCTTGCGCTTTGCGCGCACAATTCGAAATATGCGGAGCGGGTGTTAGCCAGTTGATCTTCTTTCGACCAGTTTGGATACACCCCGTCTTGGCCAATACTCCTTGGTTCGGATAGCATCGTCGATAGGACTCCAGCGTTGGGTCCAGCTTGAAACCCACCTACTTTCATCGCCCGGTCTTCGCCGCCAGAGTGGCCCCTTCTAGCATCCCGGCCAAAATACTGAGTGAGGTGTTAAAGTGTCGACAACTTGGCGTCCAATGTCACTCGGTGTATCCATGAGTTCTCTTGTCGAAGCGCCCTGCTAGTCTCTTGGACGAGCTCACCATCTCCACGGGGACCAAGGGAGCGTCCGAGTTGCAAGCATCGCCAAAGCCGGCTCTCATAAAAATTCAATCTTCTGGCGCTGATGGAGACGGCCAGGGGTTTGAAGGGATCCACAAGCCCTCCTGTCCACGAGATCATATCCCATAGTCCACTGTATTTCGGTTCGTCGCAGCGTTATAGCGGGACGGAAAAGCTTCCGCTGGGGGATCCATACCTAGCAGAGCCCGACCGGGCCTTACTTGGGTCCCCGAAAGGAAGATTCCGGCGTGGTATTGACCTTGAGCCTCAGGGTTCGTAGGTGTTCAGCCATGGCAGCGGCATTTTCTGGCTTTGCTTGGCGGTTAGGTGGTTGGTTAGTAGGAAAAGGGGTTCGAAGTTCGCATGGGAACTCGGAGAAGGCCGAGAGAAAGCCGCGCCATTTTTAAGTTTTTGAGGGGGACCATCGGGACTGGAGCGACTGCATGAGTAAAGTAAGTAAGGTACCGGCAGTGAGCAGAGCAAATGCCATAAAAAGCCCCCCCGCGGTGAGCAAAGCGCGGGATCAACACCAAGCCCCTTGATCTCCGCTTAGTTTACCTCCTGACCATGATTTTGAAGCTTGGGACGGGGTCATTTCCACAGAACAAAACTCGGCATGCGGACTGGGAGGAGTTAACTCGGAATCGTGCATTGGCGAGCATTTTGTGTGGTTTGTGGCTTCTCGTGCCTCCGCGGAGACCATAAAAGAGCAGGCGGCCTGGGCGCAATTTGGCAACACTGAAAGCAAGCAAGGAACGGACGACAAGACCTTCTCGGCCAAGTCAGGGCCAAGGCCCATCCCGAGATCGGTCGACGGATAAAACCGCGATGAATTAAACGAGTAATGTTGCAATTGACGGTCACGCGATGCCCTCTTTCCCACCCACCCATCGGGAAGAGCCTCCAATATGGGGGTAAAAAAAATAATTGCGGTTCACGCCGAAACGCCGAAGCGCGAAGAGCCCGGCGTCGGCTTCGGTTGTAGGGCCGCCGCCGGCAGCTGGGCCCCACTTTGATGATGTCCCCGATAATTAGAGGTGTCATGCAACAACCGCAGGAGTTGTACCGTAGCAGCACTAGCAGCAGTAGTAGCAAGTCCAGCCGGTGTTTCGTCCTGGGCTTCTAGAATGCCTCAATAATCTGGGGAAGTAGGAGAAGGGGGGAGAATATACTTTTGGCATGTAACTTGTTGTACTTTTTGCTCATTCGACTTGGTTTCCTTTGGGGCAAATAGCATATGCGAGCTGATAGATAAAGCTAAGTATTAAGCTTCGAAGCTTCAGTGGGAAAAGCAACTTTGCTAGACCCCGCTGCAAAAGCTAGGAAGCCTGGAAGCTTGCGATTTGCCACTAGGTAGCCGCATGGTGGGCGCTTGCTCAGTCACCATGACCTCATCACTCTCGAGAGGAATGACACAAACAAGGGTATGGGACGATCGTACGAAATCTTTCTGGGAGTCTTGATCGGAGGCAACTCGACGCGAGAAGAAACAAGGTTTGCCTGGTAGAGCAATTATACGATGTCGGTCCCCTCGCCCCGGCGTTCGGGACTGCCGTGCTCAATAGCGACGGGGGCGATCGGGGGGTGGATTCGCCGATGAGTAACGCTTATATGCTGGTATGCTGGATGTGCATCAGCCGACCGGCGTGAGGGATTTTGGGTGATTCAGGGTAAGTAAGGGTAGGGAGAGATCCGTCTAGACCAAAGGGTCATGGGCCATCAATTTGACTTGATAGAGGATCCCGACCGGGTACATGTATTAAAGTTATCCCCGGGATATAAGCAGTAAGGTTTGAGGTGGTGGGTAGAACTACGTCGTAGATAGCATGGATAGGTACCGAGGCACGCAAAGATAGGTGGACACGGAATACCGCAAAGATATAAACGAAGTCGTACTCGAGTCTACTTGGGGTGATTCATCGACCCCAGAGCTTGCAATATCCTTGTCACCGCTCCTCTGCGTGGTGCCGCATCCGAGTCTGGGGCTTATTCAGGGCAAAAGTCAAGGAGTTGTAGAGAAGTCACGGCGGTGCGCTCCGGCACTCGAGGCTTCCGCCTTGTGCAAGAAAGCTACAAACAAGGCAGGGGGGGTTGGTTACTACTAAACCCCTGCTCCACCCCTCGTAAGCCGACGAGAGAGTGACGGGTTTTTGATGCGTGAGAAGTGACCTGGCGAAGCGGCTCAATTGTTTCTGTGGGGACGGGATGCATAAAATAGGGACTATTTCACAGGGCGCGAGTACCTATGTAGCGGTACCTGTAGCAAGAGAGAGCGGCCAGGTTGGGTTTAGGTACTGTATTAATTTAATGCACATTTCTCGTTATGCGTGTTAGCGTGCAAAACCTTAATAATCAGAGGTCGAACTTCGGCGTCCGTTGCACTCCGATGTACCTTCAAGTATCTCTCCGTACCTTGGCACCTCCCCCCAAGCCCAGTCTTGGCTGCTCTTGGACGGAAACGGAAAGACAAGTTGTCAAATGGTAATCTGATGATTTGGCATTAGTAGTGCAGCCAAGCGGGCTGTGAATAGGGAATGATGAATAGGAATAATGGCTGAGGGGGCCCAGTCCCGGGCGAGGAACGAGCGAGAACATATAAGATGGGGCCGGGCCTGTTCGTTCCCACGCCGTCGGGATGACACGACCTGGACTTGAGTATCTCGACCTGTCAAACTTGCGCTGTTCGTTCGTCACAGATAGCTCACTTTCCCCTTTCTCTCTCCTCGCTTTTCTCGCCAAACCGCATCGAACTCGCCACTCTGGCCAGCCTCAAGAGGCGCATCATCTCCCACCACCACACACCCCCGTTCCCGACCCTTTGGGGCAGTTCCGATTCGGGTCGCCAAACAAATAAACGAGGTCATCGGGCAGTCATCAGGGCATCAACACGATCCGCGGGCAGGGCTTAGAACAGAAAGACAACAGTACATACACCAAGCCAGTACCTGTCTCGACCTGTGGCAGCTCCACTGTTTTACCCCTACCCACCAGAAAAACCGGGGGGCTAGGTTTATAATCGAGAGCACACGTTTTAGCAAGCAAGCCAAGGAAGACACCAAGTTGGAACAGGGCGCACGCGCGGAAGACTTGTCCGCAACTCGGAGATAACTAAGTGACCGACCGTGCGGTTCCACACTCGGGCGCATTGGCACTGCCGGACATTGCACTAGAGGACGGGATGGGAGAGCACCTTTTTTTTTTTTTGTGAAGGCGCATACATAATCACCTAATCCAGCTTAAACCTGGTCTGGCTGTGGCACTTCTCACGCCCTTTAAAACGAACTCTGGATCCTGCCTCCTCCGATCCTCCCCCCTTATTTGATCATTATTAATCCTTTTGGCTGTCTGCCTTCCCTTTATTCATAAGCAGTATTTTTCTCTCCGGGGCTTGGCTTCTGGAAATCATTATTACTTTTTAACTCTCCGGGGCGTGTTACCAATCCATACCATCGGGACTTACACCACCTATTACCGGCTTACACCACCACCACCACCACCCATTATCAACTTACACCACCCACACCCACCCTCGAAGTACTGCTTATCCCCCACCACAACCCCAAACTTGTGCTTACACAACCGCCACTTCCACCTCGAGAGCTCGCCTCCACGATACCTTATTATTTATTTTCTACCAGAAAACAACGTTTTAAATGATGGAAGGATTACCCACGCCTCCCAATGAGGAGCATTTGAAGTCTCACGGCTCAAGGAGGAGTAACGGCAGCTCGAAAAAGTCCGTCAAGAGCGTGCACCGAGCTTCCAAGAAGTCTAGCTCGCATGCACATGCCCATGTCCACCCACAGTCGCCCATCCAAGACAGCCATTCGCAGCAGTCGTCGGGTGATGGACGACATAAGCGAGTATGGAAGGCATGCGAGCGGTGCAGGATGAAGAAAACAAAGGTATATTCGAACTCCGTTCCCCCTAGTCCGAAGAGGTGGTCCCTAGTCTCAGTCACTTACACGCCACACCCGACAGTGCGATGGAGAGTTCCCATGTAAGAGGTGTAAGGACGACGGTCTTGTCTGCACCGCAGGTACAAGGAAAAAGACAGAATATAAACAATTACCAAGAGGGTATGCTCTCTCCCCATCCGCCCCTGCATGTGTGTGCCTCACTTATACCCCAGACGGCCACTAACATGGGATGAAACAGCTACGCGGAAGTTTTAGAAAACACCCAGTTTGCCCTCATTGCTACCGTCCACAAGCTATACGCCATGGTCCGGAATTCCCAACAGTGGGACCTGGGCGAGCCCGAGTTGAATGAGCGAGGCCAGCCGGTCATCCACAACATTGCGTCCAGGCTGGGCTGCATACGACCGAACAGCGACATGGACCTCCCCGCTCACTCCGTCTTCCCCGAGGACGAGGCCGGCCTCGCGGAACTGGCACGACAGCTGGAGGAGCAACAGATGGATGGGGGCCACGCGAATATCAAGCAGGAGAGCGAGTCGATCTGCAACAGGACGGACCGCGCGAGCTCGTCGGAGCTGGACCACTCCGATTTCGAAGGGGATTACCGCAAGGCGGCCTTCGGCGGTGGCGCCGGGAGCAACGTCGCCACCATGTCGCCGCAGAGCCTATCCTACAACGAGTTCGACGTCAACTCAATACCGCAGGAGAGCTACCCGACGCAGTCCCCCGTCGTGCCCGTGTCGTACACTACGTCGTGGGTCGACAGGCCGACGTCGATGGACTACGGCAACCGGTACGTGCCGACGAATCAGTACATGGGCATGGACATGTTGAATCAGGGCTTGCTCGAGTCGAATTTCGGCACCATCAAGCCGCACGTGCTCTCGTGTCCCAACCCGGAGGTGATGATGGGCATGGGAGACCCAATGATATATTCGGGCTACGACCAGGAAACGATGCGCCTATAGCCCCGATCGGCCGGCCGCTGGGATGGTGGGAAGTGAGGGATACCTAATGAAGTGGCCGGCTGCAAGGGGCATTTGACGCATATACGTTTTTTACGTTGGGATTTGTCTATTATATACAGAGGATGATGGGTTTACGGCCTGATCGGGGAGGTTCAACCTGGGTTTCAGGGGCGGCGTCACTGGGTCATTTTCCTTTATTTTCTTTTCCACTCCCCCTTTTTTTATTTTATATACACGAGGCTGTTTTGTGAGATGGCAACACCTGTAAGATAGCGCTGCTACGGAACCGCATTTCCAAGGCGCAACCCCACTGGGCTGGGAGATATACAACTCGTTCACAGAGGACATCGGCGAAAGGGTAGAGATCTGGGGACTGTGAGGGTGGGACATCGGAAAGGCCTGCCCTATTACACAACCCGAGTAATACAAACCTACACTTGACGATCATCCTAAGCCGCCTTGGGCGCAATGTTGTGAATCGTGACCACTTTCAATCCCGGTGAACCTTATCTCCACACAATGCAGTTGTGGCGCCGACCGAGGGGGTGTGGCCAGCATGATCGACAACAGCTCACTCAACTAGCATCGCCATTTGACAGCATACGGGATTGGGGATTCACGTAGCAGACCGAGGCATATGTAAGTCCGCAATCCGCAAGCCGCAATCCGCAATCCGCACAGCGCAAGCTACTAAGAGATGGTAGGGGTCCACAAAGCGGCGGACTTAGTGCAGATCCGCCGCCGCCGCTGTGCGTGTGCACCTTGTCGAAACGGAAGTCTCAAGCACCGAGCACGACGCGCATTGCGTCCTCCACCCCCTACTGCGGTAATTCGAACCCTTAAGCATTGGTACGCCAAAAGAAGGCGTTGCAGACGGCAACGTCAGATTTGCTGCGCCCACCCGGAATCTGACAGCTCCCCTCGCGCTCAACCAGCACACAACGCGTATTCGTACAGCGTCGCGCGTGTGCACTCCGACAGCATGGAACCCGTCAACGCTACCTATGCCAAGTATACGCATAGTTCCGCGTTTTTTGGGGGGGGGGGTCGAAGCTACTAACCTTACGTATCTCGACTTGCAGCCAGGTGAGGTACCTCCCCAGCTTGACTTTGGCACATTTGGAGATCTTCCCCCCCTTTTCCATTTCGGCGGACAGCTTTGCGTTGTAGGCTCGGCCCCGGTCGACACCGGGGATATCGCATCCCGCCTCCAATGAATTATGAAAAAGGAGACGGACGATCCCACAATTCGTCTCCCCAAATTACCATTACGCAACAAAACAAGCCGTCCGAATGCGCGCTCGGCTGCAACTGACTCACAGTGCCGTCCTGACGAGGGGTCCAGCCAAGGGCCCCCCTCCCTACCCCCTTGCCTTATGCTGCTGTCCTCTTTTGGGGGACCACTGGACGAAGGCATGGGCAATGCGGAGTTGTTGAACCCCTCGGCGGTCGGCGTCAAAAGTGGTCGCAGGACTTCGGGGTCTATGAATCGTCCGCCCCGCCTTGGCCCACTACCACACCACCACGTCAAAACCACACCACACATGCATCCCCCTGTCCCCTGTCGACGGGGGATCGGTTTGTGCGAAAACAGATCGATGACGGGATTTGACGTTCTTCCGCCGCTCCAGTTCGGGGTTCTGGGCGTGCGGGCGGGAGGAGGAGGGGGTTCGATTGGACGCCTTGCAGTAAGTCCCGGGACTTTATCTTCTGATGGGAGCAAATTCAATCAAATAAATGAAGGGGGGGAAACAAGGGCCCCATGCTGACTGAGGAGGTAGGTGGTGGTCCCTGTGTTGCTTGGTGGCGTCGACTTGGCCGTGTCATGAGGCGTCATGGGGCACTTGCCCGCGATAACTCTCTGGGAGTGGAATCGGGAACCCCAAGACCCGCCAAGATCGCGAACTTTCTTGGGAGTGTCCACCGCAGGCTTCCCAAATTCATGGTTCAGGTCGCTGCTAGCTTTCGCTTTTCGCATTCGGGGCGGGAACACGGCATTTACCTGACAGGTAAAAACTCTGAAGCTACCAAGGTAGAAGTGGATATCACGATCTCATGCTTCTCGAAAAATTCCTGCTTCCTGATAGACTCGATCGAGACCCCCATCGTCACCAAAGCCCCTCTCTCCCCTGCCTTACCTTTCCCACAAAGCTGCAAAATACCCACCCAAATGACCGCTTTGCTTGGGCTTGGCGAGTGTGGAGAGCATAACATCCGTCATCCGAGTCATAATTATGCCCCTTTGGTTTTCGTGCCTAATTCTTTTTTTTCTCCCAGCTATTTTTTTTTCTTTACACCCACTACTACTCCACTACCCAATTGCGGTGGCTGTGCGTGAAGTTTGGCTGTGGTGATATCTTTGGTAACCAGCACCAGCGCCCTTCCGACTCGCAAGCATTCCGCGCGCAACCAAAAGCTCGCTGAATGGCTCTCTCCCCCACCCTGGCAGCCGGATCTGGAATCTCCCGCGCGGGTTCACAAAATCTATGGTTACCACACCCCAACTTTCTCCCAACTTAGTGCAGCATCCTCCCCTCCCCCGCCCGCCCCCGGCCCCGGTCGCTCCCACGGCCAGAATTCCCCGGCCATTAGGACCTAACTCCGTGGTGTTGAGGTTACTGTGTATTACAGTAGCACTCTGTAATGACCACTTATGTGAAAGGAACTTCGGCACGGGAATAGCAATCCCAATCGACGGCGACCCGAAAAAGGCAAAGCGGATCGACCAGCCCTGGCTAGCGTCCGGTAGCTCAAAACCAATTGATCGACAAAAGTGCCAACGTGCGTGTGGGCACCGCACCTCGGTTTGCAATTTGCACAAAGGGCGTGGTGCTGCGTGTAAGTACAGGTACCTCGATATGGTCAGACCGACGATCTTAACAGCCAAGAGAGAAGTTGGTTGCTTGGTCATCAAGGTGTACTGCAATGAGCACGCTATCAAGGTATTTATTATCTATCATATGATAGTGCCAGTCCTCACCGTTCGTTCGTGATAATGACCAGAGCGAACCGCAACCTTATCCATTAATTTTACCCATTGATGTGCGATTGGGCCTGCAAGAACGTGGATTCACGCATCTTTAACCGTCTGAGGGACTCGCCCGAGCGAATGCTGCCTTGTGCGAGGGACACGCAAGACTGCCCTCTCTCACCCCGCGCCGTCGTATTCCTCGCACTCCTCGCATTTCTCGCTCAATTGGGAACGAGGATTAAGAGACGAAAACGAGAGAGCGAGTGCGAGGTTCAATTTGGAATCCCCATGCCATGGCGCTAAAAGTAAGGCTGTGCCAAAAACGTACGCAACTCGCTCCCGCCTGTTCACAGCGCCCAGCAAATTGCCCAGCCTACAGAAGTGAGGGGGGCTCCTTCGTTTATTGAACCCAGTCTTGGAAGGGACCTGGGTGTGACTTGGGAGAACCTTGGAGGTTCGAACCACTGATGAGGTCAACCTTTGAGCTGTGCCGGAGTGCTGTTGCTGTGCAGTTGATACACCAGGCAATTAAATTACTACTAGAAGAAGGTGACGCGTAACCAGGCAGCCGCAATTCAGGGCTGTGTTATTATTCAATTCAGGGGAAGCGTATCAATTCAGGGCAAGCCCCGGCATTCACACCTACTCCGGTCCACACACCCTAGGTGCCCTGCCCTGCCCTGTCCTGTATGTACAACAAATCCCACAGATGACCGATATCGAATTGCCAAAGTCCGTCGGGCCTGGAAATTCAATGTGGAGATATCTCCGCCACGTGGGCCGAGGTGCCGGACGGAGCTCCCAGTCGGCGCCGCTTCGGCCAGTGACTCACCCCCCTATTTTCTCACTGCTGACATACATACGGTTTTGGGCATTTGGAATTTCTAGAAAAATCCTTCGCATGGCTAGTGCTGATGAAAGAACTTGTCTCCTTTTCGGAGACAATTTTTTTTTGGGGCTGCTCCCATCCGCATTCGGGAGTATCCAATGGCCTCAAAGCCATCAAACAGCGCAATGCAGCACAAGTGGTCCCAGGAGTGAGGTACTGTGTGATATCACCGAGCATCGAGTGCTGGAGCGTATCCCTGGCTTATGGTCACGCCACATGAAGCAAGGGCTGACCAAACAAACCCTTTCACACCAGAGCATTATTCGCTCGTAGAGTCAGGGCATCGGGAGTCAGGGCACCGGAGCCAAGGCCTCGGGGTCTTACTCGCATTCTCTTCTTTTTTTTTCGTCCCCATATTATTTTGTTTGACCCCGAGCAAAGACCCTCCTTCGCGCCTTCGCGTTGTCGTTTGGGCCCGAGTGTCCGCTTGCTATTCCCGCTAAGTAACCGGGGGGGGCACTATATGGTCCGAGCAGGGGATATTTTTATGAAAACCGTCTTAATGCAACGGTGTGTGCGGGTCCCGGATTTTATGTATAACTCTTTCGGATCTCCGGTATCCGTTTGCACCAAATTTGCCGACCCCGTCCGCGCCGGCCCGGCTTCGTCCGGATCCACCGCTCTCTCCGTATAACGATGCCGGGGACTTGGCGCGCCGAGGCTAGCGGCAACACAAGAATCATGTTTTTTTTTTCTCTCTCGATATCATAGCCGGCCCTGGAGTCTCAATCCCCGCTGTGCCTTATGGCATGGTTACCGTTCTCGCTGACGGTCGTATGACGGAGATATGAGACCTTGAGTGGAGAGATGATCAAGCGTGAAAGGGCCTGAGTCGCGGCTGCTCGGATGATGTTCCAGAACACAAAGGGCGGCAGTCCATGGTAAAGATAGCCGCGCGGATGAGGTTGACTGGTCGACACCTAGACGCCAATTGGCTTCACTTACCCCTGAGATATCGATCTCCTTGAGTGCCTACTGCGTATACGATCGCAGATCTGTGAGGAATCCCCTGTCCCTGTTTTGTAAATGTAGAATTAGAATTGATTAAACCAAGAACGGGCTTAAGGCCCAGCGTCGACTTCCAGAAGATACGCGCCTGTCAACTTATACCTCCCTCCCTAAGGAAAAATACAATATGGGTGTTCCAACAGTCTGTCTCCGATGCCTTGTTCCCTTGTCGATCAGAGTCAATCTCAAGTTCGACTAGTACATCAAGTAGAGCCTATCCCAACACTAGCATCATGTCTGAGTGACTGACTTGCCTCCTTGCTGACCAACCGACTACCCCTATTACCCAAGAACACTCCCAGTTTCCCCTGGAAACTGTCAAAACATACCCTTTGGTATTATTTGCACTCGTTTAGTTGCAAAAGAGACTAGCCACACCGTCACAAAGAGGCCATATGGAGACAAGCTCTAAGTTCTCCTCACCAACAGTGAAGACGGGCCGTCCCGCAACCACTTGTCCGACCAACAGTTCCTTAGACTCTGAACAATTCCTATGTGCTACTTTGTCTCCCAGACCTGTCTCTTTACTCATCCTTAGTCTAGCACTCCATAAGTATATATACAATGACAGAAGGAGAGCCGTACAATAGAATTGTACCGCAAAGGCTGTTCTGAAGGAGCTTAGGTCTTTTATCCTGCCCAGTGAGGACGATAACAACTTCAAGTGCCAGCAGTATATAATGCTCAACTTTTCTCTGTCTCTATATGTCCATGATCTGGATCACAACCACACTTCTCTACCTCTCCGTCCCACCCCCTCCCATCTCCTTCTGGCTTGACTCTGACACGCTGAAGAACAACGACCAGATCCCAAAGGCAAGTCCCCTCGGTTGCAGGCACCATGTGTCTGTGTCCGAGGTTGATCTTCACCGTGTGTGGCCACGTCCAGTGCCTGCCACTGGAGAAATGCGAATTCGAAGGCAAGGTGCGTAAAGGATTCATCCTCACCCGTCTCTGGAAACGGACATGCCGCCGCGAAGACACTGCTCGAATCGAGTACGGCTTCTGCCCCAATTGTGTTAGTTACTACCACCCCTGGAACACCTGGGGCGTGGATGCTATCCTGAACTTTTGGGAGCACAAGAGGAGCCTCGGTTTCGAGAAGGCCATGGACCCCTCTTGGGTGCCCCGTCACTTCCTCCTCGCCAAGCGCAACCGACTCACTCCCGTCTTTCTCCCCTCCGCCTGCGAGTTCAAGACTCTAAAGCGTGCAATAACCGCTGGCGGCGGTCGCGTACACAAGGAGATCAACCGTCAGGTTATCAGCACTCTCGAGGCGACCCTTGACTGGGCCCAGTTCCACCACCCTCGCCGCTTCCTCCCTCCTCCTCCAAGCATCCGAGAGGTCTCCCGAGTCGACGAACAAACCTTACTCGACGAGCTGGCCCGGCTAGACGAAGCGGCCAAACGCGACGAGGAAGCCCGACTCAACGAGGAAATCCGACAGGAAGAACAAGCCCGACATGACGATGAGATGAGAGCCTGGCAAGCCAAGGAAGACGAACGCCAGAACCAAATCCGCCTCGACGAAGTGGCTAAACGTAACCGAATATGGCGTGGCCACAAGGAACCATGGAATCCGAACGTCGACGTCTACGCCTGGAAGCGAGAGCTCGACCGTGAAACGATAGGAAAACAGCCCCAAATGTACGACGACCACAACGACGAGCATCGGAAGGACTATCAGATCCACCAGGAGACGTATGATATCCTCGTCAGCCGCCCCAAGGAGCAGCAAAAGCTCTACGACTCCATAAGCTCCGCAGCTTCGTCCGGCCGCGGAACCCGTTTCGCAACCCAGAGCCAACTCGACGAGATGCGCCGCGGCGAGCTCGAGCCGCCGTACGAAGGTCTCAACGGAGGTCCCTCTGATTTTCCATCTCAGAGACAGCCTGACGCCGCCGCCCCCCGCCCCGCCACCGCGGAGCGGGTTTACAAACCATACCGCCCCCCGCTCAATCATGCCCTCTCCCGGTCTCGTCTGAGCCCTAAGAAGATGAAGATGCTCCCCGAGCCGGAGGCGCTATTCATAGGCACCAGCGGAGGCCCGTCGGACTTTCCGTCCCCGACTGCGGCTCCTTCCGCACCGGTTCACATGCCATTCCGCCCTCCGGTTCATGCGTTCTCTCATGCGATTCGGACCCCCGGGTCGGCGCCACTCTACGAAGGTCACGGCTACAATTCACCGGATCCTCCCCGTCTTCATGAACTCCAGAGCCCGGTTAGTTCCTCCCCGCGACCCTCCACTCGCGGCATGAGCCTGGCCCAGGTGGGCCTGGCCAGGAAACGCGAGCTCGAAGCGGAGTTCCAAGAGCTCGGCATCCCGCCATTCCCGGAGCTCCCTTTCCGCCGATTCTCCGGCGGAGTCCTCGACCGCTCAAGCGCCGACACCGAGGAGTATCCCGATTTCTTCCCCGACTCCAAAGCCAAGCCCCATCAACGCGACCACCGAAGCCCGCCCTCGGCACTCGCAGCCCGGCGCGGAAATACCGGCCCCACGGCCTTGATGACCGAGTCTCATCCCGATTTCCAACCCAAAATGGTCGCCAGACTCAGTGAGCCCTTCTCGCCGACGGATTGGCCCCCGGCCATGCTCAGTGAGCCTCTTAAGCCGACCGGGCTCAGCGACCCTCTTGAGCCGAGCCAGTCAACGCCCGAGGAGGTGGCCAGCAGTTCGCCCTTCGAACCGGCGGCTTGGTCAGCGGCCAGGCTCGGCGAGCATGCCGAGCCGAGGCTGTCAAGGCCTGACGAACTGACCAAACTCTTTGCGCCTCACGTGCCGAGTCTGTCGCAGACTTGGAGCCCCGCCAGACTCAGTGCGCCGCTCGAGCCAATTCCGTCAACGACGAACGGCGCTGCCTTGGCGGAACCCTCGGCGGCCGCGGCGCGGCCCGCCACCCCCCAGCCCTCGACCCTCCCAACCGCTGTTGCGCAGCGGTCCGAGTCCGAGCCCGACGCGACAATCCCGCGCTGGTCGCCTCCCACGTCGGCGCCGGTGCTGTCGAATTCGGAGTCGGAGTTCGACGACACTAAGAGGGGCGGGGTGGTTGTCCGGTCGGGGCCCAGCTGGGCGTTGCAAAGTGCGCTGCGGAGGAAAGGATCAGTCCGCAGGAAGGAGACTTCCCCGCTGCAGAACAAGGAGGCTGCGGCCACGGCGGTGTGCTTCTGCAAGGAGCTGGAGCGCGACGAGTGTAAGTGCAAGGAGAGCGCAGAGGATCCTATCTGGTTCTGAGGATGGTGGTGAGGTGAGTATCGGGGGAGAAGGTCGGTCACATGTAGGAGAACAGGTGTCAGGTGAGTGAGATTGTAATTGCACGGTAAGTGGGGTTGTAACTGTAGGATAAGCGCGATTGTAACTGAAGGTAAGTTGGAGATTTTTTACTGGTAGGTTGGAGTTTGTTTACTTGTAAGTTGGTATGGTTTTGTAGAATTGGGCTGGCCTCATTTTACTTGGTCGGGTGGTTTTGGATCCCCACCCCCTTTTCCAGTAGAGATTACCCCTATTTCTCCTTCGTTAGACTTAGACGTCGTCAGAACAAGAATGATCTACCCACGTATAACTCTCCATACATACTTAACGCTGCTTTGAGTGAAACATTGACCGAATCAACGTGCTATAACCACCTGCTTCAATTCAGACTCTAACTGTACATTAACTTCGTACACTAACTTCATACCCCCCGACCAATTGCTCTGACTATGTACTCTAACAAGAAGAAGATGGGTTACCAGGCTTGCTTCTACCACCAGAACCAAAGTATACCTATGCCAGTTGCCATCATTACGAGAACCTAACCCCAGGCATGACTCAAAGTGCTCATACACGGCAATTCTGAGGTCCAGTTTTCATTTTTGATAACGGTCATGCCCGAGGTATCATACCCGATGCTTCTGTTCCTCGCTCGTGATAGGGTACTCTGCTGGCCAGTACGATAATATGTATCAATGTATAAACAATCCACTGCGAGTGTATGCGGTCTTACGCGACAGGTATAGTTGGGGATGGAGGCATTTGTCAGGTTGCGGGGGAGGAGCTGTCGCTGTCACCTGGCAAACCCTCTTACTCTATATCGAACCCCTACCCCAAATCAAGTTAATACCAAGGAATTGGATAACGGTGTTACCCTGGACGAAGCTAATGCCTTGGCTTGAAATTGCTGTCTCTCCAAGTCTATACCAGTAGTTCAGATTTGGGGGCCTTGGGGTACGTGTTGTGGATAGGTCAACATGCACTAGGAG
>Ga0164242_10005019_pt1 | contig 14746 bp, 13 predicted proteins | sample OricomgcompostMG_FD_108783 | JGI IMG/M metagenome (GOLD analysis project Ga0164242, IMG submission 108783) | Miracle-Growth compost microbial communities from Emeryville, California, USA - Original compost - Miracle growth compost (MG) ... | reverse complement strand
CTTCCATCACCGGCTTGGAGGCCAGTGCGCCCAGATCGCCCAGCCCCAGGATCGCCGTGCCGTTCGAGATCACGGCAACAAGATTGCCCTTGGCTGTGTAGTCATAAGCACGGTCCGCGTTCTCTGCGATCGCGCGCACGGGCACTGCGACGCCCGGCGAATAGGCCAGTGCCAGATCGCGCTGCGTCGCCATGGGCTTGGTGGGGCTGATCTCGATCTTCCCCGGCTTGCCCATGGCATGGAAGGCCAATGCCTCCTCATCGGTGAAAGTGGGTCGCTGAATCGTATCCATGGGGCCGCCTGACGGTGATCCACAGAATATCCGCCCGGAAAGCCAGAGGTTTCAAGGACGCTGTCGCCGCGCCACCCGCCGGGGCGCTAGGGTGCGCCTCCCATGAACGAGCATGTGCCCCCGCCCGCCGAAGCCGAGACCACGCCCATGATGGCGCAGTATCTCGAGACCAAGGCCGCGCATGCGGAGTACCTGCTGTTCTACCGCATGGGCGATTTCTACGAGATGTTCTTCGACGATGCGGTACGCGCATCCGAAGCGCTCGACATCGCGCTTACCAAGCGTGGCAAGCATGCGGGCGATGATATTCCGATGTGCGGTGTGCCCGTTCACGCCGCGGAAGCCTATCTGGAGAAGCTGATCCGCAAAGGCTTCCGCGTCGCCGTCTGCGAGCAGATGGAAGACCCAGCTGAGGCCAAGAAGCGCGGCTCCAAAGCGGTGGTGAAGCGTGAGGTCATCCGCCTCGTCACGCCGGGCACGCTGACGGAAGATTCCCTGCTCGAAGCCCGCGCTTCGAATACGCTCGCGAGTCTGGGCCGCAGCGGCGGTGATTTCGCGATTGCCTCCGCAGACATGTCCACCGGCGCGTTTCATGTCGGTGTTGTGGCGATGACCGACATCGCCGCGGAGTTGGCGCGCATAGCGCCGCGCGAATTGCTGACGCCCGATGCCTTGCTGGCGGACGAGTTATTGGCGCCGGTGCTGAAGGGCTTCGGTCCCGCGCTGTCACCGCTGCCAAGCGTGAAATTCGATTCCGGCACCGGCGAGCGCGCTCTGAAGTCACTTTATAAGGTGATGGCGCTGGACGGCTTCGGATCGTTCAGCCGCGCAGAACTTTCGGCAGCGGGCGCGCTGGTCGGCTATCTGGAACTGACGCAGAAGGGAAAGCTGCCGGCGCTGAAACCGCTGCAGCAGACTGCCGCGCGCGCCTACATGGCGATCGACGCTGCCACACGCCGCAATCTCGAACTGGTCGAAACGCTGACCGGCACGCGCAACGGCTCGTTGCTCGCGACGATGGATCGTACGGTGACGGCAGCAGGCGCGCGTGAATTGTGTAATCGTTTATCGTCGCCACTTACCGATGTGGCCCAGATCGCGCAGCGCCACGATGCCGTCGCGTTCTTCGCTGCGGATTCCGAACTGCGCCGCCATTTGCGCGAAGACCTGCGCCGCGCGCCGGATATCGCGCGGGCTTTGGCGCGCCTGTCGGTGGGCCGCGGTGGCCCGCGCGATCTCGCCAATATCCGCGATGGCATGAAAGCCGCGCGCGCGTTGCGCGATCAGCTCGGCAAGCTCAATGATCCGATGAAGCCTGCGCTGGGTGAAATCGAACAGGCGCGAGCCGATCTGATCGAAGGCATCGCAGCCGCCAGCATTGTTTCCGACAAGCTTGAGCACTTCCTCGTCGCCGAGCCGCCATTCCTCGCGCGCGACGGCGGATTCATCGTTGCCGGAAGCCATGCGCCGCTGGATGAAGTGCGCTCGCTGCGCGACGAATCCCGCCGCGTCATCGCCACATTGGAAGCCAGATACAAGCAGGACAGCGGCGTCTCGGCGCTGCGCATCAAGCACAATGGCGTGCTGGGCTACTTCATCGAAGTCACGCCGCAGCATGGTGATAAGCTGCAAGAAGGCGAAAACCGCACGCTTTTCCGTCATCGGCAGACCATCGGCAGCGCAGTGCGCTTCACCACGGACGAGTTGGCCACGCTCGCCACGCGCATTTCCCAAGCCGCCGATCAGGCATTGGCCATCGAGCGTGAGCTGTTCGACACGATGCTGGCGGCGATTCTGGACGCGAGTGTCGCGCTCGCCCGCGTCGCCGATGCGCTGGCGCGTGTGGATGTGGCGACCGCACTGGGCGAACTTGCGGTTGCCGCGCGCCATGTGCGCCCGGTTGTCGATGCCGGCCTGAACTTCAAAATCCATCGCGGCCGTCATCCGGTGGTGGAAGCGGCGCTCGCGGCCGATCACGCCAATCCTTTCGTGCCGAACGATTGCGATCTGTCGCCGGACACCAAGCGCATTTGGCTCGTCACTGGCCCGAATATGGCGGGTAAATCGACCTTCCTGCGCCAGAACGCGCTCATCGCCGTGATGGCGCAGATGGGCGCGTTCGTGCCCGCCGAAAGCGCGCATATCGGAATTGTCGACAAGTTGTTCAGTCGTGTGGGCGCGGCGGACGATCTGGCGCGTGGCCGTTCCACGTTCATGGTGGAGATGGTGGAAACCGCCGCGATTCTGAATCAAGCCACACCACACAGCCTCGTCATTCTGGATGAGATCGGGCGCGGCACCGCGACGTTCGACGGCCTCGCCATCGCCTGGGCCGCGGTCGAGCACATGCATGAGAGAAACAAATCCCGCGCGCTCTTCGCCACGCATTATCATGAGATGACGGCGTTGTCGGAGCGGCTTAATTCGCTCGCCTGCGTGACCATGAGTGTGAAGGAATGGAAAGACACCATCGTCTTTCTGCACGAAGTCGCGCCGGGTGCGGCGGATCGTTCCTACGGCATCCATGTCGCCAAGCTCGCAGGGCTTCCTGCTGCCGTGATCGGCCGCGCCGAAGAAGTTCTGCGCGCTCTGGAAGAAGGCCGCGAAGGCCACAAGCCGCTGGCACGCATCGACGACCTGCCGCTCTTTGCCGCCAATGCGCCGGTCGCCGCGGCTACGAGCGAACCGAGCGTCGTCGAAGACGAATTGCGGAAAATTTCACCTGACGCGCTGACGCCGAAGCAAGCGCTCGATCTTCTCTATCGGTTGAAGGCCAAACTGCCCGAAACCGATTGACCTCAGCGGCAGTTGGCGCGAGCGTGCGCGCCTTCGTTGGGGAATCCGCATGAAATCTCTTTGGCTTTCTGCCGCGCTTTGCTTTGCTTGCGCCATGCCCGCTTTTGCCGACCACCTCACGCCCGAGCGCGTGTTCTCCGACCCTTCGATCAACGGCCCCACCGCGCGCAATGTGCAGCTTTCGCCCGACGGCGAGCTGGTCACCTGGCTCAAGGGCAAGGCGACCGATCAGAACGCGCTCGATCTGTGGGCCGCGGACACCAAAGGCGGCGCGCCCTTCGTGCTGGTGGATTCCGCGACGCTGGAGCCCAAGCACGAGGAGCTTTCTGAAGCGGAGAAGTCGCGCCGCGAACGCATGCGCATCAGCCAGCATGGCGTCGTCGAATATCACTGGGATGAAGAAGGCAAATTCGTGCTCGTGCCGGTGGACGGCGATCTCTATCTCGCAGACCGCGCAAGCGGAAAAGTGCGCCGCCTTACCAATACCAAATCCGATGAGGTGGATTCCAAGGTTTCGCCGAAGGGCCATTACGTTTCCTTCGTGCGCGACGACAATCTCTATGCCCTCGATCTTTCCACCGGCAAGGAAACCGCGCTCACCGCCGATGGCAAGGATCCCGTGTCATGGGGTACGGCGGAATTTGTTGCGCAGGAAGAGATGGGCCGCTTCACCGGCAACTGGTGGAGTCCGGACGAAAGCAGGATCGCGCTTACCCACGTCAACGAAGGCACGGTCGATATCATTCCGCGTCTTGAAGTCGGTGCCGAAGGCCTGACCTCCGTCGATCAGCGCTATCCGCGCGCGGGCCGCCCCAACGCCATTGTCGAGCTGTATGTCGAGGATATCGCCACGCAAAAGCGCGTGAAGATGGATCTGGGCGCGAACACCGATTTCTATCTCGCGCGCGCCGCATGGTCGAAAGACGGCATGACGCTTTATGCGCAGCGCCTCTCGCGCGATCAGAAGCGGCTCGATCTGTTGGCCTGCGATCCGTCCAGCGGTGCGTGCAAAACACTTCTGAGCCAGACCTCGTCCCATTGGGTCGAACTGTCGAACGATTTCAAGCCACTCAAGTCCGGCGATTTCCTGTGGTCATCGGAGCAATCGGGCAATCGCCACATCTATCTCTATGCGCGCGACGGCAAACTGATCCGGCAGGTCACGTCCGGCGATTGGCCGGTCTCGTCCATCGAAGGCGTGAATGAGGACAGAGGCGAGGTTTTGTTCTCCGCCTCCATCGAAACACCGCTTGAGATGCAGCTTTACACGATCTCTTATCTGAAGACCGATGTGCCGCTCGCGCTGACCTCCGGCCGTGGCTGGTGGGATGTGACGGTCGCGAAGAAGGGCGGCGCGTTCACCGGCACCTATTCCGATCCCATGACGCCGCCACGCACCGGCCTTTATGCGCCGGACGGAAAGCTTGTCCGCTGGATCGAAGAGAACAAGCTCGACAAGACCCATCCTTATTATCCCTATCTCGCGGAGCGGCGTGTGCCGGAATACGGCACGCTGAAAGCCGATGACGGTGAGGTGCTGCATTATTCCATCGCCACGCCCGTCGGCTTCGATCCGGCGAAGAAATATCCCGCGATCATCGAAGTCTATGGCGGCCCGCATGTGCAGATGGTCAGACGCGATTGGGGCAGCACGACCGATCAGCTTCTGCTGGAAGCCGGGTATGTCGTCTTCAAGCTCGACAATCGCGGTTCCTACAATCGCTCGGTCGCGTTCAAGACCGCGATCGACCGCAAGCTCGGCACTGTCGAGGTGAAGGACCAGCTTGTCGGCGCGCGCTATCTGCGCTCGCTGCCTTACATCGACGCGAAACGCGTCGGCGTGTCCGGTTGGAGCTATGGCGGCTTCATGACTTTGCAACTGCTGACGGCGAAAGACGCTGGCTTCGCCGCCGGCGCGTCGGGTGCGCCGCCGACCGACTGGAGTTTCTACGACACCTGCTACACCGAGCGTTACATGGGAACGCCGCAGAATAATCCCAAAGGCTATGCGCAATCCGACATTCTGGGCCGGCTCGACAATCTCTCCGGCCGCCTGCTCCTGCTGAAAGGCCTGTCGGACGACAACGTGATCCTCGCCAACACGACGCGCCTCACGGCGGCGTTGCAGACGCGCGGCGTCACCTTCGATATGATGGGATATCCGGGCCAGCGCCACGGTATCCGCGGCAATGCCAAGCAGTTGCAGCTCTGGCGAACCTATCTGGAGTTCTTCCACCGCACGCTTCAGCAAGGGCAATAAAAGCAGGGGCGGGAGGGGGATTTGCCCATCTCGCCTTGGCCGCGCCAACATGCGAAAATGCGGGCGATGAGCAGTTCCGCCAAAGCACCGCGCAAATTCCTTGTCGTCGTGGACAAGACGCCGGAATGCAAAGTCGCCATTCGTTTCGCGACGCGCCGGGCCATGGCGACAGACGGGCGCGTGACCTTGCTGTGCGTGGCGCAACCGGCCGATTTCCAGCAATGGCGCGGCGTGGAAGAGATCATGCGCGACGAGGCGCATCAGGAAGCCGAAGCGCTGATCCACGACGCGGCAAAAACCGTCAACGAGCTTTCCGGCATCATCTGCGAACTCATCATCGCCGAAGGCCGCGCCATGGAATCGCTGATGGAATTGCTCAAAGGCGATTCCGACATTTCGATTCTGGTGCTTGCCGCCTCCACCGCGAAGGAAGGCCCGGGTCCTATGGTCGCGACCGTCGCGACGGCGGCCCATTATCCCATTCCCGTCACCATCGTTCCCGGCAATCTTTCCGATGCCGAGATCGACAGCCTCGCATAAGGATTTCCATGCGCTATCTGCACACCATGGTCCGCGTGAAGAATCTCGACGCCTCGCTCGACTTCTACTGCAACAAGCTCGGCTTGAAAGAGGTGCGCCGCATCGACAATGAAGGCGGCCGTTTCACGCTCGTGTTCCTGTCCGCGCCGGGCGATGTCGAACGCGCCGCGAAAGATCAGGCGCCGCTGGTCGAGCTCACCTACAATTGGGATACCGAGGATTACAAAGGCGGACGCAATTTCGGTCACCTCGCCTATCGCGTGGAGAATATCTACGAGACCTGCAACCGTCTGATGGATGGCGGAGTGACGATCAACCGCCCGCCGCGCGACGGGCACATGGCTTTCGTGCGCTCGCCGGATGGAATCTCGGTGGAGCTGCTTCAGGAAGGCGGATCGCTCCCGCCGGCGGAGCCTTGGACTTCGATGCCGAACACCGGCGTTTGGTAGCTTGACGGGCTAAGATGTTCCTATTACGTTCCGGTATTGCCACCTGTGGTTGCAATCTGGAGTCGCATTGTGTTTCCCACTCAACTTCTCGCAGGCGTGGCGGTTGGAAGCCTGATCGTCATCGCAGGCTGGCTCAATCCCGCCAGCGATCTGGCGCCGGCTTCGGACCGCGTGGCGGCAGCGGGATTTGAAGGTCCGGTCAGCGCCGAGGTCGTCCATGTGATCGATGGCGATACCTTCGAAGCGACCGCGCAGATATGGCTCGGCGAATCCATCGCCGTGCGGGTGCGTATCGCGGGCATCGATGCACCGGAATTGCACGCGCGCTGCGATGATGAATATCGCCGGGCGATCGCCGCACGCGACTATCTCGCACGCCGCATCGAAGGCGGCAGCGTTCGTCTCAGCCAGGTGCGCAACGACAAGTATGGCGGACGCGTCGATGCCGATGTTTCCGATGCGAAAGGCGATATCGGCGAAGCGATGATCGCGAAAAAACTCGCGCGTCCCTATGCAGGCGGGCGTCGCGGCGGCTGGTGTGACGCAGCCTAGATATTCGGCATCGACGACATGGGGGCAAAAGGCCGCGCCGTTCGCCGCGCAAATCTGCTAAAACCGGGTCATGGCAAAAGTTGTCGTTTTCATCGCCATTATCGTCGTGGCTCTGATTCTGTCGGCGGGGCTCTATACGCTCTGGGTGGGCGGAGACACGGCCAAATCCTGGTCGAACCGGCTGATGCGTTGGCGCGTGTTGGCGCAGTTCATCGCCATTATCATCATCATGATCGTGCTTTACGCGACGAGTCCCCACTAGGTTCGATTCTGTCGCGCGCTATCCTGCTTTCGCTTCCAATCTTGCGGGCGCTATAGTCTCTGCCAGACAGCTATCGCGTGCAGGAAATGGCCGGAAAAACGCTCTACGACAAAATCTGGGATGCTCATCTGGTGCATGAGGTGCCCGGGGAATCATCCGTCATCTATGTCGATCGCCACCTCGTCCATGAGGTGACGAGCCCGCAGGCTTTTGAAGGCTTACGCATGGCGGGCCGTAAGCTTCGCCGTCCCGATCTCACCCTCGCGGTGGCCGACCACAACGTGCCGACGAAGAACCGCGCCGCGGGCATTTCCGATCCGGAATCGCGCGATCAGATCGCCACCCTGGAAAAGAACGCCAAAGAGTTCGGGGTCGAGTATCTGTCCATGGACGATATCCGTCAGGGCATCGTGCATATTGTGGGACCAGAGCAGGGCTGGACCTTGCCGGGCACGATCATCGTGTGCGGCGACAGCCATACGTCAACACATGGTGCGTTCGGATCGATCGCCTTCGGCATCGGCACCAGCGATGTTGAACATGTCATGGCGACGCAGACCTTGCTGATGCCGAAGTCCAAAAACATGCGCGTGACCGTAGACGGCAAGCTGCCGGTCGGCGTCACTGCAAAGGACATGGCGCTGGCGGTGATCGCGAAAATCGGCACCGCAGGCGGTACCGGCTATGTCATCGAATATGCAGGCGATGCGGTGAAAAGCCTTTCCATGGAAGGCCGAATGACCCTCTGCAACATGACCATCGAGGGTGGCGCCCGCGCCGGTCTCATTGCGCCCGACGATGTGACGTTCAGCTATATCGAAGGCCGTCCGCGCGCGCCGAAAGGCGGTAACTGGGACAAGGCTGTCGCTTACTGGAAAACGCTGCATTCCGATCCTGACGCGAAATTCGACAGCGAGATCGTGCTCAAAGCCGCGGACATTGCGCCCATGGTGACGTGGGGAACGTCGCCCGAGCAGGGCCTGCCGATCACGGGGCATGTGCCGGATCCGGCGAAGATCGGCGACAGCAACCAGCGCGCCGGTGTCGAGCGCGCGCTCGCCTATATGGACTTGAAACCGGGTACGGCGCTCAGTGACGTGAAGATCGATCGCGTCTTCATCGGCTCGTGCACCAATGGCCGCATCGAGGATCTGCGTGCCGCGGCGGTCATCGCCAAAGGCCGCAAGGTCGCTGCCCATGTCGGCGCTATGGTGGTGCCGGGATCGGGGCTGGTAAAGCAGCAGGCGGAGGCTGAAGGGCTCGACAAGGTGTTCACCGAGGCCGGTTTCGAATGGCGCGAGCCGGGCTGTTCCATGTGTTTGGCCATGAACGCGGACCGGCTGGAGCCGGGTGAGCGCTGTGCCTCGACCTCCAACCGCAATTTCGAAGGCCGCCAAGGCCGCGGTGGGCGCACCCATCTGGTTTCGCCCGCGATGGCCGCAGCGGCTGCGATTGCGGGTCATCTCGCAGACGTCCGGAACTTTCAGTAGCTGACCGCCGCTATCGGTATTAGCGTGAGGTGCTTCACATCAGCTAGATGAATTCATGCATCCAGCGGCCTAGCCGATGTAAAGTAACTCACGTAAGGTGTTTCACGAAGAGTCACGGGAAAACCCTGATGAAATCCGACAGTGAGCGCCAGACGGCCTATCAGAAGCGCCGGGCCGAAAGCGAAAGCCGGATCACCTTTTGGATCGGCAAGGACACCGAAGCGATGGTCGAAAAATTGCGCGGGACGGAGAGCCGCAGCGACTGGCTGAACCGTGCCGTGACCGAGCTGATCTATCGCCAGCTCACCGGCAAGCGTTTCGGCCAGCTCTATGCTGCGGACGACCATAGGCGTGCTTCGGCCAAGGCCCGCGAACTTGGCCTCAACCTGCCAGGCTAACCATTCCCTCGATTGTCATCATCCGGACCTTCGCCTTTCGCGAAGAATCCTGGGACCCATCTTTCTTTGGGCGGCCAAATTGGATCGCCCGCATGAAGCGGGCGATGACAAAGAAGAGTTTAGAAAAAGCTCACCGGATCGATGTCGACGGTCACGCGCACCGCGCTCGGTGCTTTGACCAGCGCTAGCCATGCGCGCAGATAGGCTTGAACGTCCACCGTCTTATCGGCCTGCACCAGCAGCCGCTCGCGGGTCTGGCCGCGGAGGAGATGGTAGAAGGCGGGGGTTGGTCCCCACACTTTCACGCCGCGCGCGGACGGGGCGGTCTTCGCCAGTTGGCGCCCCACATCCCGCACCTTCTCTCCTTCCGCGCCTGAGAGGATGACGGCGGCCAAGCGTCCAAAGGGAGGCGTCGCCGCGCGCTCGCGGAAACTGCGCTCCTGTTCGTAGAAGGCGTCGCGGTCGCCCGACGCCAGCGCCTTCATCACCGCATCGTTCGGATTGCGCGTCTGCAGCAGGACGAAGCCCGGCTTCTCCGCGCGGCCCGCGCGGCCCGAAACCTGATGCAGCAATTGGAAGGTCCGTTCGCGCGCGCGCATGTCGCCATCCGCGCCGCCCAGATCCGCATCGATCACGCCCACCAAAGTGAGCTGCGGAAAGTGATGCCCCTTCGCCATGATCTGCGTGCCGATCACCACGTCGATTTCGCGCTTGGCCATGGAGCGTATCGCCGCCTGCGTCTCCAGCGGCCCATGCCACGTATCGGACGAGGCAATCGCCATACGGGCTTGCGGAAACACGGCCGCAAATTCTTCCGCCACACGCTCAACACCGGGGCCGCAGGCAATCAAACTATTCTCGGCCTGACATTCGGGGCAATTCTTCGGAGTCGGCACATCAAAGCCGCAATGATGGCAGGTCAGCCGCTTGTGATAGCGGTGCTCCACGAGCCAAGTGGAACAGTTGCGGCACACCATCTTGTGCCCGCAGCTTTGGCATAGGGTCAGTGGCGCGTAACCCCGGCGATTGAGGAACAGCATCGCCTGCTCGCCGCTTCCCAGCGCCAGCGCCAGCGCCTCGCGCAAAGGCTGCGACAGCCACGTTCCCGCTTCCACTTTCTCGTGGCGCAGATCGATCAGTTTGATCTGCGGCAATTCCGCGACGCCGTGGCGTTCGCGCAGCCGCAGCCATTGATAACGCCCGCTCTCCGCATTCACATAGCTTTCGATGGAGGGCGTCGCGCTGGATAAAACAACGGGACAATTCTCCAGCCGCGCGCGCACCACCGCCATGTCGCGCGCGTGATAGATCACGCCCTCTTCCTGCTTGTAGGCCTGCTCATGCTCTTCATCGGCAATGATGAGGCCCAATTCCTTGAACGGCAGGAACAGTGCCGAGCGCGCGCCGACAATCACCCGCGCTTCGCCATTCATCACGGCGCGATAAGTGCGCTTGCGTTCCTTCTGCGAAAGATCGCTATGCCATTCGGCGGGACGGCAGCCAAAGCGCTCGGCAAAACGATCCAGAAACTGTACCGTCAACGCGATTTCCGGCAGCAGGATCAGCGCCTGCTTGTTGCGTTTCAGGGCCTCCGCCACTGCTTCGAAGTAAGTCTCGGTCTTGCCCGAGCCCGTCACGCCGTCGAGCAGATGCGTCGCGAAAGCCCCCACGCGCACGTCCTGCACCATCGCATTGGCGGCTCTTTGCTGCTCACCGTTCAATACCGGCTGCGCGTAATCGGGATCGGGCCTGCGGAAGCGCGCGAACTCCGGCAGTTCCGTCTCCACCAGCGCGCCGCAATCGATCAGCCCCCGCACCACGGCAGGCGTCACATTCGCCTCCGCTGCATAGTCGCTGACGCGCCGCGCCAGCCCGTCTTCGCAGAGTGCCAGCACACGCGCGCGGGCATCGGTCATCTTCTTGGGTGTCTCGCTGCCGCGCACAAACGCGATGCGCGGCACTTCTTCTTCGAAGGCTGCCGGCACGCGCAGCGCCAATGCCAGAACCTGTCCGGGCGGCGATAGCGTGTAACGCGCCACCCAGTCGATGAAATCGCAGAGCGGTCCAGGCAGCCGGGGATTGCCGTCCAACTGTTCGACAGGCTTCAATTTCTCCGCCGGGACCTTGCCATCGCCGTCATGCCACACGCAGGCCAGATATTCGCGCGGTCCCAAAGGCGCGGCGACAATGGTGCCGCGTGGGAGTTTTTCGTTCGTTGCGTAGTCGTACGCTCCCGAAAGCGGCAACGGCAGAAGCACGCCGGCGCGCTGCGCGGGTGCGGTCTCCTCGTCGGGCTTCAAGGCGGCGGACTTCATCGCTACACTTTCTTTACTGATTCGCCGTGGTCAACGCGGAACACCATGATTCATCCTTCCAGGACTATCGCATGAGCGACCGCGCGGAATCCCGCGATCCGGCCATTGCCGCCGCGCAGGCGGTGAAGGCGTATATAAGAATGCATCGCGAAAAGCTTGCGGAAGATGGCGAGCTTTTGGGCCTGCTTTTGCCGCGGCGTTTCGGCGATTCGCGCGTGCGCGACATGCAGTCTTTCGTGATCGAGCGACTTTCCGGCGAAAACGCCGCGCTCCGCGCCGAGCGCGACGGCCTCAAAAGCGACCGCTCCGTCCGGCTGGGCGATGGCGTGCGCAAGCTGGTGCTGGATCTCATCGACGCGCGCTCCTTCGAGGAAGCCATTGCCGTTGCAACGGCGGCGGCGCCCGCTTTTGGTGCCGATCGCGTGGCACTGTGCGTGGAAGGCGAGAATGCCGCGCCCAGAGGTTGTGAAGGCGTGCGCCTGATCGCGCATGGCACGACGAAGGCGGTGCTGGGCCGAGACGGTTCGGGCGCGGTGCTCTCCGGCGGCGGCGAAGCCCTGTTGGGCACGGGGGATTGCAAAAGCCTCGCGGTATTCCGTCTGCGCATCGGCCGGGAAACCCCGGCGGCGCTGTATGTGCTGGGCGCGAAGAGCGAAGGCCGTTTCGAAGGCGAAGAGACGGCCGCGGACCTTTCCTTTTTCGCGCGGGCGTTGGAACGTGCGATCCGCGCATGGCTCGATCTGCCGAAACTCTGAAATCCGAATGGCTTGCGTCGCTCGCGCATGAACGCCGCGCCAGCGTGCACACCTTGCGCGCCTATGGCGATGATGTGACGCGCTTCCTCGAATTTCTCGTCACACATGTCGGCGGCACGATCGATGAACGCAAACTGGAGAAGGTTGCGCCCGCCGATATTCGCGCCTTCATCACAGATCGCCGCAACGAAGGGCTTGGCAACCGCTCGGTGCGCCGTACGCTCGCTTCCATCCGCAGCTTCTTCCGTCACTTGGCGCGCGAAGAGGTCGTGGACAATCCCGCCGCCAAAAGCGTGCGCTCGCCGCGCATCGCCCGTTCGTTGCCAAGACCGCTCAGCGAAATCGACGCCGCGCGCACTTTGGCCGAAGCCGGAGAGAATGATATCGAATGGGTCGGTGCGCGTGATGTGGCGCTGCTGACGCTGCTTTATGGTGCAGGCCTGCGTATCTCAGAAGCCCTGAGTTTGCGCATTGGCGACGTGCCGCTGGGCGAGGCGATGGTGATCGCGGGCAAGGGGCGCAAGGAGCGCGTCGTGCCGCTGCTGCCCGTCATCCGCGAAGCGATTGCGGCTTATGCGGCACTACTGCCGTTCAAACTATCGCCGAAAGACGGACTTTTCCGCTCACGCCGCGGCAAGGACATGAGCGCGCGCGAAGCCCAGGCGTTGATGCAGAATTTGCGCGGACGGCTGGGCCTGTCGGAGCGCGCGACGCCGCATGCGCTACGCCATTCCTTTGCAACCCATCTCCTACAGAACGGCGGCGATCTGCGCACCGTGCAGGAATTGCTGGGTCACGCGTCTTTGTCTACCACGCAGGCTTACACCGAAATCGATGCGCGCAAGTTGATGGATGTGTATGAGAAGGCGCATCCAAAGGGCCGTGCTCACAAGAATGCAGCCTGACTACATGCCGGGCAGCTTCAACAATCGCTGTTTGGCGCTCGCTTTCAGCACCGCCCAGATCTCACGCCGCGCCAGCTTGGCCTGATCGTCGTTGTGCGTTTCCAGATAGGTCTGCACGTCGATCAGCAGCTTCTTCAGTTCCGCGTTCGAATAGTTGAGGTCGGAAATCTTGAGCGAGGCATCGCGCTCGCCCATCACCGCGCCCAGTTTCACGCGCAGCCGCACATCTTCGACGCTGCCTTCGAGTTCGGCCAACAGGTTGCGCAACTCGCGATTTTCGGCGGCACGCATCTCCGCGCCGTTCTCATATTCCTGCGCACAGAAATTCAGCAGCATGGTGAGAAGGCCGGTGGAATTCTGCGTGTAGCCGGGCGGCAGTTGCGGCGCGATCTGCGTCATCATCTGCATCGCGGTGGTTTCGAGGATCTTGTCGATTTCCGGCTTCATGCGCCCACCCCGGCAAGACGGTCCGCCAGAACCTTGTTGTGGAAGGCGAGGCAGTACCATCCCGAGAACAGATTCACCGGGTCGGTGTTGCGCCCGTCCCCATATTCGCGCGCCGCTGAAATCCAGATCGCCGCGCCTTTCAGGCTGGCGAATATCTCCCACCAGAAGAGCGCGCGCGGATCGGCCTTCAACCCGCTCGCCTGTTCCCAGAACGCGATAGCGTGTTCGCGCGAGACAAGGCCGGCGGGGCGCTCCGGATTGTGATGACTCCACAATGGATCGAGCGCCCAACCAAGGTCTTCGAGTGGATCGCCGATATGCGCCATCTCCCAATCCAGGATCGCGCGGATACTTCCTTCGGCGTCGTAGAGGAAATTGCCGCTGCGATAATCGCCATGCACGACGGACACTTTCTGCGCCGGCTGCGGTGGATTGCGCTTCAACCAGCGGATCGCGGCACGCGCGATCGGCTGCGGTTCGCGTTCGTCCTCGTCGATCTCGCGTTCCCAGCGTTCGACTTCGTGTTTCCATGAATCCGTGCGCGCGCCTTCGAAATCACCAAGGCCGATCTTGTCGGGGTCGGCTTTGGCGATCTTGCCGAGGGTGGAGAAGAATTGATGCCCGATCTTGGGCGCCAGCGCACCATACGGGTCAGGCTGGATTACCGACGCGACGGTGCAATTCTGGATCTCCTCCATGATGAAAAAGGGCCGGTCGAGCGGGCCGTTGTCCAGTTCCAGCACAATGGGTTCGGGTACCGGCACGCCGAGCTTGTGGAACGCCTTGTAAGCGCGGAATTCCGCAGAGCGATCGGTGTCGATCAAGCTGGCCGGCGGATCGCGGCGCAGGATGAGGCGGCGGTCATGCGCGCGGCCGTCGCGATAGTAGCGCGCGGCAAAGCGATAGGTTTCGCGGCTCGCGCCGCCGGAAATACGCGATAGCCCGTCCACATCGACGGCTGGGATGTCGAGCATCTTGGCCATATAGGCCGCAAGCCGCGGTGTGATGTCGTCGCTCATCGTTTGCTCATGGCGCGGTATCGAAGATTTCTTTGAAGCCGGACGGCGCATGCGGCCCGATGATGAGCTGCTCTAGCACACCCATGCCATCCTGTTTCAGACCGTTCGGCCCTTCCAGCTTCACCGACGAGATCGCCTGCACATGCAGGAAGCGTGGATCGTTCTCGTTCACGCTCGCGGTCTCGTATTCGTCATAGCCGAGTGCGTTCTCGCCCTTGAAATGGCCGTGGCCCCATTCGGGATGGGTATAGCCGATGCCGGACATG
>Ga0164242_10005018_pt1 | contig 14747 bp, 13 predicted proteins | sample OricomgcompostMG_FD_108783 | JGI IMG/M metagenome (GOLD analysis project Ga0164242, IMG submission 108783) | Miracle-Growth compost microbial communities from Emeryville, California, USA - Original compost - Miracle growth compost (MG) ... | reverse complement strand
TCCGGCGAACCGGCGACGCTGTCGGCGTTGGCCAGGTTGCTGGCGACCACGTTCAGGCGCAGCGACTGCGCCGCCATGCCCGAACCGGCCACGTCGAAGATCCTGGTCAGCGACATCAGCTCTCACTCCCCGTGATGGCGGTCCGCAGCATGTGGACCTGCGCCGTGATGAAGGCGAGGCTCGCCTGGTAATGCACGCTGTTCGCCGCGAAATCCGCCTTCTCGACCTGGCTGTCGACGGTATTGCCGTCCATGCTCGGCTGGGTGGGGACCTGGTAGGAAAGCGGCATGCCGGCCTGCGCACCCGGCTGGATCTGGTCCGGCGACGTGGTGCTGAGCGCCAGCGTTCCCGCCGTCTCGCCGGTACCCGACAGCACTTTGCGGAAATCCACGTCGCGCGCCAGGTAGCCGGGCGTGTCGGCATTGGCCAGGTTGCTGGACAGCACTTCCGCGCGACGCTGCCACAAGGCCAGCGCCTGGGTATGCATGCCGAAAAGATTGTCGAAGCTGCTCATGTGGACTCCACGCGGCTTGGCCGGCGGAAGTCATGAGGCAATTAGCGTGCCACGGCACCACGAACCGCATGGGAGCGCCGCTTGCCGGCGATCCATCGAACGCGCGGACGGATCGGCGCCGGAATTCCGACGCCGCATCTCCACCTTGGGGAAGGTCTGATCAAACCGCTTTTTGCCCTGTCATTCCTGCGGCTCTCAACGGCCGGAGGGTCGGTCAAGCAGGAAGCGCTTTACAACAGACGGATGTCTGGTCATCCAGTGCCTTTATGTTCCATGACTCGAAGGCACTGGATCCCAGCTTTCGCTGGGATGACGAGCAAAAATCAGACCTTCCTTAGCCTGCAGGAACCCGCTCGCGGGCGATGCTCTTCCTCGGATTCGGGATTCGGGACTCGCAAGAGCATCGCCCGCGAGCGGGTTCCTGCAGGGCGAGGCGTGGCGTCAGGCGGGTGCGGGCACGGCTCCTTGCCCGGCAGCAGTTCGAGCACCGTGCGCGCGAGCACGTCCGGCTGGAATTTGGCGACGAAGCGGTCGGCTCCCACCTCCTTCACCATCGACTCGTTGAAGACGCCGCTGAGCGAGCTGTGCAGCAATACCTTCAGGCGCCGCAATGCCGGCGTATCGCGGATCGCACGGGTCAGGGCGTAGCCATCCATGCGCGGCATCTCGATATCCGAGACCACCAGGTTCACGCCCTCTTCCGCCGGCCGCTCGGCAAGTTCCAGCAGGCGGTCGAGCGCTTCGCGCCCGTCGCCCGCCACCAGGCACTCGATGCCCATCTGCCGGAAAAAATCCGTCGCCCGGCGGCGTGCGACCTGCGAATCATCGGCGACCAGCACACGCCGGGGCGACAACAGGCGGTCCATCGCGGCCTGTTGCAGGCTGTCGGACAAGGCTGCCGGCGCCTCGTCGAGGCTTGCCAACACGTGCTCCACGTCGACCACGGCCACCAGCGCGCCGTCGACCCGCGTCACCGCGTTGACGCGCGAACCGAATCCCAGGGCCGCTGCCGGCGCCACCAGCGACTCGCCATCGCAATGCGCGATGCCGTGCGGCTCGGCGACGAGGAACCCCTGCATGCTGCGACTGAACTCCGTGACGACCAGGTGCGCCGAAGGATCGTCGCGCAACGAGGCATGACCGAGCGCCGCGGCGAGATCGATCACCGGGATGGTCTGCCCGCGATAGTCGCAGCTGCCGGCCAGCAGTTCGCGCGCCCCGGGCATGCGTTCGAGTGGCGGCCGGCGCAGCACCTCGCGCACCTTGAATACGTTGATGGCGTACAACTGGGCATCCCCGAGCCGGAACAGGAGCATCGCCACGCGGTTGTGCCCCGCCAGGCGGGTATATCGATCCACGCTTTCCAGCAACGTACCCGCCATCGCGAACCACCTCGGAAAAACCTGCATGGACTATCGGCCGCACCACCACGCACTTGAGCGCGCATCGCCCCGCCAGTGCCCCTGGACGCCCCACGCCGTCGTTTGCCCGTCATCCCAGCGAAAGCTGGAGGCGCTTTTCAACAGACGCATGTCTGGTCATCCAGCGCCTTCAAGCTGTTGAACGCAAAGACGCTGGATTCCTGCTTTCGCAGGAATGACGAGCAAAATCAGGCCTTCCCCTTGACGCTCTCCCGAAAAGCATCGCGGCTGAAGCCGCTCCTACAGGCAAGGCGACGTCGCTTCCGGGAAAATCGTGGACAGGCGCCCGGATATCCGCGCGAACCGCGGGTGGCACACCCATTGCTTTCTCAAGTTTTGCCGGATTCCGACGATCTCTGGGAATCCTTCCAACCTCGGGAACCGCCTCGTCCATGTCCTTCATACGGAGCCAGCATCTCGCCGCCATGGTCCAGGCCATCGCCAGCGATGACGAGACCCAGCTCGACCGGCTGTCGCACCGCCATCCCCGCCTGGCGCACCTGCTGGCGCCATTGCTGGTCAGGCTTCAGCGTGCGCCGACGGGCGTGGCGCTGCAGACGCTCGAACAGCAGAGCCTCCTGCTGGTGTCGGCCAGGAACGTGACGCACGAGCAGGAAGCGCTGGTCCGGTCGATCGCGGAAAGCGGCGACAGTGTCGATCGGTTGACGGACGCCAGCGCCGGGATCTCGACGATGCTGCTGCAAGCGGGCGGCGACGTCCGCACGGCCCAATCCGACTGCACCCAGGCGCAGGCGGGCGTGAGCGACATGGATGGCCAGGTGCGACTGACGCGTTCGGCACTGTCCACGCTCAGCCGGAACCGGCAGCGACTGACCGACCAGGCCGACGAAATCCGCCGGCTCACGGCCTGCGTCCAGGAGCTGGCCCACCAGACCAACCTGGTTGCGCTGAACGCCGCCATCGAGGCCGCCCGTGCCGGCGAAGCCGGCCGGGGCTTTGCCGTGGTGGCCGACGAGGTCAAGCAGCTCGCCGAGAAAACCACGCAGTCCACCACCGAGATCGAAAAGGCGGCTGGCGCCATCGGGGAGTTCTCGCAACAACTCGACGGCGACGTGCAGCACAGCCTGAAACAGCTCGAACAGACCCAGGGCGTCATCGGCACCATCGCGAGCACGTTGCAGCGCGGACAGGAAGCATTGCAGTCGGCAGGCGAGCGCACCGGCTCGGCGCAAAAGGGCCACGACGGCCAGCAGGCGCGCATCACCGCCGCCCAGGCGGCCCTTGGCGCCTTGCGGCGGCGAGCCCAGGAGGCACTGCGCCACATCGAAGCCATGGCCCGCGCCACCGTGCTGACCCACCGCCTCGGCCTCGACTGGCTGGACAGCCAGGCCAGCAGCGACATGGCCAGCCTCAGCCTCACCGTCCGCGAATCCACCATGGCGCTGTGCCACGCCATGGAACTGGCCCTGCGCGAACCCACCGCGCTCGACCGGCGCTGGTTCGACACCACGGCGCTCCGCCGCGCGATCGCCCAGCTCACGGCGCAACGAGCGGACCACCCCGCCGCCTCGTTGCTGCAACAGGCCGGCGCCAGGCTGGGCGAACACGGCCATGCCTTCGCTGAGCTGCTCGGCGACGGGCGCGCCGACGCGGCCAGCCAGTTGCCCGGCCGCGTCGAATCCGAACGCGAAGTGATCCAGCAGCAACTCGCCGCCCTGCTTTCCGAAAGCGAGTCGTGATGCGGCACCCCGCCATGCTCCTGCTGATGCTTTCGCTGTCGCCGGTGCTGCCGCTGGATGCGGCCACGCCGCCGCAGCGTCCGCATCGTCTGGAGCAGGCGGCGGAAACCTGGCTTCGTGCGCAGCTCAGCCAGCCCGGCACCCGCGTGGAAGTGCATGCCGAACCGCTCGGCAGCCGCCTGAAGCTGCCGGCCTGCCCACGGCCGCCGCAAGCGTCCATGCCGTCGCACGCCCGCACCACTTCGCGCATGGCGGTGGAACTACGCTGCCCGGTGGCCAGCGGCTGGCGCATTCGCGTACCGGTCCGCGTGCACGTGTACCGCACCGTGCTGGTCACCACGCGCCCGCTGCAACGCGGAGACGGCATCCGGCCCGGCGACCTCAGGGGCATGGAACGCGACGTCACCCGGCTTGGCTACGGCTACATCGAGCAGTTCGACGAGGTCAGCGGGCGCACCCTGGCCCGCCCCCTCAACGCCGGCAGCGTGCTGATCCCCGGCGATCTTGCCAAGCGCAATGCGGTGCACGCGGGAGACCATGTGCAACTGATCGCCAACCTCGGTAACGTTCGGGTACGCGCCGGTGGCGTGGCGCTGGGCAATGGCGACGTCGGCGCCCACCTGCGCGTGCGCAACGACAGCTCGGGCCGGACGATTACCGCGGTAGTGCAATCCTCCGGAGTGCTGGAGGCGCTGCCATGAATCGCCGCCGGCGCCATTAAAGTTTCCCCGCACGCCGCCGATAGCCTGGCTTGAAGGCCAAGGATTCAACAGGACCCGCCATGAACACCACCATCACATCGAACGGTCTGCCAGCGCTTCCGCAGCCCCAGAGCAACCAAAGCGGCCATGCCCAGCAGAACGCCGCTTCCGGCACCGCGACCGCCGCCCCGGCGGCTGCTGGCGACGACAGCGTGAAGCTGACCGAGTCGGCCCGCTCGCTGCAGGACATCGCCCGGGCAGGCAGCGGCAACGAGGTCGACACGAAGCGCGTGGAGCAGATTCGCCAGTCGCTGGCGGACGGCAGCTACCGGATCGATCCCGGGCATATCGCGGACCGCCTGGTGTCGCTGGAAAGCCAGTTGACCGGCAAGCCATGAACACGTCTCTTCGATCCGAGCTGGACGAGGCCCTGTCCGCCGTGATCGCGGAGATGCAGGGAGCCATCGCCGCCCTGGGCGAGTCGCTCGCGGACGAGCGCAAGGCGCTCGACCAGGCCGATTCGACGGCGCTGAACCATGCCGGCGACCGCAAGCGGTCCCTGCTGGCCCAGCTCGAACAGTTGGACGTCGAGCGCCAGCAGCTGCTTCGCGAAGCCGGCGCAACCAATGCCGCGCAGCAAAGCACGTGGGACCGCGTACTGGAGGCGCTGCACGACTGCCAGCGCACCAACCAGCGCAACGGCAACATCATCGCGCAGCGGCTGAAGCACGTGCGCCAGGCGCTGTCGGTGCTCACCGGCAAGCAGGACGAAACAGGCATCTACGGCCCCGCCGGCCAGCTCAGCCACGGGTGCCGGTCGTTGCCGCTGGCTCGTATCTGACGCGAGCGGCGGCCGCGGCAAAAACGATGGCAGGGGCCATGCCCCGGATGGTCCCCTGCAGCACTTCCAGACGAATCCCATGACCCAGAACGCAGCAGCCAGCCTCAGTGACAACCCTGCCTCCGCGGCCCAGGAAACGCCGTTGCCCGCGGTACGCGTTCCCATGCTGGATCACGAGCAGCAACTGGTCGCCTACGAGCTGCTGCTGCAACCGGGCGGCATCGACGACGATGCCGCGATGCACCGGCTGGTGTCGACCATCATCGACGGTTCGATCAACCAGCTGACGCGAGGCAACCAGGTCTTCATCCGGCTACCCCGGGACCTGCTGATCCACCAGGCCGAATTCATACGGCGCCAGTCGCACGTCGGCCTGGTGGTCCACGCCGACGACGCCGACGACGAGGCACTCCTGGAATGCCTGGAGCAGCTTGCACAACGCGGCTGCGCCCTGCTGTTCGACCTCGGCGGGCAGTTGCCGCCGAAATCGTCGGACATGCCCGCCGAAAGACTGTTGGCGATAGCGCAGTTCGCCCGCATCGACATCCGCAAGATGGACCCGGCGACGCTGGGCGAACAGTGCAGGCAGTTGCATGGCTGCAACCTCAAAGTGGTGGCCGGGCACGTCGACGACCACGCCGCCTACCACCATTGCACGGAGCTTCCGTTCGCGGCGTTCCAGGGCCGCTACCTGCTGTTGCCGGAAAAGGTCGATGTGCCCGTCCTGAGCGCAAACCGGCTGAGCGTGCTGCGCCTGCTGCGCGCCCTGCAGGAAGAAAAGGCCGGCCCGGTCGAGCTTGGCCAGATCATCCGCGACGACGCGCTGCTCAGCTACAAGCTGCTCGGCTGCGTGAACTCGGCCTATTTCGCCCTTCCGTGCCGGATCAAGTCGGTGGAACAGGCCGCGATCTTCTTCGGCATGTCGCGGATGCGCAACTGGATCGCCACGCTCACGCTCAGCGGCATGAGCGACCGGCCGCCGGAACTGCTGCGCGCGGCCCTCATCCGTGCCCAGATGTGCGAGCAGCTGGCCCAGGGCATGCCGCAGGCACAACGCGAGATGGCCTTCACCGTCGGCCTCTTCTCGCTGCTGGACAGCCTGATGTGCGTACCCATGGATTTCGTGCTCAAGCAGCTGCCGCTGGACCCTGAAATCAGCGAAGCGCTGCTCGAACGCAGCGGCCCGTTCGCAGCACTGCTGCAACAGGTACTGCGCTGGGAGACCGGCGACATGCGCGCCGGCAAGGATGTCCAGTCGCAGCAGATCCGGCGCATGGCGACGGCCTACCTCAACGCCGCACGCTGGGCCGACCACGTCTACACCTTCGCCGAGCAGCAGACTGTCTGAGCGCCTGTTCACGATCCTTCCTTGCAGGCAGCGCAGCATTCCGGGGCAGAAGCGGCTTCCGCCGCGATGCTCTTCAAGGTTTTCGGACACCCTGCCCAACGCATCGCGGCTGAAGCCGCTCCTACCTTGGAGAGATGGGGGCATACGGGCGCGCTGGGCGAGATCACAAACCGACCGAAAGCGGGTGCACGGCCTGCCGGAGGCTGGGTCAGTATCCTCCCGGCTGCCAGACCGAACGCCTTCCTCGCGCGGCGAACCTGCCGCGAGCCGCAACGTCACATGGATCGGGCCACGACCTCGCGCATGATCTCGTTGGTGCCGGCGTAGATGCGCTGCGCGCGCATGTCGGTGTAGATGCGGGCGATCGGGTATTCGAGCATGTAGCCGTAGCCGCCGTGCAGTTGCAGGCACTGGTCGGTGACGCGGCCCTGCATCTCGGTGACCCAGAGCTTTGCAGCCGCAGCAGCGTTCTGACCAAGCTGGCTCTTGAGCGCCAGTTCGAGACAGCGGTCGACGAACACGCGGCCTATCGTGATCTCGGTGCGCATGTCGGCGAGCTTGAAGCGGTTGTACTGGTAGCTTCCCACCGGCTTGCCGAAGACCTTGCGCTGGTCCGTGTAGTCCCTGGCCAGTCGCCAGCTCAACTCGGCGGCGGACTGCGAGAGGATGGCCACGATCATCCGCTCCCAGGCCAGCTCCCTCATCAGCATCTTGAAGCCCTGCCCCTCGACTTCACCCAGCAAGTTTTCGCGCGGCACACGCACGTCCTCGAAGAACAGCTCGCAGGTGTCCTGGCCTTTCATGCCGATCTTCTTGAGCGGCTTGCCCTTGCCGAAGCCGGCACGGTCCGCCTCGACCAGGATCAGCGAGATGTCCTGCGCGCCGTTGCCGCTGCTTCCGGTCTTCGCCACCACGATCACCAGGTCGCTGAGATAGCCGTTGGTGATGAAGATCTTGCTGCCGTTGATGAGGTAGTCGTCGCCGTCGACGACCGCCGTGGTCTTCACCGCCTGCAGGTCCGAACCGGTGCCCGGCTCGGTCATCGCGATGGCGCCGATGGCTGCGCCGGTCGCCAGTTTCGGCAGCCAGCGGCGCTTCTGCGACTCGGTGCCGAAGTTGAGGATGTAGGACGCGACGATGTCCGAGTGCAGCGCGAAGCCGAGGCTGCTGTCGGCGACCTGCGCCGCCTCCTCGATCATGATGGTCGAATGCAGGCGGTCGCCGCCCATGACGCCGTACTCCGCGGGAATCGCCGTGCACAGGAAACCCAGTTCGCCGGCGCGGGTCCAGATCGAGCGATCCACGTGTTGCTGTTCTTCCCAGCGCTCGCGGTTGGGCGTCACTTCTTCCGCCATGAAACGGCGGACCTGCGTCCGGAAGGTTTCGTGCTCGGGGGTGAACAGGGTGCGGGGGATCATGCGATGCTCCGTGAGGTACGAGCCTGGGGCTCCTTGTTTGAGGTGCGCGCGGATGTCATGGCGGTACTGGCAGTGGAGCCGGCGACCATGCCATCGGGCAGGCATCTTTCCTGTGCAGGAGCGGCTTCTGAAAGCCTGAAGCGCATCGCGGCTGAAGCCGCTCCCGCACACGCCGGGCGTTCGGCGCTCAGAACATGACGCTGGCCGACACGCCGACCGTGCGCGGCGTCTGGTACGAGGCGGCGAAGGGGCTGCCGACGGGGTTGATGGTCTCCGGGCTGATCGAACTGATGCCCTGCTTGTTCGCCAGGTTCTTGACGAAGACCTTGAAGGTCCAATCGCCGTAATTGGCGCCCGCGTGCAGGTCGATGCTGTTGTAGCCGGGAAGCCGGATGCGTGGTGCGGGTACCGTGTTGAAGTCGGCATCGCGTGCGCCGATGTAGCTGACACTCCCGCCCACGAAACCGGACCAGCCGCCCGTGCCAAGCGGGAAATCGTAATCCGCGCCGACGTTCGCGCTGCGCTTCGGCACGTAGGGCAACGTGTCGCCCTTGTAGCCGACGATGCTCCCCGGCGGCGTGTCCGCCGCCAGCTCGGCTTCCGTGTACGTGCCGTTCGCCCAGAGCACCAGCCCGGCCAGCGGGGTGTAGCGCCAACTGACCTCGGCGCCCTTGCTGGTGGCCTTGCCGCCATTGCCCATGAAGCTGAGGCCGTTGCTGGTGGTGGTCAATTGCATCGACGTCCAGTTGATGTAGAACACGTCGGCGTGGATGCTCATGCGCTTGTCGAGCATCAGCGACTTCAATCCGAACTCGTAGTTGACCAGCTTGTCCGGGCCGAAGGTCAGCGGCGCGCCCAGGCCCGGCGGTACGCCGATGTTCGGGCCGCCCGGGCGGAAGCCGGACGCAACGCGCACATAGGCCATCAGGTCGTCGCTGAATTTGTAGCTGGGGCTGAACAGGTAGGTGACCGGATGGTCGCTGCCGTGGGTGGTGAAACTGCCCGGCCCGCCAAGGAGCAAGCCGTCTCCCGATTGCGTATAGCGGGTGCTGTCGCTGCTGTAGCGGGCGCCGACCAGGATGCTCAGCCTGGAGGTGGCATGCCAGGTGAGGTCGCCGTACCCTGCCCATTCGCTGAATACCGCCGGCCCGATGCGCGCGTCGAGCAGCGTCGGCAAGGGAATGGGATTGCCCGTAGCGTAATCGGTGGTCAGCAGATTCTGCGTGCTGGTGCTGCGCTCGTGCGTGTAGAACAGGCCGGCGCGCCATTCCCAGGCCTGGTCCTCGGGCGACTGCAGGCGGAGTTCCTGCGTCACCTTGTTCAGGGCCAGCGGAACCTCCAGCGGATAGCCCGCACCGGTCAAGCCGAAGAGTGGGTCCAGTACCGGCCCATACAGCGCCGAATCGTCCTTGTTCAAGTTCGCGCGCTGCGTGCTGTAACTGGTGGTCGAGATGAGCTTGGCCCAGCCGAAGTCCGCATCCACCGACAAGCCGTAGAGCCGGTACTTGAGCTTGGACATGCCCGTGCCGGCCGCCCGGGCCTGCTCCTGGGCGCCGTAGATGGGCCGCAGGGTCGCCGGATCGACATCCACGCCGCCGTTGCCGAGGCCGTCGCTGCCGAGGTTCTGGGCCAGGGTCGAGAAGAGCACCGAGACCTTGTCGCTGGGTGTCCACAGCAACTGCGCACGCGCGCCGCTGACCCTGGCCTCGTTCACTTGCTTCTGCCCGGTCGTGACGTTGTCGATATAGCCGGGGTCGGTGCGGTCGTACACGTTGGCGCGCAACGCCAGCGTATCGGCGACCAGCGGAATGTTGAACATGGCGCGCGCGCCGAACCCGCTGCCGCCACCGTCGACGCTGCTGCCGTCGAGGCTTGCGCTGCCACCGGCCTGCGTCGCGTCCGGCGGGGTGGTGACGAACTTGATCAGGCCGCCCAGCGTATTCGATCCATACAGCGTGCCTTGCGGGCCATGCAGCACCTCGATGCGCTGCAGGTCGGCGGGATCGATGTCCGGCGTAAGCAGGCTGCCGAACGCATAGATCGTGCTCGACCCGAACGGCACGTCGTCGATATACGTGCCCACCGTCGCATTGTTCTGGCTGGTGCCGGAGGTGATGCCACGCATCACCAGCTGGGTCTGCCCTTCGCCCGTCGAGATCGTGTTGAGTCCGGGTATCTGGGTGGCGTAGTCGGCGAAGCTGACCGCGTTCTCGCGGTCGAGCTGCGTGCTGCCCAGCACCGAAACGGCCATCGGCACATCCTGCAACGATTCGCTGCGCTTGTCCGCAGTGACGATGACGGTGGGAAGCTGCGTGGGCGAATGGCCCGATTCCTGCGCGCGGCTCGCGCCGGAAACATTCTTCTGCTGCGGCGCGCCGACGTTGCCGGTGCCGGCAGGCGCGGATTGGGCGCCCCTGTTGTCCCGGGCCTGCGCGGCGGCGCACAGCGGATACGCCAGCGCCAGGGCAACGGCGATACCGATGCGACGGCGAACGTGCGGCGAACCGAACACGCCCACTACCTTTTGACTTGTCATGGTGAATCCCCTCTCCCGTGTATTCATGTCGAGTACGCTCCCCGCGCTGGAATCGATGGGTACATCGTTGGACGGCAGGCGCTGCCGAGGCTGCGATGCAGCGCTCCCGGCTATGACGCTCTCCGGTACATCGTCACCACGCAGGCGCCGCCCAGACCGAGGTTGTGCTGCAACCCGATACGCGCACCGTCGACCTGCCGCGCGCCTGCCTCGCCACGCAACTGGGTGACGAGTTCGGCGCACTGCGCGAGCCCGGGGGCGCCCAGGGGATGCCCCTTGGACAGCAGGCCGCCGGATGGATTGGTGACGTACTTCCCGCCGTAGGTGTTGTCGCCGTCGGCGACGAATTTTTCGGCCCCGCCCGCGGGGCACAGCCGCAGCGCCTCGTAGCTCAGGACCTCGTTCTGCGCGAAGCAGTCGTGCAGCTCCACCAGGTCCACGTCTTCGGGGCCGATGCCGGCTTCGGCATAAACCCGATCGGCGGCGGCGCGCGCCATGTCCGTCCCCACCAGCTTCATCATGCTGCACTCGTCGAAGCTGCCCGGCCGGTAGGTGGTCATGGCCTGCCCCACGATCGACACGCGCGCGCCGAGCCCCCGCCGGCGGGCGAAGTTCTCCGACACCAGTACGGCCGCCGCGGCGCCGCAGGTGGGCGCGCAGGCCATCAGGCGGGTCAGCCCGGCGGCCGGAAACACCATCGGCGACTGCAGCACTTCCTGCTCGGTCACTACCTTCCGGAAGATGGCCAGCGGATTGTGTTCGGCGTGGCGGCTGGCCTTGGCGCGCACCCTGGCGAACAGTTCCGGGCCGACGCCATGGGTGTCCATGTACTCCTTGCCCGCGCCACCGAAGTAGCGCAAGGCCAGGGGAATCTCCGGGTAGGGATTGATCCTGTCGCACAAGGCGTCGAACCGGCGAAACGCCGATGCCCGGTCGTCCCAGTGCGACTTCAGCGCGCCCGGCTGCATCTGTTCGAAACCCAGCGCCAGCGCGCAATCGACGGCGCCGGAGGCCACCATCTGCCGCGCCAGGAACAGCGCGGACGATCCGGTGGCGCAGTTGTTGTTGACGTTGAACACCGGAATGCCGGTCATGCCGATCCGGTACAGCGCCACCTGCCCGCAGGTGGAATCGCCGTAGACATAGCCCGCCGCGGCCTGCTGGACGGCGGCGTAGTCGAGACCCGCGTCGCGCAGCGCCAGGCTTGCCGCCTGCGCACCCATTTCGTCGTAGGAAAGGCTCGCGCCGGGCTTGGTGAAAGGGATCATCCCGATGCCTGCGACTATCACGTTCTGGCTCATCGTCTGTTCCTGCTTCGGTGTAAGGACGTGGCTGCGCTTCGACTCCGCCCGCTGCGCGGGCCATGCTCAGCGCGAACGGATGGAAGTTGGGCTGCCCTGGCAAATGCCATCCGATTCATATGCCGGTCAGCCCGCCGGTACACATCAGGGTCTGGCCGCTGATGTAGTCGCTCTCGGGAATGCACAGCAGGTACACCGCACCGGCCGCCTCGTCCGGGGTGCCGGCACGGCCCAGCGGGATGCTGCGCTCCATCATCGCCACGAGGTCCGGGTTGATGCCGACCTTGATCTCGCGACCGTCGATGTTCGCGGTGGCACCCGCGTCGGACGCGGCGACTGTCAGCCGTGACTTGATGACGCCATAGGCGACGCAGTTCACGGTGGTGGCGAGACGCCCCCACTCCTTGGCCAGCGTCATGGTCATGCCGACGATGCCGGCCTTGGCGGTGGCGTAGTTGACCTGGCCGGCGTTGCCGAACAGCCCGGCGACCGAGGAGACGTTCACGATCTTGCGCACGCAGCGCCGCCCTGCCTCGCCGTCGGCCCTGGACAGCGCGCGGATGACCGGCTGCGCCGCGCGCAGGATGCGGAACGGCGCCGTGAGATGGACGTCGAGCATGGCGTACCACTGTTCGTCGGGCATCTTCTGGATCACCGTGTCCCAGGTGTAGCCGGCGTTGTTGACGATGATGTCCAGGCCCTTGAACCTGTCGACGGCCGTACCGATGAACCGCTCGGCGAAATCCGGCGCGCCGACGCTGCCGAGGCAGGCTTCGGCCTCGCCGCCCGCTGCGCGGATCTCGGCGAGCACGTCCTCCGCCGGTTCCGCATCCAGGTCGTTGACCACCACGCGCGCGCCCTCGCCGGCGAGCTTGAGTGCGATCGCGCGGCCGATACCGCGCCCCGATCCGGTGACCAGGGCAACCTTCCCTTCCAGCTTCTTCGACATGTGCGTGTTCCTTCCCGAAATGAATGTGCTTCAGGCCAGCGAGACCAGGGCTTCGCCGACGATCTTCAGTTGCCCGAACTGATTGGCGCTGCTCACCTGGACGCGGGCGCAGCGTTCCCCGTCCACGTCGCATATCCCGACGACCTCGCCGCGGCATGTGATGGCGTTGCCCAGATGGGTGAGGCCCTGGAAGCGCACGTCGATGCGGCGCAGGCGGGACTGCGGCGCCCAGTTCGTCAGCAGGCGGCCGAGCCAGGCCATGCCGAGCATGCCTTGCGCGAAGACGTCCGGCAGGCCCAGCCTGCGGGCGACATCGAGGTCGAGATGGACCGGGTTGAGATCGCCCGACGCGCATCCGAACAGCGCCAGCACGGTGCGGTTCACCGGTTCGAGCGCGAGTGCCGGCAGCGGCTTGCCGACCGCGATGCCGGCGGGGTCGAAGGGTGTCATGGCATGTTCCTCGTCGTTGCCGTTCAGTGCCGGCACACCAGCACGCCGCGCAAATCGGCAACCGGCTCGTCGTGCTGGTTGCGGACCTCGGAAAGCGTCACCACGAACTCCAGCGCGCCGCCCTTCCTGTCGTAGATCTCCGATACCCGCGTGTGCACGGCGACCGTGTCTCCGGCGCAGGCGGGGCGGTGATACGTGAAGCCCTGTTCGCCATGCAGGAGCTTGTCCAGGGAAATCCCCATCGCCCCGGCCATGGCCATCTGGGTGCCGCTGTCCTGTTCCGCGGCGAACAGGAACGTGGGTGGCGCGGGAAGATCCGGATAGCCCGCGGCGCGGGCGGCCTCCACGTCGAGATAGACGTGATCGGTCTCGCCGATGGCCCTGGCGAAGGCGCGCAGGCGCCCGCGTTCCAGCAGCAGCGTGGACACCGGAAGTTCGTAACCCAGCCACTTTTTGTCGATCACTGGAATCTCCGATTGAACGGGTCGCCCATGAGCCCATGGGCGATGGAAGGGATCAGCCGCCACGCTCGTCGCGCAGCGCGCTTTTGCGGATTTTTCCGGCCTCGTCGCGCGGCAAGGCGGGGATGACTTCGTAGCTGCGCGGAACCTTGTAGCCAGCCAGCAGCTTGCGCACGTGCAGGTCCAGTTCCGACAGCACGGCCACCTCGATGCCGGTGGCGAGTTCGACGATGGCGTGCACGCGACGCCCCAAGTCGTCGTCCCTGAGGCCGATCACGGCGGCGTCGCGCACGGCGGGATGCTGCGTCAGCACCGACTCCACTTCCGCGGGAACCACGTTGGCGCCGCCGCTGATGATGAGGTCGGTCCGGCGATCGGCGAGATACAGGTAGCCTTCGGCGTCGAGACAGCCCAGATCGCCCACGCTGGTGAAATCATCCGCGACGGTCTCCAGCGCGGCGGCGCCGAGATAGCGGTATGGCGCCGGACCGCCCGCGAACCGGCTGAACACTTCGCCGACTTCGCCCGGCGGCAAGGGGCGGCGCTCGGCATCGAGGATGCGGATCTCGGTGTTCCAGCCGCGGCCGACGCTGCCGGGATGCCGTAGCCATTCCTCGCCACCGATGAGGGTGACGCCGGTGAGTGCGGTGGCGGCCCACAGCTCGTTGACCCGGCTCGCGCCCAGCAGGTCGATCCAGCCACGCTTCACCCACGCCGGGCAAGGTGCCGCCAGGTGCCACATCGACCGGACGCTGCCCAGGTCGGCATTCGCCAGGCCGGGCGCACGCAGCATGCGCGACATCATGGTCGGCACCAGGCTGAGTACGGTGGGCCGGTAGCGATGGATGGTGGCCAGTGCCTGGTCGGCGTCGAACCTTTCGTTGAGGACCACGCTGCCGCCGGCAAACAAGGCGACCTGGGTGAAGAGGAACGCCTGGTTGTGATACAGCGGTCCGGGCGAATACAGGCGATCGCCAGCCTTGAGACCGAGCGCCAGGGCGAAAGGATGCCGGTCGGCCGGATAGCAGAACGCTCCGGACGAGACGACAAGCTTGGGCTTGCCGGTAGAGCCGCCCGAAGCGATGGCCTTGTAGGGCTGCGGCACGG
>Ga0164242_10005017_pt1 | contig 14748 bp, 14 predicted proteins | sample OricomgcompostMG_FD_108783 | JGI IMG/M metagenome (GOLD analysis project Ga0164242, IMG submission 108783) | Miracle-Growth compost microbial communities from Emeryville, California, USA - Original compost - Miracle growth compost (MG) ... | reverse complement strand
TGTCCGCCGCGCTCCTGGCACACGGCCGGGCGCACGACGTGCTGCCGATCACCGGCGCGACGCACATGGCCAGCGCGGAGGACGTCGCCGAGAACCTGCTCCTGCTTCAGGTGGACTGGCTACGCCGCAACCTGCCCGACCCCGGTCGCCGGCCGGGGTGAGCCGAAGGGCAGGACCGGGTCAGGACGACGCGGCGAGCCCAGCCTTCGCTGCGCGGCCACGCAACCGGCCCCGCTCGGTGGCATCCAATACGACCTTGCGCAGCCGGACCGTCGCCGGTGTCACCTCGACGCACTCGTCCTCGCGGCAGAACTCGAGCGCCTGCTCCAGCGACAACTGCTTGTGCGGGATGAGCGGTACCAACACGTCCGCGGACGACGTCCGCATGTTGGTCAGCTTCTTCTCCTTGGTCGGGTTGACATCCATGTCGTCCGACCGCGAGTTCTCCCCGACGATCATGCCCTCGTACACCTCGGTGCCGGGGCCGACGAACATCGTGCCGCGCTCCTGCAGGTTGGCCAGCGCGTAACTCGTGGTGGGCCCTCGCCGGTCAGCCACCAGCGAACCGGTCGGGCGGGTCCGCAGCTCGCCGTGCCACGGCTCGTAGTGCTCGTGGACGTGGTGCAGCAGGCCGGTCCCGCGGGTCTCGGTGAGGAACTCGGTCCGGAACCCGATCAGGCCGCGAGCCGGGATGACGTACTCCATCCGGATCCAGCCGGTGCCGTGGTCCACCATCTGCTCCAGCCGGCCTTTGCGCAGCGCCATCAGCTGGATCAACACGCCCTGGTATTCGCTCGGGGCATCGATGGTGAGCCGCTCCATCGGTTCATGGATCTTGCCGTCGACCAGCCGGGTGACGACCTGCGGCTTGCCCACAGTGAGCTCGAATCCCTCCCGGCGCATGATCTCGACCAGGATCGCCAGCTGCAGCTCGCCTCGGCCCTGGACCTCCCAGGTATCGGGCCGCTCGGTGGGCTGCACGCGGATCGACACATTGCCGACGAGTTCGGCGTCGAGCCGGCCCTTCAGCAGCCGGGCGGTGAGCTTCTTGCCGCTCTCCCCCGCCAGCGGACCGGTATTGATACCCACCGTCATCGAGATGTTCGGCTCGTCGATGGTGATGACCGGCAGCGGCCGGGGATCGTCGGGATCGGCCAGCGTCTCGCCGATGGTGATATCCGCGATCCCGGCGATCGCGACGATGTCGCCCGGTCCAGCGGTCTCGATCGGAACCCGGTCCAGCGCCTCGGTGCCGAGCAGTTCGGTCAGCTTCACCCGCTCAACGGTCCCGTCGGCACGGCACCAGGCGACCTGCTGCCCCTTACGCATCGTCCCGTTGTGGATCCGGCACAAGGCAAGGCGACCCAGGTACGGCGACGAGTCCAGGTTGGTCACGTGCGCCTGCAGCGGCGCACCTTCCTCATACGCCGGGGCGGGCACGGTGCCCCGCAGCACCTGGAACAGTGGTTCCAGATCGGGGCTGTCCGGGCTCGTCCCGTCCGCGGGGCGGGCCAGCGACGCCTGGCCGGTCTTGGCCTGGCAGTACACGATCGGGAAGTCGATCTGGCCCTCGTCCGCGTCCAGGTCCAAGAACAGCTCGTACGTCTCGTCCACCACCTCGGCGATCCGGGCGTCCGGCCGGTCCACCTTGTTGATCACCAGGATCACCGGTAGCCGCGCGGCCAGCGCCTTGCGCAGCACGAACCGGGTCTGCGGCAGCGGCCCCTCGCTCGCGTCCACCAGCAGCAGCACGCCGTCGACCATCGACAGCCCGCGCTCGACCTCACCGCCGAAGTCGGCGTGCCCCGGCGTATCGATGATGTTGATGGTGACGGCGTCAGGCCCGCTGCCATGCCGGACCGCGGTGTTCTTCGCCAGGATGGTGATGCCCTTCTCCCGCTCCAGATCCATGGAGTCCAGCACCCGGTCGGCGACGTCGCCGGACTCGGCTTGATGCTGGCTGAAAGCGCCTGATTGCCAGAGCATCGCGTCCACCAACGTGGTCTTGCCGTGGTCGACGTGCGCGATGATCGCCACGTTGCGAAGGTCGGTCCTGGTGGGCATGCAGCAGCGCTCGTTTCCTGGGAGGGGGACGCGGCGTTACATGGTACGGGGGCGCGGAGGTGGGACGGTCACCGCGACGGCGCCGCGCCCAGTTCGAGTGCCGCCTGCGCGACGAGGTCGAGGTCGGCCGGGATCCAGGGGACCTCGAACAGCTCCGCGGCCGCCAGCCACCGGGCCGCGTCGTGGTCACGCAGGTGCACCGCACCGGCCTCCAACGCGCACCAGAACACCCGCAACAAAGCGGTGCCGCCGCCTAGCGCCACGTCCGGCCCGAGCCGCGCGCCTACCCGTACCCGGATGCCGAGTTCCTCCTCACACTCGCGGACCAGGGCTTGCAGCTCGGTCTCGCCCGGCTCGACCTTGCCGCCGGGGAACTCCCACCGGCCGGCCAACGCCGCCGGTCCGGTACGGCGACACGCCAGCAGCCGTCCCGCGCGGACGATGGCCGCCCCCACCACGATGCGGGGCGCCCGCTGCCCCGCATCCGACGCCATGATGGTGAGCATGCCTTCGTTGCTGTCCGCAGACCAGCTGGCGACCCGCCTCGCCGACCGCCCGGATTGGAACGGTGACACCCGGCGGATCACCCGCACCGTGTCGTGCCCGTCCTTCCGCGCCGCCATCGGTCTCGTCGCTCAGGTAGCCGACGTGGCGGAGGAACTCGACCACCACCCCGACATCGACATCCGCTGGCGGGACGTCACTTTCGGCTGCTCCACCCACTCCGCAGGTGGTGTCACCGAGCTCGACCTGGCGCTAGCGGCGCGGATCGACGCGCTGGCCACCGGGAGCTGACGCCGGCCGGAGCCGCGATCCACTTAAGGTGGGCCGATGCCGCCACGCAATCGCGACGAGGTGACCTGGGTGGCAGGCCACCGGGGGCTGGTCGGTTCGGCGCTCTGGCGGCACCTGCACGACAGTGGGTTCACCCGGCTGGTCGCGACCAGCTCGAGGGAGGTGGATCTGCGCGACCGGGATGCCACCTTCGCGTACGTGCGGACGCACCGGCCCCGGACCGCGGTGATCGCGGCGGCGCGGGTCGGCGGAATCCTGGCCAACGCGACGCAGCCGGCCGAGTTCCTCTCCGACAACCTGCGTATCCAGGTCAACGTCATGGACGCCGCAGCGACGTACGAGGTTGAGAAGCTGCTGTTCCTCGGCTCAAGCTGCATCTACCCGAAACTGGCGCCGCAGCCGATCCCGGAAGCCGCGCTGCTCACCGGCGAGCTCGAACCCACCAACGACGCCTACGCCATCGCGAAGATCGCCGGCATCCTGCAGGTGCAGGCGGTCCGGCGGCAGTACGGGTTGCCCTGGATCGCCGCGATGCCGACCAATCTCTACGGACGGGGCGACAACTTCTCCCCGACCGGGTCGCACGTGCTGCCCGGCATGCTGCGCCGCTTCCACGAGGCGAAGCTCGCTGGCGATCCAGTGGTGACCAACTGGGGGTCCGGCGCGCCGCGGCGCGAGTTCCTGCACGTCGACGACCTCGCCCGCGCCTGCCTGCTGCTGTTGGACAGCTACGACGACGCGCGGCCGATCAACGTCGGCACCGGCTCCGACCTGACGATCCGGGAGCTCGCCGAGCTGATCGCAGGCATCGTCGGTTTCAGCGGCGAGGTCCGCTGGGATCCGAGTAAGCCGGACGGGACCCCGCGCAAGGTCCTCGATGTGTCCCGGCTCAGGGCGCTCGGATTCACCCCGCAGATCTCGCTCGAGGACGGCATCCGGGATACGTACTCGTGGTTCCGTCAGGCCGCCGAGATCCGCAACTGACCCCGTTGCGCCATACAGCCGAATAGGACGATTCGGGACATCTCGGCCGAATTCAGCTATCGTGCCGGTGAACGCCATCCGTGTGCGCGCGGATGACGTGAGGTGCCAGCGCGCTGCGCACGTACCGGGAAAGGGGATCGGTCGATGAGGCCCAAGCGTCTGTTCTCCCTGCTCGTCGCAGGGGTGGCGCTGGTGGGGACCCTGGGTGTCGCAGCGGGCACCGCCCAAGCCGCTGACCCGTATCCACCCACCAGCTGCCCAACGATCTCGCTCACCGCAACCACCGTTGCCGCCGGCGGCAGCCTGACCGTCACGGCGTGCGGGTACACGGACGGGTCGCAGGTCTCGATCGACGTGTTCAGCACCCCGGTGCACATCGCCACCCTGACGGCCGCGGGGGCGAACGGCAGCGTGTCGGCCGACGTGACACTGCCCTGCTCGGTCGAACCGGGCTCGCACCATTTCGAGGTGACCGGGACCGACCGTCAGACCGGCGCAGTCCTCAAGCAGAGCGCCGCGTTCACCGTCACTCAGTCGCAGGCGTGCCCTGCCTCGGTCGTCACGCCGACCGAAAACAGCGGCGGGAGCGGTGGATCGCTGCCGTTCACCGGTCTCGAACTAGCCGCGATGCTGCTCGCGGCGGCCGCGCTGATCGCGCTGGGCACCACATTCGTCGTGCTGACCCGCCGTCGTCGCCAGGCCGCCGCCTAATCCCGATTACCCGGCAACCGCAAGCGCCCGCCGCTAACGGCCGCACGTCAGGTGACCCGTCCCGTTCGCTACGCCCCGAGAGCGGGCTGCAATCCGCGCTCGCGCGCCAGCTCCGCCTCGATCCAGCGGTAGGTCTCTCGTAGTCCGTCGACAAGCGCTATCGACGGCTCCCACCCGTAGCGAGCCTGGATCAGCGCGTTGTCGCTGTTACGGCCACGCACTCCCTGCGGGGCGTCCAGCCGGTATCGCCGGTCGAGCGAGACCCCCGCGATCCCTTCCACGATGTCCACCAGTTCGTTGATGGATACGAGTTCGCTGCTGCCGAGGTTGACCGGGTCCGGGCTGTCGGCCTGGGTGATCATGCGTATCCCGGCGATGCAGTCGTCGATGTACATGAAGCTGCGGGTCTGCTTGCCGTCCCCCCAGATCTCGATCCGGTGGTCGCGGGAGAAGACGGCTTCCAAGACCTTGCGGCAGATCGCCGCGGGCGCCTTCTCCCGCCCGCCGTTCCACGTCCCGTACGGGCCGTAGACGTTGTGGAAGCGCGCCACCCGCGTCTGCAGTCCGAAGTCCTCCAGGAAGTGGCGACACATGCGCTCGCTGAACAGCTTCTCCCACCCGTAGCCGTCCTCCGGCATCGCCGGGTAAGCGTCCTGCTCCCGCAACGGGAGTACCTGCGGGCTCTCCTGCTTGTCGGCGGCGTACACGCACGCAGAGGACGCGTAGAAAAAGCGCTGCACACCGGACCCGCGAGCGGCCATCAGCAGATGCGTGTTGATCAACACCGACAGCATGCATTCGGCCCGGTGTGACTCGATGAAACCCATCCCGCCCATGTCTGCGGCCAGGTTGTAGACCTCGCCTACTCCGTCCACGGCCCGTTCGCAGGCGCCCTTCTCGGACAGGTCGAGCTGCCATGTCTCGCAGCCTTCGGGGCGCTGGTACCACTCGTCGACCGGCTTCACGTCGACGCCGCGGACCGGGATGCCGTCGGCGCGCAACGCCGCCATCAGGTGCCCCCCGATGAACCCGCCCGCCCCCGCCACGAGCACCGCGTCCGGATGCGTAGCCATCCCTACCCCTCTCCTGTCGCGCCCTGCCGGTGGACGCAGCACGGCCCCGGTGACTGCGTGAGCGCCGACGTCCGAGCCCGGTCAGCCAACGGACGCCTGCTCGTGCAGAATTCGCTCGAACTTCGCGCCGATGTCGTCGATGCAGAAGGTGCGTTCGGCGTACTCGCGCCCGTTGCGACCCATCTCCTCGCGCATCCGCGCGTCGTCCAGCAACGCCCGGAGCCGGCTGACCACGTGGGCGCGCTGCGCGGGATCGACGACATAGCCCGCACCGCAGTCCGCCACCGTCTGCGCCACCAGGTTCGCCGGCGGCATCACGGCCAGCACCGGCCTGGCGGCGCATAAGTAGTTGAGCACCTTCGACGGCACCGAATACTCACTGGCGTCCCGTTCCAGCAGTGCCAGCAGTACGTCGGCGCTGCCGAGCACTTCGGGCAGCAGCTCGTACGGCTGGTAGTCCAGCAGTGTCAGGTTCTGCAGCCCCTGGCGCGCCTTCTGCTCCTCCAGCCAGACCCGACCGCGCCCCTCCGAGACGACCACGAATTGCGTGTCGGCCATCGCGGCAGCGGCCTCGACGATGATCGACGGATCGTGCTTGAGGCCGAGGGTCCCGGTGTAGAGCACCCAAGATCGATCGGTGGCCACCGGCTGGTTCGTCCGCCATGCGTTGTCGCGCGGATGCACCGGCATCAGGTCGATCGGTGCCCAGTTCGGAATGACTGTGACCCGCGAGTAGGCGATCCCCCATGCATCGAGCCGCGCGCGGAACACCTCGCTGATCGCGATCACCGCGGCGGCCCGGTGCGCCGCCCGCCGTTCCAACCGTTCGGCCAGCCAGGCCACCGGCTTGCCCGCGGCGCCGAGCCGGCGGGACGCCACCGAGCTGATCGCCACGCTGTGCACGTCCTGCAGCCAGAGCACGTATCGCATCCGCCGTAGCCGCAGCGCGGTGACGACGATCGTGAGTGCGACGAGCGGGACGTTGGACAGCACGATGGCGTCCGGCCGGTGCCCTATCAGCGCCCTCGCCGCGGCAAGGCCATACACGATCTCCTGCCGGATCCGCGTCAGCGGGGAGTAGCGGGCAAACGGGCTCCTCGGCGCGACCTCCTCTACCCGGAAGCTGTCCGGGTCGTCCGCGAGCCGGCCTACCGGGCCCCGAGCAGTCGCATATCCCCCGCAGAACTGGTGCACGACATCGTGCCCGCGGCGGGCAAGCTGCCGGCTGAGCTGCACCTGGCACGGATGCGCCATGGCGTCGTGGACCACTATGAGCACGACTGTCCGATCGCGATGGCCGGAGACGCCGGCAGACCAGCAGGCACTAGTCGGCTGCGACGCCCGGGCTGGGCACCGCCACCGGTTGCACGACGTCGCGGTCCCGGCGGGCGCCGAGCACCCGCTGCGGGATGTCGGCGAGCAGGATCGGCCGTACGAATCCGGCCATGTACCAGAAGGTTCGGGCCATGATCCACAGGTCGAAGCGCACGCTCATGTGCCGCAGGTAGAACTCGTCGTACTCCGGCGCGCCGGCGATCAGGCCCGACCGGGCCTCACTGATCTGCCAGACGCCAGTACAGCCGGGCCGGACGGACGTGCGCAGCGCGTCGGTGTCGTCCGCCATCGGTTCCACGCAGTCGGGCTGTCGCGGCCGCGGGCCGACCAGACTCATCGACCCGAACGGCACCAGCAACAGCTGCGGCAGCTCGTCCAGGTGGGTGCGCCGCAGCATCTTGCAGAAGGCGGGCAGGTTGTCCAGCTGGTCGGCGATGTCGAACTTGAGCGCGTACTTCGGCGCCGACGGCGGCATCGTCCTGATCTTCACGATGGTGAATTCACGCCCTCGCGCCCCCGGACGGCGCTGCACGAACAGCGGCCACGACCGCAGTACGACCGCGGAGACCACGGTCAGTAACAGCAGTGCCGGCAGGCTCAATACGGCGAGGACCGTGCCGATCAGCATGTCCTCGGCGCGTTTGAGCGCTCGGGTCCTCCGGCTCGCCGAGCCGCCCCGCAAGACCGGACCGTGACCGGTGCGGCGGCGGGAATGCAGCGGCATCACCGCTTCCTCGTGCCGCAGCACCGACATCCCTCGAAGCCCCCTCGCTGGAGATCCGGTCACGAGCCCGAACTGCAGCGGGACCGCGACGCGCCACGGCCCCGACGACGTCCGACATCGCAGGTGGTGCGTAGTTTGCCCGATTTAGGGGGTATTGGCAATAGCGTCGTATTGCCGGATGAGGGCCATTTCATCCCCTTTTCTGGAGTATTCACACCTTTGGCCGCCGTAGTGCCAGAATGAGCGGCAGTTCAACCAGGCCGGCCCCGCAAGCGCCGCCCGCGGCCCCGCTCAGATTGGCTGTCGTGCGCTATCTGATCTCGATCGCGTTCGTCGTGATCGCGTACGCGTTGTGCCGACGGTTCGCGCGCCCGCTCATGACCAGCAAGGGGTCGTCGCTGACGACCATGGCGGTGGTCTCCATCGCTTGGGACGCGGTGAAGATCGGCGTGCCGATCAGCGACGCGTTCATCGTGCTCGCGGCGCTGGCGCTCGCCGGGCGGCTGGTCCGCGGTCAGCTGCGGGTCAGGCTGCCGGCGCCCTGCCTGGTCGGGGCCGGCCTGATCGGCTTCTGCATCCTGATCACCGCCGTCGTGCCGGTCGCCCAGCAGTACGCGGCGACCAGGTACTTGATCAGCAACGGGGTCGCGCAGACGCTATCGGCTCGTCGGATCCTGGACATCGCGCAGGGCGCCAAGTTCGAGCTGTCCATGCTCGTCATACCGGTGCTGGTCATCACCGCCACCCGGAACAAGGCGGACATCGCCAGGCTGGCCGACCTGTGGGTGATCTCGGCGGTAGTGAGCGCACTCGTCGCCATCAGCGACGCCGCGCATCTCACCCACATCTATCTGACTCTGCTGATCGGCTCAGTCCAGGGCGTGGATCTCGGCTCGAACCGCGGCGGCGGGCTGACCAACCACGCCGACCACCTCGCCACGGTGGCGGTGATGACGCTCCCGGTGGCAGTGACGTGGCTGGCCCGCAACCGGGCCTGGCGCATCGGCGGCATCGGCGGCATCGGCGTACTACTGCTGGGGATCTACGCCAGCGGATCTCGGGCCGGGCTGGTGTCCGGCCTGCTGTCGCTGTCGCTTGGGCTGGTGTTCGTCGAACGGACCCGTCGGTTGCTGATCGCCGCGCTGCCCTCGGTCGTCCTGCTGCTGCTCGCTGCAATCGCATTCGATTCGCACTTCATCGACAGCGTGCTCGGCCACACCCGGATCTCGTCGCTGAGCGGCTCGTACAGCAATATCGCCCGCCAATCGCTGGCGGCTCAGGCCATCGACGACTTCCATTACCGGCCGCTGACCGGAATCGGATTCGATGTGTCGACGCAGGCACACTCGATCTACCTGCAGGTGCTCGCCGCGGGCGGGATCTTGTCCACGGTCGGGTTCGTGGCCTACATCGGCGGCGTCGCCTCGACGGTACGGCTATGGGTCGGGGGACGTTACGACGCGCTGTCCGGCGCGCTCGCGATCGCGACGGTCAGCTGGCTGTTCAACGGCACGGTCGGCAACGACCTCGTCGACCGCTATCCCTACATACCGATCGCGTTGTTGCTCGCGGTCTGGCATCACCGCAGTCAGCAGCACACCCGGTGGCCGAGTGAGCTCGCAACCGGTCGCTACATCCCGGCCGCGACGACGAGGGTGGACCACCGCCACGACCTCGTTGCCGGCGGCCTCATCCGTCGGTAACGGCTCCCGACGGCGGCGGGGCCGCGGGGCGACGGGCGTAGACCAGCAACGTGTTGCGCACGAACCACTCGCGGGTGATCAGCGCATCGAAGAGGCGCTCCGCCGGGCGGAGCAGCCGGCCGGAGATGCCCGTCGAGTCCAGGTAGACGCCGGTGCGGAATGGGAAGTGACAGGCCGGCTGCACGTCGACATCGGCGAAACCGGTGGTACGCAACAGCTGCGCCAGGTTCCGCGCCGTGTACAGGTGCATGTGCGCCGCCGTGACCCGACGGTCCGCGATCCGGCTGAGCGCGCCGCGGGACGCCCGCGCGGCGAACGTACCCAGGGTGTCGATCAGGCACCATCGCGGTGTACGCAGGAAGAGCACGCCTCCTGGACGCAGCATCGCGAGCGCCTCGCGCAGGAAGGCGGCCGGGTCGTTGACGTGGGCCAGCACGCACCACATGGTGACCACGTCGACGCTCGCGGGAGGCTGGTCGCCCAGCAACAGCGGACTCAGCTCGATCCCGTGCCTGTCCCGGGTGAACGCGATCGCGCGCGGCCCCAGCTCGTTGCCGGCGACCTGGAAGCCGTGCGCGCGGGCGAGCAACAGGAAGTCACCGGTACCCGCCCCCACGTCGAACAGCAACGGCTCCGATGCAGTCCCCGCCGCGACGCCCAACAGGCCGCGGATCCGTGCCAGCACGCCGATCCGGAAGTCCTCGTCACCGCGCTGCGCATTCGCGTACGCGTCGACATCGCCACCGGCGCTGTAGGCCTCTTCCAGCACCTGCGCCGACGGGGGATCCAGTACGAAGACCATGTCGCAGTCGCGGCAGCGCGCGACATCGAACCCCCACGCCGCGGAGTGCCGCAACACCCTGGTGCGCGGCGATCCGCAGACCTCGCACCGCCGCTGCGGCGCGGCGACCACGGCACTGGTCATGCGCTCTCCCACCCGGATGATGCGCCGCACGAACGCAGGCAGCGCCGCTGCGCAGCCAGGACTGTAACGGAATCCGCCGTTTCGTCATCCGGCCACGGCCGGTCACGGCCGGAAGAACAGCCCGTCCGCCTGCAGCATCTGGCCGTTGCTGGCATCGGTGAATCCAGGTTCGACGCGCATCAGCACGAAACCCGCGCCCACCATCCGGTCGATCGCCTCCTGCACCAGCATTCCGTCCTGGTAGAGCGGCACGAACGAGAGCTCGAGCTGCACGCCGACCAGGGCGGGCAGCACCGTGCGGGCGCCGTCGAGGACGGCGCGCTCGAACCCCTGGGTGTCCACCTTCAGGAACGGCGCTCGGGCGCCGTCGAGCTCGGCGGCGAACGCATCCAACGTGGATACCGCGACCTGTTCGGTCCCGACGTAGTCGGCCGGCGGGTGCGCGCTGCGGTGCCGATCCAGCATCGGCAGCAGCGAACTACTGTCGCTGTTGCCGGCAACGTTGATCTGGGCCGTGCCGGGACGGTCGCCCAACGCGGTGTGATGCACGGTCCAGCGCAGGTCCCCGGCGGCCCGAGCAGCCAACGCCTCGTGTGCCTGCCCGAGCGGTTCGAAGGAGACGAGTCGGCCGCCGTACCCGAACCTGCGCAGTTCGCTCGCGTACCCGCCCCGCGCAGCGCCGACGTCCAGCACCAGGTCCACGCCGTGCGCGTGCAGCAACTGCACCCGGCGATGCGCCGGGTGCCGGCGCAGCTCGAAGCCAGCACGGTCGATGGCCCGCAATAGCCGTGTCCGGACGGTGATCACGTCGGGAGGGTACCGACCGGCCGGTCAAGCCGCCGCTCTCCCGCTAGGTTGCAACCCATGTCACGCCTGCTGCGATTGTCCGGGCGCGGTGCGGCTGTCCAGTACGGCTTGTTGCGGACCGCGTGCGCGGCAACCCGACACCAGCAGTTCCGGGGCATGCAGCGGGTGACCTGGGCGGTGGGCCGCGCCTTCCCGCGCGCGAACCGCGCGTTGATGGCGCTGCCCGAGGGGAGGATCTGGATTCACCTCGACGACGGGTACTGGGTTCGGGAGATCCTGCCGGGACGGCAGTACGAGCGGGAACTGCGGCGGGTGATCGACCTCCTGCTCGGCGCCGGCAGCGGGTGCCTGCTGGATTGTGGCGCGAACATCGGCTACTGGAGCCTGGTCGCGTCGTCGTACCTGCCGGCCGGCCACGTTCTCGCGGTCGAGGCGAGCCCGGCGATGTACGAGCAACTCACCCGGAACGCCGCCGCCAACGCCGGCCGCTGGAGTTGCGTGGCCGCCGCGGTGTGGTCGGCGGGCGGCGAGCAGTTGCGAATCCACGAGGACCGTCGCCAGCACGCGGGCAACACCGTGGTCGGAGATCTCGCCGTACCCGGCACGAGCGCTGTTCCGGTCCGGACGGTCACCGTCGACGCGCTCGCGGCTGAGCTGCCCGACGCCCGAGAAGGGCCACTGGTGGTGAAGCTGGACGTCGAGGGGGCTGAGATCGCCGCGATCGACGGCGCCCGCGAGACTCTCGCGCGCAGCGGCAGTTACCTGCTCTACGAGGACCACGGACACGACCGGACCCACCGGGTCAGCACTCACCTGCTCGATCTCGGCATGCACGTCGCCGCCCCGGGCGAGGACGGATCGTTCACCCGTATCCGATCGGTGCGCGAACTGGACACCGTGAAGGCGCTGCCCTACCGCGGGTACAACTTCGTCGCGGTCGCGGACCCGGCTGCGCTCGACGTACTCGCCGCCAGGACGCCGGCCTGATGGCAGCACCCGGCTCCGGCCGGCGCGGGCTCCTGGCGGCGCTGGTGCGGGTCGCATTGCGACTGCTCTTGCGGCTGTTGCCGACCCGCCGGATCGCCGTGGTGTACGGCAATCCGTCCACCGAGGGCAACGCGGTCGAGGTCGTGCGCGGGCTGCTGGACCGGTACCGGGGCCAGGTCGTGTGGCTCGCCGACGGCCCGCAGAGCCAGCAGCCGATCATGTACGCGCAGCTGCCGGCCGACACCGACACCAGCCGGCTGCGGGTGGTCGCCCACAGCGACCGGCGTGGGGTCTGGTTCTTCCTCACCGCGGAACTGGTGTTGTTCACGCACGGGATCTATCTCAGTCCGGGCGGCACCCGGCGCAAGACGCACGTGAATTTGTGGCACGGCGACGGACCCAAGGCGATCGATGCCGGCGCCGTCACCACATACGCCCGGTCTTCGCTGCTGGTGTCCGGCACGCGGCTGTGGGGCCAGGACAAGGCACGCCATTTCGCGATCACGCCGGACCGCTTGCTCCTCACCGGAAATCCCCGCGTCGACCAGTTCGCACGACCGGCTACCGACGCAGAACTCACCGCCCTGCACCTTGACCCGCAAGCGCCACTGGCGTTGTGGATGCCGACCTACCGGCAGGCGTCCGCGGCGGGTACCGACCTCTGGTCCGACAGTGACGCGCTGCTGCACAGCGAGGCGTTCCGCCGGGACGCCCGCCAGCTGGTGGCGATGTGTCGGGAGCTCGGCGTGACGCTGCGGGTCAAGCCGCATCCCCTCGATGTCGACGCCTACCAGGCGGCCGGGCTCGAGGTGCTGCACCAACGCGAACTCGACGCGCGCGGCATCGGCCTCTACCGGCTGTTGGCGCGTTGCGCGGTGCTGATCACGGACTACTCGAGCGTCTGGTCGGACTTCGTCGCGCTCGACCGGCCGGTGCTCTTCTACTGCCCGGACCTGGACACCTACGCGCAACGCCGCACCTTCAACGTGCCGGACCTTGCCGCGGTCGTACCGGGCAAGGTGCACCGCGAACTCGCCGGCAGCGACCGCAACCTGATGGCGGACCTGATTCCGCGGGAGGCAGTCGACTCGTGCGCCCTGCGGCACCGGTCGGTCGAGCGGGTCGGCGCCGTCACCGAACTGGGAGCGACCGACCGGTTGCTGGACGCCATCGACGACAGGCGCGTGCGCGAGGGACGCTCGCGACTGTGCCGGCCGCGCCCCGACGACAGGCAGAATGCGTCCGTGCCGCCGCCGCCGGCGGCTTGACAGATCGAACGGAGTCGTCGTGCGCGTCGCAGTGCTGTGGTCCCGGCTGGCGGGCTTCTGGACGGCGTCGCTGCAGGCATTGGATGCGCTGGACGGCGTCGACGTCTTCGTCGCCTACCGCGCATCGCCCAATCCGTGGGCCCCCTACGGGGACGAGGCCAAGCAGATCCCCGGCTCGGGATTCGGCTGGATTGATCCCGCCGACCAGGACGAGGTGCTCGCCGCCGTCGAGGCGTTCCAGCCGGATGCCCTGATCGTGACCTCCTGGCATCTCGCCCACTACCGCCATGTGCTGCGGGCCTTCGCCGGCCGCGCGTTGCGAATCGTCTGCATGGACAACCAGTGGCGTGGCACTCCGCGCCAGCGGCTGGGCAGCCTGACCGCCCGCCGTTACATCCAGCCGCTGTACGAATGCGCATTCGTCGCCGGTGAGCGACAGGCGATCTTTGCCCGCAAGCTCGGCTTTGACGACGGGCAGATCTTGCGCGGACTGCTCTGCGCCGACACGGAACTGTTCCGGGGCGCACCGCGCACGCCGACCAGCCTGGAGCAGGGCAGGTCCTTCCTGTTCACCGGCCGTCTCATCGACTACAAGGGGATCGACGACCTGGCCACCGCCTACGCCCGTTACCGCGAGGCGGCGACGCAGCCGTGGCCGTTACTGGTCTGCGGCACCGGGACGGAGCCGACACGACTGGAACGGCTGCCAGGTGTCGAGATGCTCGGTTTCCAGCAACCGCAGCAGCTCGCGGCCGTGATGCAACGCGCCACTTGCCTCGTCGTACCGAGCCGGTACGAGCCGTGGGGCGTCGTCGTGCACGAGGGTGCTTGCGCCGGCACCAGCCTGATCTGCACCACGGAGGTTGGTGCTGCGGTTCACCTGCTGCAGGACGGCTACAACGGATGGTGCGTCCCCACCGGCGATCCGGGCCAGCTCGCGGCCGCGATGGCGCGGATGTCCACTTGCGACGACGAGCAGCTGGCGGTCATGTCGCGCGCCAGTCAGACCATGGCCGCGCAGTTGACCACGGATCGCTGGGCACGCTATGTCCGCGACCAGATTGCCAGCCGGATTCCCTGCGGCTGAGGGCTTTCAGCGCAGCTGCGCGCGTGCGACGTGCGGTTGGGTCGCCGCCCATGCCCCGATCTCACGCGCCAGCGCATCCCCGATCAGGGCATGGAGTTCGGGGGTGAAATGGCCGCCGTCCGGGGTCGGTTCACCGTGCTCCCGACGGTATTCGCTCGCGACCTCGGTGGTGCGAAACAGCTTGACGTTCGGATCTCCGATCCGCTCCACCATGTCGGCGAGAGCGCGGTTCATGACCGCGACACGAGCCGGCATGCCGGGGAACCAGGACTGCCAGCGCGGACC
>Ga0164242_10005016_pt1 | contig 14750 bp, 8 predicted proteins | sample OricomgcompostMG_FD_108783 | JGI IMG/M metagenome (GOLD analysis project Ga0164242, IMG submission 108783) | Miracle-Growth compost microbial communities from Emeryville, California, USA - Original compost - Miracle growth compost (MG) ... | reverse complement strand
TTCCATCGCGATCGAACGAGCTTGTTACAAGAAGGGGAAAATGCAAAAAAAAAAAGGTTGGTTCAAGGTAGACTTGAACCTCTTCCCTCGTCCCTTATAACTGTTAGTTATTCCCTCTACCGCCCGTATGTCTCACTCGCCCCGGATTGCCCCGTCCTTCAGGTCCAGGCCCAGCGTTTGCTGTGGTCACTGCACCCCCTAGACCTTTCGGCCGGCTTGCTATTGCCCGGGTATTTGTTTAACGCCTCCGTCACCTCGCCTACTCCGATGTCTTGCACATCCAGGAGCGCCTGAGGCAGGGGTGATGGGACGGTGGAAGGGGAGCGCAGCGGCCGGCGGACAGTTGGGAGCGGGTCGTTCTTTGCGAGGTGCTCTACCAACTTGACCACTACGCTTCTTCCACACTGACCTCGCTCGAGAATTAAGACATATACCTTAGACAGGCTCACCTTTTTTATATTATTTTTATTTTGTTTTGTTTTTGCAGATTTTCTTCCACAAGTCTCACTAGTAATTTGTAGGTTTTATTTTACAGCGTACTAGATAAATCAGAGGGATTCACGATATGCGCGCCTTTATACGGTTACCTTCGGGGGCCACTAAACGAAGGTGGCCACTCCAGCTGAGGACCTATTTAATTAAGTTCCATGACAAGTTTGGTCGTCGTGGAAGTTTCTCCGTCCGGCCCGATCCTATGGACCCTGGTTGTTCTGCCGGAACGGCCCCGGCGAGGGCTGTTACATCATCAGATTGGCCCTCAGTGCGGTTCCGGAGTTGCTAGCATCTCCGGGTCTGGCATCTACCACGACGGCTTGCATGGGTTGGCGAGTCTAGCAGCCTTGGAGGTCGCTGTCTGGCCTTTGTAATGCCCGATTTTCGAATGAACATGACACCGGGAGACAGTTAAATATAGGTCAACCACGCCTCGAGAAAATGGTCTTGCTCCGGTTCACGAGAATGCCGGCTTTCCGGAAGGTCGTAAGGCAGATTTGGGGTATGGCGGGGGTTTGATAGGTGGGAAGACAACAGTTTACTTGTGGGCTATGGTACCCAGACCCTGGAGGCTAATATCACAAATGATCCATATCTGGCTGCACCAGCGTTTATCTCACATGGCGCCTAGACGAAAAATGGGGGAAAGAGATGGGAAGGATGGGCAGCGGAGCAGGAGGCAGGGGTGCATGAATCCTCCCGTAGGGCGCTTGAGGCTGGTCATGGCAGTGATCGACCTCCCGCTCACTAGTATCCCCATTTGGATATTCACTGCCCCGATGGCGCTTACATCGTATTTAATGATAAACTCCGTCGCGGCGGGTCCCTTCTCGCGCGCGACGGGGAGTTCTCAACATCAATGTTTTGTTCGGTTGTTCTTTTCGTACGATAATCCGCTATGCGGCTTTCTGCCTCGACGTGGGTGTTATGTCTGGCGCTCTTCCAGGGGCAGGCGCTGTGCCAACTACAGGACTCCCCTGCGCCGGCCAATTTCCTTAGAAGAGGTGGTGCTAAAGGTGCGGGCATTGAGGCGTTACCGAACGCTGAAATTGGACGTGAAACGTTGCTAATTCGTGCGTGACAGCGACGGTAATCGGGAATTACGTTTATATTGACGGCGGGGAGGTTTCTCAACTCGTGGATGGGAAACCCACTGGTGGACAACTATCGAATGCAGGTGCGCTTTGTTCCCTAGCTGCTTATTGCACTCCCGGTTGTTATGCCCTGTAGCTAAGTTCTCTTCGACGGAGCAGTGAACTCGACGCTCTCGATTGACCTCTCCAAGTCATGGTCAGCCTCGGACGTTAAGATCAACACGATCCGCAAAGCCGCGCCCACAACGGACGGGCAAGCGATATGGACCGACCGGACGACCAAGGCCTTCTACATCTGGGGCGGCCACGCGCCGTTCGGCCAAGGGACGAAGGCCCTCTCCAAGAAGACGGAGTGGAGGTTTGCCGTCGACGGCAACGGAGGCGGCACCTGGTCCGAGGAGACGCCATCCAACCCGGTCCTGCTCGAGTCCCTCACCCTATCCGAGGACGGCGCCTTCACCACAGCCGGCAACAAGGGCTTGTGGATTGGCGGTACGGCTTCGCCCTGGACGGAATTCGGATTCCCGGGCAACCAGGCTATTCCCGGAGTGGTGTCGTTTAACATGAAGACGAAGACGTGGCATAACACCTCCGCGGACGGGCTTTCTACCTTTGGGACACTCCGCTGGGGCCAGGCCAAGTTCGTTCCGAACTTTGGGCCGAACGGCTTGGTGATGGTGCTTGGCGGACAGACGTACACGTTGGCGAAAGGTGATCAGTCGCTGGCTGGAATGCAGGATCTTGATAACATCCCGTTCTTCGATCCTGTGTCCAATGCATGGTACTCGCAGAGGACGACCGGGACGACGCCGGAGCCGCGTAGCAGCTTCTGCTCCGTCGGCATCAAGGGCCAAAATGGTACTTTCGAAATGTACGCCCCTAACCCCTAACCCCTAACCCCGATCGCTGATCTCCCCTACCTACTCAGTCGCATAAGTTTTGCTCACTCTAGGGTTCTTTCAGATTCATCTTCGGCGGAAAGAACGATCTGAAGAAGGAGGCCTACGCAGATGCGTATGTGCTAAGCTTACCCGGCTTCGTTTGGAGCAAGATACCGTCCTCCGACGGCGGCGACAGGCGTAACCACGATTGCGTGGTCGTGGGCAAGAGGCAGATGCTGAGCATTGGCGGAAGCAACGACAATGCTGGTTGGGCCGAAGTTGACCCTTTCCCACAGGGATTGGGTATCCTGGACTTGACGGCTTTGACATGGGGAAACGATTACGATGCTGACGCTAAGACATACGAGTCACCCAAGGTCGTTCAGGACTGGTACGATAAGGGGTAAGTCAACAAAGGAGGATTAAGAGTTAAGATGTAGAAGCTAATCGGCATCAATTATAGGGGCCTCGCATCCGTTTCATGGTCATCGAAGGAAGTCCAAGACCTCTTCGCCACCGAGAATTCATCCGAGGACCCAACAACGGACCCGGCCGATGGCTCCGATCCGTCGGACGCATCGTCGTCCTCTACACCTGTAGGCCCGATTGTAGGGGGTGTAATTGGCGGGGTGGCACTAGTGGCCATCATCGGAGTGGCGATCTTCCTGTTCAGGCGTCGTAGCCGTAGGAAGACGACGCAGTTGCAGCCAGACGACAGCACCACCTTTACAACCTCGGAACTCGGTGGCCATGAGGTTTCAGAATCCAAGCCATATCAGCCCCGCCCGGTCGTGGAACTTGGTACGGAGATACCGGCCGCGGAACTGGATGGCGGTGGTATGCCACATAGACATACGTAAGAGCTCGAATAGAATAGAAACCGCATAATGCAGCTCCTTTTTTTGGGCCACACAATTGACGGTTTGATTCGAAGCCCCGTGAGGTGAGATCCGATGACTCAGTTGCTTGTCATCAGATGGGTAGATCTAGATTTGAAGAGAGAGAGAGAGAGCGCGCGCGAGAGAGAGAGGAATGTCATACCACGCCTACTTGCTCTATCAACGAAATCTACTCGGGGGCTAGGGTCGGAAGAGGCTTGATTGCCTAATAAGTAAGAAACGAGGTGCTGACATTATCCCCCGGGATATCTATCACAGGAACTATCTAATACATCGCTCGAGAACGCCGCCATCCCTTCCTCGTATAAGATACACGGCCGACCGTCCCCCCCTTTACTGAAGCGAAGCAGCAACCAACTCTAGTATCTCCTCCGGCTTCTTCTTCGCATTCTTAGGGTCCTTCGCCACAACCTGCCAGCACTCGCCATGCCTCGGCTCCACCATCCCCAGCTTCGAAATCAGTTCCGCGCGCTTCTCCGCCGTGCCGTGCTGCAGCAAGAACTTGTAATACCAAGCCCACGTGTCCCCGATGCCGCTATCGAGCACGAGCGCCCTCTCGAACCAGTTCTGCGCCTTCTCCAGCCTGCGGTCCCCCCAGAAGCAGCGCGCCACCGTGACCGACACGGTGGGGTCGCTCTCGACCTGCTTGATGGCCTCGACGCAGAGCGTGCGCCGCTGCGTGCGCGGCTCGAGGTGCACGATGCGCTCGCTCCAGAGGAGGCCGCTCTTCGGCATCTGCTGCAGCGCCGTGGCCATGAGGGTCTTGGCCTGGCTGAGGTTGCCGGCCCGCCGCTCGACCCGGATGAGCTCGCACCAGAGCTCGGGAGATTTGGGCACGGCTTGCCGGGCGCGGTCGAGGACGCTGCGGGCCTTGACGGTGAGGCCGTTTCGTTCTTCGAGGCGGGAGTAGAGAAGCCAGAGGGGGACTGATGAGGGTACGGCTTTCACGCCGGTGCTGTAGGCTTCTCGAGCCTGGGGGACCTTGTTTAAGTCTTCGTAGATCTGGCCCTTCATCATCCACAACTTCGCGGCTGCGGGGAATAATTGTAGGGCGTCTTGGACGAGGTCTAGAGCCGCCTCGTTGTCGCCTTGTTGACGCTCGAAGGCAACACTCCTCATCCACACCCTGTCGGTCGGGGCGTTTTGCCGAGCCGTCTTCAGAAGCTCCTTTGCTTGGTCGATGAATCCATTATCGGACTCGAGCTTGACTGCGGCTAGCCAGATGTCCTCGTTATCCGGATTCTGAGTGAAGGCTCTACCGAGAACTCTTCTCGACTCATCCAAGTCCCCTGACTGCCACCTCTCCTTGGCAAGCATTAACCACAGCACTTCGCTATGAGGGCAGGCCTCAACCGCCTTCTCAAGAACTTGGCATAGGGCCTCCTTTGTGCCGTGATTCCTCTCAAGGTCCACCGCCGCCAGCCACATCGTCCTGCTAGTGACAAAGACCCGAAGCGCATAGGCAAATATTGCCCTGGCAGTCTCGAACTTTCCTCTCGCGGCGCTACTCTTGGCATCTTCCATCCAAACGTCCTTGCGATCATCGTCTTCGTCGAGACCCCAGCCCAGGGTTTCTCGGATGATGTTACCGCACGTGATGACGGCACCTTCCTCCTCGCACTTCTCTGCCTCGGCAATCCACTCCTCCCGCTTCGGCATGGCCGACCGCTTGGCGAGGAATCGCACGGCGTTCTTCATGACCGAAGTGTTGCCACCTTCGCCCAACTGCTCCTCTAACCGTGCTGCAGCAATCCAGATCTCATGGGAGGTCGGAATCGCTTTGCCTGCCTTGTTGAGCACCTTCCGAGCATTGACGGGAGTCTCGAGCCTGGCGAGCGCTAGCCACAGATCCACGGAGCTGGGAATGAGTTCAGTTGCTTTCGCAAGGAGGAGTCGTGCATCTTCTGAATCTTCCTCTAGGTTGACGGCCTCCTTCCAGAGTGCCTCGGATTCGGGGATTTGATCCAGCGCGAGGCGGATGACCTTTTTCTTCGACCGAGGATCGGTCTCTAGCTTCATCGCCTCGACCCAGAGCCGCACAGACCGGGGGTTGGCCTTGATAGCCTCTGCTGCAACGACCTTGGCATTTCGGTTCTCGTTGAGGCGGATACTTTCGATCCAGATATCCTCGCTCTTTGGACAGTGCTTGCAGCCCTTGGCCATCATGGCACGCGCAGCACCAGGCTTCCCGGCATACTCTTCCAATCTTGCGGCCGCAATCCAAGCTGGGGCATGGGTTGGGTTGGTATCAACGGCGGACTTGAGCATCCTTCGGAATTGGTCGATGTCTCCGATGCTCTGTTCGGCGCTCTCGCGCTTCGCGAGCGAGGTTAAGTAGCCCTTGGGGTCAATACTGGAAGCGCTACCGGCTACAGAATCTCTGCCACTGCCGTGAGACGCCTGGTCCAGTCTTGCTTGAAGGACCTTGTCCCTAGCGGCACCGATCTTGGCGAAATCCGTTGTCGTGCCGTCCTTCTGGGTCTCCGTATTTGCGCCATCGTCGGCCACAGTCGTTCCAAATTCGGAGGAATCCCGAGCAGCAGCCAGAACACTGTCTGGTACAGCGTAGAACCTCTCATGGCGGGCTTGTCGAGCCCTCTTGGTCTTCCCGGTGAGGTCCTTGACATCGGGTAGACTGGCCCACTCCTCGTCGGTGACGGATCCGAGGGCGCGCTTCAGATCGGCAAACTGTTGCTGGATCTTGGGGTTCTTGCGCTCGTATTCTTCGGTTTCGGCTTTCTCTCGTGCTTCCCTGTACGTAACAGACTGGTCGGTACTCTGCTCATCTATTTGATCGAAAAACGATAAACCAGATGCTTTGGCACCGGAAACGATGAACCGATGTAGGGTAGGGGGCGTACGGAAAGGCGGGAGAGTGCAATATGCCAAACAGAAATGGGGTACTAACCTTTGCTTCTGACGACGCCTCGCCATCTTGTCGTCTACATCCTGCCACACCCGATCTGCCTCCTCGTCATCCTTCTCGTAGATGCCTCCCGCAAATAAGCCAACTTCATTGTCTGGATCTTGATATCTGTTCTCATCCTCGTCATTGTCCCCTTCCTTCCCCTCGGTGAGGCCGAGCTGCGCTGAACGTTTCGCGACTGCTGCCTTTATTTGGTCCTCTGTAGGCCCTTCTCGCGCCGGCCCGAGGTCCGATCGAGTGGTAAATCCTGTTGCGCCTCGTCCGAGGCCAGCCACATAGTTTTCCGGGGCCGGCTGACTAAGGAAGTCGCGCCGGGTAGCCATCGTGGTTGACGTTTTAGGGAAATATGTAGGAGCTAAACACTGGTGATAAGTTGAGCTGCCTTTAAGTTTTGGAGGCGATATAGCTCCACCATCTTTAAAAGTGGGCCCATCCACATGTCTATTCCGGATAATCAATATGCCGTTCCGGGACTTTGCCCATGCTGCGCCCCGCCAGATCTCGACATCAACCACCTACATTGTCAAGGTGAGCAAGAGCTGCCCGTTGATGACAATCTGGGTAGTTCCCTCGAGGAGTGGTACTGTGAGTACGCTTGTGGATACCCACTTTTTTTTCTGAGCATATCTCGGCTGAGATTCTAGTTGTGGCTTTTAGTGGCTGAAGTTTTGAAATGCTTCGGAGGCCCTATTACAGGCCAGAGGGGGGGTGTGTTGACCATGTCCCAAGCTCTCTGACAACTTTCACCTTCGAACTATATACTAAGCGATGGCCAAGGGGCTTGAAATACGGGAGCCCTCTCGGAAATATTTTCCGCCCCTGATAACCTTCAACGCATCAAGTACACCAGGCATTCGAAGCATCCACCAAAAGAGCATTGCTGATCCCCCAGCTTCAGACTTGATTTCTGTCCGCAGATAATTTCCCCGTCTATAGCGCTTATGATTTGGCCAGCTACCCTTGCCTTCGAGTTGGCATCCACCGAGTGATCCTTTCATAAATGGAGGAGCTGAAGTACGAAGCCAACGCCGGCAGAGTTAACCGTACAAGAAGCACCCCGGAGAAGACTTTGCTAGACGTATAGGTTGGCCCTGATATGAGTGACGTGAGAGAGAGGAAATTGAGCCGAACGTCCTGCGCTTGATCATGTCTACTATCTGCCGAGTTGACTCAGCGGCTCCTGCCTCTCCACAAACAGGATCGACTTTGCACTACTTTGTTGAACTCGTGTCACTAGACCGCTCTTCAGGGTATTATTTGACTAGGCTCTCTGAATCTCTTGGTTTGTCAACTAACTACTCTTATTTTATTCTGCTCTATGGTGTCTTCCTCTAAATAGGAAAGCTTCACTGGTAACTATTGCCATCACAGCTACCTAACGGCCGCACGGTTTGAGACTCCAAGGGCGCTCTAGCAATGGTGTAAGCTCTCTGCAAAAATTAAGCTGGAGTAAACAGCACGTCCCTGCAAGGACAGCAGATTATTGCTTGAACTCCGTTGCGTACCCGATTCTAGTTATCTTCTCACCAGCTCCACCTCGTAAACCTATCAAGGCTCTTCACGCCAGTCTTATACCGACGATAAGAGCTGCGTATAGATAGATGAGATGTATTTCTTAGTAGGAAATTATTCGATGTTTCTACGATTGTCTATATATTCCAGCTTTCAATGTTATGTCACTCAAGTGCTCATTTACAGGTAAGAAGTGATCGGTCGAGAGCGCCTCCGTTAGATCATGTGCTCGGGTATGTAAATCTTTCACCTAGGCACCCACCTCTCAGATTTGAGTTACGAGGGATACCTTTAAAATCATGGTAATGTACAGAATTATTTTCGGGGTTCACCTCCTTCCGGGAAATGGACTGATGGCACCAGCTCGATTGCTCAATCGTCCCCATTCGAATAGCTATTTCCATATTTATGACCGAATTAACCAACAGGCGGACAAAGGGCCCTTTTAATCTAGAGATCTGATTTTACTCATTTTCTTGAGACCCAAGAGTTTTGGGGAGCCTAGCATTGATAGGCTGTAAATATCCAAAATGTCCAACCCAGTCCCAGGTGTTCCCAGCTTCTTTCTCCTCGAGTATCGGTCAGTTATGCATGCAAGCATATAATGACGGTCAAGGACAGGACATTGAATCTCATTTTTGAATCTCATTAATAGTCTAATGGATCTAAAGGCAGGACCGGCACTGGGTGCTGTGTAGCCTCTGCGGTGGGAATGTGAAGGATGGAATGGAGTGCCAAGGCAAACATCCCGTTAATCGAATCCCTCGTTATCGGATACTCGGCATCTTGTTCTGCCGCCATACGAGCGAGCCCGGAAAGTTTGGGGCCTAGGTAGCACAAACCAGACGGATGGTGCATCGTACAGCATCGAATCATGGTTGCCTCGAGCATGGTAGTGACGACTTTGTGGAAGGCCGGGAAGACTCGACGAAAAGACAGTGAGCGTGTGGGAAATGGGAGAGAAACCTATTTAGCACTAATGTTGTGCTTGTGCACCCCGGCCGTGATGATTCATGGTCGGGACCAAACAACCTAGTGTTTGGGATGTTAATATAGCTAATCCCACGCAACTGTAACCCAACTTCGTTCCGAGATATCAAGGATGGCCAAGGGAATCAGTCTGCCCAAAGGGATTCGAGAGGTAACGCTGAAACATTTTGCATGGCGCGTTACTGCAATAATAGCCTAACGTATCTAGATCTGAAACGGAGTGTCTTACATCTCAGAAGTCAGCGTTTACGAACTCGACTGTATCCTGGCTGCATCGATGGGAAGGGAGATAAACAATATCCCACGTCAACTTAAGCTAATTTCTTGCTCAACCAAAAAGAATTTCATCCGCCCTCGTATTCGAGTGGATTCTCCTCGAAAGAAATACGGTTGTAGTTGGTTCGGTAAGGAATTTCTCGGCTCACCGTGCAGGAAGGGCGCTATGCGCCGTTCCTCAACGCCGAGGTGGCCGCAACGGTCGTGGAGTAATCCACCCCCCGTCCCCAAATACTTGAATCTGGAGCTTGGGCATGCTCTTTTCCTTTGCTCCTAGCTTAGCAGCAATTATTAGATTTGGCTGGCGAGATCGACTGTGAAAGGCACCGAGTGGCTCCACGTAGGCGAGCGTTTGGTGGCCTAGGCAACAAGCTTCAGCCGAAGGACTTCAAAACCGAGTTCTCTCAGGAGAAAAGCAGGATAAAAGGAATGATGTCACACGGGTTGCCGATGGGCTGAGGGGACAACCGCCGTGAGTAGGCGATAAAGACGCATGCCGTTCTCGGGGCTTGTGTCACCCTTGTTGGTGGCTTCTGTGGCGGCCCGCCAATGTTTCCAGCCCAAAAGCCTTGAAGGATCCCGGCCCCGTCCTCCACCTCATTGATCTAGTCGAAAAGTCAGGCCCGGCTGCACGACAATGTATGATTGGTAAAGGCAAGAGACATGAACCCGACCTGTTGCCAGCATCTCATCGAGGCATTACATTGACGGGCAGAGGAAGGTTAGGCCTATTGGACTGGGCAGCACGTAGATATCACATGCATGGAGGCCGACCATTGGCCCTTCAACGTTCGTGCCCCAGCTAGCGCCATTGGCAAACGCACGCTAAAATCAACACTTAAAATTGGCGGTAAGCCTCATCGCTATTTCGGGCAGTCCCGCCCCTGCGGACCCACATGCCCTGGACCTTCTTTCAACCTCACCTCCGTAATCTCTGGCGTGTACAACCACATCGCGCTTCTAAACCCGGCGTATACCTCGTTCTTGAAACAGCGGTACCTTGCACAGACCGCAGAAAATATGCGGTTAATGTGGTAAGCAACTGCATGCTTCGCACCGCTATCGATCCTGCTGAATTCCAGTGCGCAGAGCCAAGGTCCTCGACGGCCTGGGCCTCAGCTACTCGTCGAATCGAGAGCTCTCTCTTAGCTTGCATGTTGAGATGGCCTCAATACGACAGTAGCGTATTTTCTCGGCACTATTTCCCAGATATGGCAACTGCATACTAAGCCTTGTGCTTACAACTAATGACTGGGCTCGTTCCCGGTTTCAGTCCCTCCATTTTCGGGTGCCATTGTTCGGTCCTTCTCCTGCATTCCAAGCGCTGTTGTCATGCCAGTGGGACATAACTCCTGGCATGACAGTTACCTAGTTGGTGAGAACACTGGGCTGTGGCTAACTGTTCTGTGGCCACTGACCAGGAATTAGTTGTCGCTGGGAAAGTTAAGCTGGGCAACTATTTTCTTTATTTAACAATATCTTGCTTTTTTCTTCTTTTTTTTCATCCGGCATTAGTCCTCTTCAACATCTTTTAGCATGTTGGCAATGGCCCCAGCAGCTCCCAGAACTCTGGAGAAATGGCCAAGCATTCCTTGCTGTACCTTGCCCTTCCAACCCCTCTTCTACATTCCTTGAATATCGGGGCTCTGCTACAAGGATCAATCACTAGTTCCACAATTTTGCGCCTCAAGTCAGCGGTCATGCATTTGGGCGGCGGTGGCAGGGTCGCCCGGGATAACGTCTCGGGAGTCAGCTACCACGAACCACTGGTAAGTGCCCTTATTGGGGTATTCTCCGCAGCCTGCCCCAGTCATCATACTGGCAATAGCTCGACGAGAGCCAAACGAACCACCTACTTTGACAGTTGGCACACCTTCTACAGTTCACGCGACGGACTTCCGACCTGCAGCCACTCGATACCAAGCCACCCATGTTTCTATTCTCCAATCCAGATCTGTAACGCGGTGCCCTGTCATCTCAGCCCTCTGGCCCTCGCTGGACAAACCCGGTAATCCCTGACATGGCGCATAGCCCCCTCGGGCCACCCATCCTAAGAGCTGCCTCCTGCATCGTCCTTATAAACTGGCGGGGACCCGCCACCACCCGACCCAAGACGGGACGAACACTCTACTCTGGTACAGTGTCGTGATTTGCCAATTTTTCGAGTTGCTGTTTCTTCACTCGTTTCCTGTTCTTTTGTCACTCTGTGGACTACGTTCCGCCGACTCTCGCTAGGCTCGCGGTTCGAAAACCATGTTTCCCATGACTTACTTGTCGTTCCTGCTGCTGTCTGTGGCAGCCCTAGCCGCTGCCAAGACAGTCAGTTATGAATGGGATGCCACATGGGTTAGAGCCGCTCCGGATGGCTTCGACCGGCCCCTGATTGGCATCAACGGCCACTGGCCCTGCCCGCCCATCAACGCCGATGCTGGAGACACAATCATTATCAAACTAAACAACCTGCTCGGCAATGAGACCACTGGTCTCCACTTCCATGGGATTGACCAGATCCATACCGGTGAAATGGACGGACCTAGTGGCGTCACCCAATGTCCGGTCCCTCCCGGCTCGTCTATCACTTATAACTTCGTGGTATGTTGTTCTTGAGTTCAGAAGGCCAAGTGTTGAGCTTTGGACTAACAAATCCACCTCACAGGTTGACCGCCCTGGCACATATTGGTGTACGCTTTGTCTACCCGAGACTTGGTAGCTGACGAGTCTAAACGAGATCGCAGATCACTCCCATAATATGGGCCAATACCCAGATGGGCTTCGTGGGCCATTAATCGTGAACGATCCCCTCGACCCATACAAGGGGACGTACGATGAGGAGGTGCTCCTGACGATTTCTGATTGGTAAGTGTTGGGATTTATGACTGGTTAACCGAAGACAGCATAGGCTAATAACCATGAAGGTACCAAAGTGAATCGATATCCCTTGTTCGGAACATGCTCCAAGCGACCAATACCAACTTCCTCCCCCCATTCCCAGACACCATCATTGTGAACGAGGGGGGAGATGGTAAGATTGATTTTGCCAAGGGGAAGACATACCGCGTCCGCATCATTAGCTTCAGTGCTTTCGCCTCCGCTCTGCTCCACTTTGACTCACACACCATGCAAGTCATCATGACCGATGGCTCATACACAGAAAAGGAACAGGCATACCAGCTGCGTATATCTCCCGCGCAACGGTATGACGTCCTCATTTCTTGTATTGGCCGAGATAACCGGAATTATCCGTATTTAGTCTCCTTGGACATCAACAGGGACTTTACTAAGCCGAATGCTGTCTACCCGCATAACTTTACTGGCCACCTGGTAATGGATGCTAATAAGCCGTTTACCGTCGATACCGTTGATGATTGGAACCCTGTTGATGATTCGCACTTCAAACCTCTTCTTCCCATCCCTAGATTTGAGCCGGTGACCACGAACATTGTGTTGGACTTTGAGTTTTGCTCCGATAAGAACGGCATTCCTCGGTATATACTTAACTCCATCTAAACTGATTCTTTGTGCGAGTTTTACTGATAAACCTAGCGCTTGCTTCAACGGCAAACCTTATGTCCAACAGAAAGTACCCTCGTTATACACGGCAGCTACAACGGGGTTCTCCAACACCAATCCTGTCATCTACGGAGGAGTCAACCCTTACGTCGTTTCTTTCGGCGAAGTTGTTCAGATTGTGATTAATAACAAAGACCCTGCTATTCACCCTTTCCACTTGCACGGGCATCAATTCCAAGTGCTGGACAGGCCACGCAGCGACACCGGTTCATGGCCTGGGCGAGGATCCGGCGTAGCAGTGCCGCCCTCGCGTGACGTCATCCATGTGATGGCCAACTCACACGCCATCCTCCGCTTTAGGGCCACCAACCCGGGCGTTTTCCTCTTCCATTGCCATATTGAATGGCACGTTGAGATGGGGTTGACAGCCACTATCATCGAAGCGCCTGAGATGCTCCGTGGCAAGACCTTCCCCGACGATCACATCAACAACTGCAAGATCCAAGACATCCCATACGTCGGAAACGCGGCGGGCAACACGGCCAACTACACGGACACGACCGGCTTTAAGACGGACCCGGATCCGGTTTACAACGGGTGAGTGCCTCCACTCCCAGTAAGGATGACGGATGATGTCGTTGCTAACTCTGGTCCCTTGCAGCGCTCTTTACTTTCCTCCTCCCACTCGTTCCCGCACGGTGAGAAAGCGTCTTTAATACCTCGTTAATCAACTTTCCCTCATCTTGATTCCGTCAGCTTTCCTTTCTCTTAATGGATGTAGCAATGAGGGACCACGGCTGTGGTTTTCATCACTTTACCACCCTTCGTTCCCATTTCCTTTTTGTTTTCCCTCGCAGGGTTGCACTGCAGCATAGACGTGGGGTGTATGGGTTGGTGGGCAAGGCGATATAAATGGCAAACATTGATGGTAAAATTGTCAGACGCGCTGGGAAAGCAGACACGGATGCATTGACATATACCTAATCTCTTCCCATCCTTCCTAAAAAAAGCTTATCCTTCTCGTGCAACCTCTCGAAGTGATGCTATCGACGTGGAACCTTTGGCGGCATGAATTAGGATTGTGATGAAAAGGGTAAGAATAACTCGACTTGTCGGGTAGTAAAGTCCGCAGACTCCCTAGCAGGAAGTCTTCCCAGAAGACAATGAGGGGGTTCCATTGAGGTACAGACGCAGTGACGGTAGAGTTAATATGACTGGAGAGGAGATCGTGGAGCTGGGGGATCCAGCCACGATGCCTTATATACTTTGAGCCCTTTTTCATGCTAAAGGCCAGTAACATTTTAGATACAGGGCAATCCAAGGGGAGAATCCTCATTCCGTCCTTCCTAGCAGCGAACAACCAGTCAGAAATTTTGGATAATACCCTCAACTGCGCGAAATTGGCCGTGTCCAGGCCCTTAAACCGACCGGATACGGCCGCCGAGGTGGTTACGGCCGTGTGGGTTTGGCCGGCCGGTGGTCGTCACTGATCTATCTCACGTTGGTAGTAGGCTTTTGCACTCGCGTAGCCTAGAAATTAAAGGGATACATGATCCGGACGTTCTTAATTCTCGGCGGCTTTCGAGGATGTTGTGTTCTCTCTGCTTGTCTTTCTCCTTCCATCGAATCTTACCTGTCCCTGCCTGCTACTGTCGTGGGATGGCCGGCACGGCCGTCGTATATTTTGTGTTATCCGTCCCGGCGGGCGGAGCTGACTCTAGGTTCCACTGAAACTGTTGTCCACCATGTCCTCTAGCCCCTAGCCGAGGGGATGGAGCGGGAGTTACCTAGCACAAGGAGCGCGGGATGTTGTTGCACGGCCAGTCTGGAGTGGAATTTCCCCCGTGAATTTCCCCGAAGAGGATGCTGATATGAGATTGAGTCGCCATGTGTGGAAGCCGACTACCAGCTCAATGCTAGGTCCCGCTGTTAGCTGGCTTCAGGAGGTGATATGTTAGGTTGTGGAATGACTGGGGATAATGTTATCGGCGGTTGCGGGATATCACAGTATGTTTCTGACTATCTCCCGCATCTACGCGCAATTTGTTTTCTAGTTGAGGAAAGGGGGATCCTGTGCTAATTGTGGCACATTCGCTCTGGGAGGTTTCCGGCGCCCGTTGGAATCTTGCTTAGAAACCTTTCCTACATCCCTGGGGAAAATTTGGGGGGG
>Ga0164242_10005015_pt1 | contig 14754 bp, 15 predicted proteins | sample OricomgcompostMG_FD_108783 | JGI IMG/M metagenome (GOLD analysis project Ga0164242, IMG submission 108783) | Miracle-Growth compost microbial communities from Emeryville, California, USA - Original compost - Miracle growth compost (MG) ... | reverse complement strand
CGGTTCAGGTCGATCAGGATGGTGTTGGCGCGCGCGACGGCGTCGAACAGTTCGGCCATGTAGTCGTGCGGCTCGATCTGGATCGTGTACGGATTGAAGGTCAGGCCGAGGCGCTGTTCGATCACGTCCTTCGAGAAGGCCTGCCAGTCGGTGTCGGGATAGGCGGACAGATGCGCGTTGAAGTTGCCGACCGCGCCGTTCATCTTGCCGAGGATCTTCACGTTGGCGACGCGGCCGGCGGCATGGCGCAGGCGGGCGACGACGTTGGCCATTTCCTTGCCGAGCGTGGTCGGGCTGGCCGGCTGCCCGTGCGTGCGCGACATCATCGGCACCGCGGCGTTGTCATGCGCGAGCTGCGCGAGCTTGTCGATCACGGCCTGCAGCGCGGGCAGCAGCACCTGGTCGCGCGCCGCTTTCAGCATCATGCCGTGCGAGGTGTTGTTGATGTCTTCGGATGTGCAGGCGAAATGGATGAATTCGGTGGCGGCCAGCAGCTCGGGCACATCCTTGACCTTTTCCTTCAGCCAGTATTCGACCGCCTTCACGTCGTGGTTGGTGACCGCCTCGATGTCCTTGATGCGCTGCGCATCGGTTTCGGTGAACTCTGCTACCAGCCTGTTCAGCCGTTCGTTCGCGGCGCCGGAGAACGGCTTGATTTCGGCGAAGCCGGCCGAGGACAAGGCCTGCAGCCAGGCGATCTCGACTTTCACGCGGTGATGCATGAAGCCGGATTCGGACAGGATGGGGCGCAGCTTGTCGGTCTTGGCCGCGTAGCGGCCGTCCAGCGGCGAAAGGGCGGAGAGCGTGGAGAGGGACATGGGAATGCGAAATGAATGGACGATGCCTGCTCGACAGGCAAAAAGTTGGCGGCAATAAACAGACCGCCATTCTACCATTCGCGTCCGGGCGCCGATCCGTTGCGCGCCGGCCGCCGGATGTGTGCGGAAAACGACGCCATGCCGCGGATTGCGCAAGCCGCGATGTATAATCGCCTTCCGATTTTTGAAGCAAAGCCTTTATGAAACTGATTGGTTCGCTGACCAGCCCGTATGTGCGCAAGGTGCGCATCGTGATGCTGGAAAAAAGGATTGATTACGATTTCATCCTCGAAGACGTCTGGAGCGAGGGTACCAGCATTCAGGAATCCAATCCGTTGGGCAAGGTGCCGTGCCTGGTGATGGAAGACGGCGGCGCGATGTTCGATTCGCGCGTGATCGTCGAATACCTCGATACGCTGACGCCGGTCGGCAAGCTGATTCCGCCGAACGGCCGCGAACGCGCTGAAGTCAAGTGCTGGGAGGCGCTGGCGGATGGCGTGTCCGAAGCCGCGCTGCTGATGCGGCTGGAGCGCACGATGCGTCCCGCCGAGCGGCAGAGCGAGAAATGGGTGAGCCGCCAGAGAGCGAAGGTCGATGCCGGACTGAAGGCGATTTCGATCGGTCTCAAGGACACCGCCTATTGCGCCGGCAACCAGTACACGCTGGCCGACATCGCGGTCGGCTGCACGCTGGGCTGGCTGTCGTTCCGCTTTCCCGAAATCGACTGGCGCGGAGAGCACCCGAACCTGGAGCGCCTGTTCGACAAGCTGTGCGAACGGCCGTCGTTCAAGGAAACCGTGCCGGCGTGAGGTCACGCGCGCGGCCGGAACAAAGAAAAAGGACGCGCCCGCGTCCTTTTTCTTTTTCGGCGGCGCTTTCCGCCGCTATGCAATGCTACTCGCCGATCATCTGCGTCTGCAGGTAGTTCTGGATGCCGACCTTCCTGATCAGGTCGAGCTGGGTTTCCAGCCAGTCGATGTGTTCCTCGGTATCGTCGAGGATGTACTGGAACAGTTCGCGCGACACGTAGTCGCCGGCCGCCTCGCAGGCGGCGATGCCTTCCTTGACGGTCTTCTGCGCGCCGAGTTCGAGCTGCAGGTCGCAGTTCAGCATCTCTTCCGTGTTCTCGCCGATCATCAGCTTGTGCAGCGCCTGCAGGTTGGGCAGGCCGTCGAGCATCAGGATACGGTCGATCAGCTTGTCGGCATGCTTCATCTCGCCGATCGATTCGTCGTATTCCTTCTTGGCGATCTTTTCCAGTCCCCAATGCTTGTACATGCGCGCATGCAGGAAGTACTGGTTGATCGCGGTCAGTTCGTTGGTGAGCTGTGCGTTGAGCAGCTTGATGATGTTGCTGTCGCCTTTCATGTGGGCCTCAAGGATGATGTCGGAAGAAATTGCGGCATGCGGCGCCGACGCCGGCCGGGGAGTGTGCACATGATAGCCCAGGAGCCTGCTTTCACGAATGCGGGAGCCGCATTTCGTTAGCGGGAATCATTCGTGTTCCGGTTGATCCAGGGCCAGTTACGGGGAGCGCAATGAAAAAACGCACCGGATGGCCGGTGCGTTCATGGGACCGTAGAGGCGGCCCTACTTGATGCCGGGATCGGTGACGAAACCCATCTTCGTCAGGCCGCCGTTCTGCGCCGCCGCCATCACCTGCGCCACCTTTTCGTAGGGAGTGCTGCGGTCCGCGCGCAGATGCAGTTCCGGCTGCGGCGTGGCCTTGGCTGCCTGCGCCATGCGCGCCAGCATGTCGGCCTGGTCCACCGGCTCGCTGTTCCAGTAAACCTGGCCGTGCGCGTCGATGGACAGGTTGATCGTCTGCGGCTTGACCTGGTCCGGCTGCGCGGCCGCGCGCGGCAGGTCGATCTTCACGCTGTCGTTCATGACCGGGATGGTCAGCATGAAGACGATCAGCAGGACCAGCATCACGTCGACCAGCGGCGTGGTGTTGATCTCCGGGTTGAAGTCGTCGTCGTCCGACAGGGATCCCATCGCCATCATGCACCTCCGACGGCGACCAGCTTGGCGCCGCTTGCGCCGCTCGATCCATCCTTGGCGCGCGAGCCGGTGACGAACAGCGCATGCAGATCGAAGCCGAACTTGTTCATCTTGGCGATTACCGCCTTGTTGCCACGCACCAGCGCGTTGTAGCCGAAGGTGGCGGGAATGGCGACAGCCAGGCCGAGCGCCGTCATGATCAGCGCTTCGCCGACCGGGCCGGCGACCTTGTCGATGCTGGCCTGACCGGAGGTGCCGATCGCGACCAGTGCATGGTAGATGCCCCAGACGGTGCCGAACAGGCCGACGAACGGCGCGGTGGAACCGACCGAGGCCAGCACGGCCATGCCGGTCTGCAGGCGTGCCTGCGTTTCGTCGATCGCCTGCCGCAGCGACAGCGTGATCCAGTCGCTGACCGACAGTTCGTCGTGCAGATGGCCCTTGTGCGCCTCGTGGTGCTGCATGGCGGTCACGCCGGCATGGGCGATGGCGGCGAACGGATTGTTGTTGCCCAGCGTGGACAGCCCGGCCTGCAGCGTGGTCGCATCCCAGAATTCATGGCCGGCGGCGCGCGCCGAACGGCGGTAGTTGAACAGTTGCAGCGCCTTGGTCACGATCACGTACCAGGATGCGATCGACATCGCCAGCAACAGGAGCGCGACACCCTTGGTCACAAAATCGCCTTGCGACCACAGGCTCTCAAAACCGTACGGACTGACTTCCATGATGATTCCTTCTTTATCAGCTTAAGGTGAAATTGATGGGGACGATGGCATAGACCGGTATGGTCTTGCCGTCTTCGACATAGGGTTTGAACAGGGCGTGCATGACGGCGTCGCGCGCGGCCGCGTCCATGCGGGGCGAGCCGGAGGATTTCTGCACGTCGACCTTTTCGGCATGCCCTCTTTCATCGATGAGCACGCGCAGCGTCACGGTGCCCTCGACGCCCATCCGCGCGTCCAGCGGCGGATAGACCGGGCGCGGGGCGTCGATGTAGGCCACGCCCGAAATGATCTTCGGCGGCGCCGGCGCTGCCGGGGCGGCGGGCGCGGCCGGCGCCGGTGGGGCCGGCCGCGCGGCTTGCGCCGGCGGCTGCTCCTGCGGCTTGGGCGGCGGCGTGTCCTCGGTGATCGCCTTCGGCGACAGCGTGTGTTTGATCACCGGCTTGGGCGTGGGGCGCCGGACCGGCTTGCGGACCAGCGGCACGGTCTTGGGTTTGGCCGGCTCGGGCTTGGGCTGCGGCGCCGGCTGTGCCGCGATCAAGTCGACGTAGATTTCCTTCGGCTGCGCCGCCTGTGAACTGCTGCGCAGCAGGCCGCTCTGGAGCGCGTAAAGCAAGGCGACATGCAATGCGATGATCAGGACAAGAGGGCCGATTCGTCTTAACTGCTGGGATAGGTAAGGCGGGGAAGGCGGAGCGGCGGACGATAGCGGGATTGCACTCATGAAAATTGCTTATGCGGCCAGGGCATTCGGATGAAACATGACGGACTGCGCTTCGACGCGCGTTTCGGCGACGCACTCGCGCAGCACCCGCTTGGCGCAGGCATGGCATTTGCCACAGCATACGCCGACTTCGAGTTCGTTGCGCAATTGGGACATCGACGTAACGCCGCTTTCCACGGCCTGACGAATCCTTCCATCCGATACGTTGTTGCATACACAGACTATCATCGATGCCTCTTGCTTCTCTTTGTAGAAGAAAATACTGAAACCAGTATGAATTTCGCGCTTTCCCTGTTCAATTGAGCCGCGTCGCCCGCGGCAGCCAGCCCGCTTTCGCCGGCGGCATCGCCCGTTCCACCACCATCGCCCATTGCTCCGAGAGCTGCTGGCAGGTCGCGCGCAGCACAGGTGCCAGTTCCGGCAATTCCGCCAGCGCCTTCAGGTGCCGCTCGATCACCGACGCCAGCCTCACGCAGGTGCCGGATTCCGGCGTGTTGGCGGTGTAGTGCGACATCAGGTGCAGCACCGCCGAAACCAGCAGTTCCGGACGGGCCGCCGTCACCCCCGATTCCTGCAATGCCCGGTCCACGTTCTCGATTGCCATCCGATTCTCCTTTGTGTGTGAACTGGCTGGCGTCACGCGGCTGGCGGTTCAAAACGATACGGCTACGCGGTTAGGATCAATTTGTTCAACTGCGTCAGCCGCAGCCGGTAGATCCTGCCCCCATGGGCGATCTCGATTTCCCGCTTCTGGCGGAAGAGATCACTGCTGTTGATGCGCGTCACGGCTTGCTCTGCTCCAGCGGTTGTACGCGGGCTGGAGGCGGAATGTGCCGGTGTCTCGCTTTCGTTCGGACTCGCCATTCTTCAACCTCTCGTGTAAATGAGAACAATTCGTGTTTAGATTATTGGGGATTTGGCGCAAGATTGCAAGCGCTTTATTTTTCGATGTGGCGCGCGGCCGCCACGCCGCGTACGGACGTGCGACAGCGTTGCACGGCGGCAATTAAAAGAGGGGCGCGGAGGAAGTCGGCTGCGGCTTGTCAGGTCAGGAAATGCTGTCAGCGGCCTGTGGCAAAATCTGGAAGGATTCGGCCCGCGCCGCCGGCCAGTAGCGGGCGAAGACCTCCGGCAGCCCGTCCGTGCCCGCCTCCAGCAATTGCCCCGGTTTCAGATAGGGCAGCAGGGCGGACACCAGCTTGACCTGGTTGGCCGACACGCGGCGCACCAAGTGGTGCGGCCGCAATTCGGAAGGGTGATGCAGGCCGGCAGCCCCGATCAATTCGGCCAACGCCTTCATCGTGTTCTGATGGAAGCTGGCCACGCGCTGCGCCTTGTCGGGGATGATTACGGCGCGCTGACGCAAGGGGTTCTGCGTGGCGATGCCGGTCGGGCAGCGATCCGTATGGCAGCTTTGCGACTGGATGCAGCCGAGCGCGAACATGAAGCCGCGGGCGGCGTTGCACCAGTCGGCGCCCAGCGCCAGCGTGCGGGCGATGTCGAAGGCGCTGACGATCTTGCCGGAGGCGCCGATCTTCACGCGCTCGCGCAGCCCGGCGCCGACCAGCGTGTTGTGCACCAGCAGCAGCGCTTCCTGCAGTGGCACGCCGACGTGGTCGGTGAATTCGACCGGCGCGGCGCCGGTGCCGCCCTCGCCGCCATCCACCACGATGAAGTCCGGCACGATGCCGGTCTGCAGCATCGCCTTGACGATGCCGAAGAATTCCCACGGATGGCCGATCGCGAGCTTGAAGCCGGTCGGCTTGCCGCCGGACAGGGTGCGCAGCCGTTCGACGAATTGCAGCAGGCCGATGGGCGAGTCGAAGGCGGAATGGGACGAGGGAGAAATGCAGTCCGTCCCTTCCGGCACGCCGCGCGCCGCGGCGATTTCCGGCGATACTTTCGCGCCCGGCAGCACGCCGCCGTGGCCGGGCTTGGCGCCCTGGGACAGCTTGATCTCGATCATCCTGACCTGCGGCAGCGTGGCGCCGGCGACGAACCGTTCCGACGAGAAGCTGCCGTCCTCGTTGCGGCAGCCGAAATACCCGGAAGCGATCTGCCACACCAGGTCGCCGCCCGGCTCGTAGCCGCCGTCGGCGCGGTGATGGCGGCTGATGCCGCCTTCGCCGGTATCGTGCATAAAGCCGCCGAGCCGCGCGCCGCGGTTCAGGGCGCGGATGGCGTTGCCCGACAGCGCGCCGAAGCTCATGCCGGAGATGTTGAAGATGCTGGCCGAATACGGCTGCGGCCGGCCGGCGCCGATCACGATGCGGAAATCGTGCGAGGCGATGTGCGCCGGCGCGATGGAATGGTTGATCCATTCGTAATCGCTCTGGTAGACGTCCATCTGCGTGCCGAACGGCCGCTTGTCGATGACCTGCTTGGCGCGCTGGTACACCAGCGAGCGCTGATTGCGCGAGAACGGCGTGGCGGCCGCGTCTTCTTCAAGAAAGTATTGGCGGATCTCCGGCCGGATCGCTTCCAGCAGGTAGCGGAAGTGCGCGAGGACGGGATAGTTGCGCAGCAGTGCGTGTTTCTTCTGCCGCAGGTCGAGAATGCCCAGCACCGTCAGCGCGCCGGATACCGCGACCAGCCACCAGCCCGCGTCCAGCACCAGGGCGGCCGGCAGGGAAAGGGCGAACAGCAGGACGGCCGCCATCAGGCCCAGGTAACGGACGGGGAAATCGCGCATGGTTGCTCCAGACAGGGCGCCGGCGGGCGGCGGCGCCACAGTGTACAACGGCGGGAGAGATTTTTCCGTGGCGCAAGACGATCCGGCCAGGAAGGTCCGGCCGGGAGGGGCGGTCGGTCGCGCCGAGTCCTAGTACACCGCGGCGTCGATGATGCCGCCGCCCAGGCAGACGTCGCCGTCGTAGAGCACGGCGGACTGGCCCGGCGTTACCGCCCATTGCGGCGTGGTGAACGAAAGCGAAAAGCCGTCGGCCCGCGGCTGCTGCCGGCAGGCGACGTCGGCCTGCCGGTAGCGCGTCTTGGCGGCCAGCGCTTCCTCGCGCGGCGGCGCACCGGCGATCCAGCTCATCTGGCCGGCGACGAGCGCGGACGACAGCAGCCAGGGATGATCGTGGCCCTGCACCACGTATAGCGTGTTGCTGGCCACGTCCTTGCGCGCGACGTACCAGGCGTCGCTGGTGCCGTCGGCGTTGCGGTGCTGCTTCATGCCGCCCAGGCCGATGCCCTTGCGCTGGCCCAACGTGTAGAAGCTCAGGCCGACGTGCTCGCCGACCACGTCGCCTTCCGGCGTCTTCATCGGGCCGGGCCGATACGACAGGTAGCGGTTCAGGAATTCGCGGAACGGCCGTTCGCCGATGAAGCAGATGCCGGTCGAATCCTTCTTCTGCGCGTTCGGCAGCTGCAGCTGTTCGGCGATGCGGCGCACCTCGGTCTTCCTGATCTCGCCGAGCGGGAACAACGTCTTCGACAGCTGTGCCTGGTTCAGCCGGTGCAGGAAGTAGCTCTGGTCCTTGCTGGCGTCAACCGCCTTCAGCAGCTCGAACTTGCCGGCGTCCGGACCGGCCGTGACCTCGCGCACGCGCGCGTAATGGCCGGTGGCGATCAGATCGGCGCCGAGCGCCACCGCGTGGTCGAGGAAGGCCTTGAACTTGATTTCGGCATTGCACAGCACGTCCGGATTCGGCGTGCGGCCGGCCTGGTATTCGCGCAGGAATTCGGCGAACACGCGGTCCTTGTATTCGGATGCGAAATTGACGGCTTCGATGTCGACGCCGATCACGTCGGCCACGCTGGCCGCGTCGATCCAGTCCTGGCGCGTCGAGCAGTATTCGGAATCGTCGTCGTCCTCCCAGTTCTTCATGAACAGGCCGATGACTTCGTAGCCCTGTTCCTTCAGTAGCCAGGCCGAGACCGACGAGTCGACGCCGCCCGACATGCCGATGACGACGCGCTTTTTTGCCGCTCCGCTAGCCATGCGTCGCCTTGAACACGGAAGGGTGCGTGGACAGGAAGGAAAGCGGGGTGCGCTTGCCGGCCAGGTAGTCGTCGACCCGCTGCAGCACCGACGGGCTGCGGTGCCGCTCGCGGCAGGCCGTCAGTTCGTCGTAGTTCATCCATACCGCGCGCAGGATGCCGACGTCGAGCGGACGATCATGGTGGGCGCCCACTTCGCCGCAGAACGTGAAGCTCAGATAGGTGACGTCGTGACCGGTCCGCTGCGAGACGTAGCGCGACATATACATGCCGACCAGCGCGGTCGGCGTGAAATCGTGCGCGGTTTCCTCCAGCGCTTCGCGCACCACGGCCTGCTCCAGCGATTCGCCTGGATCCAGGTGGCCGGCCGGCTGGTTGAAGCGGATGCCTTCGCTGGTTTCCTCTTCCACCAGCAGGAATCGGCCTTCGCGCTCGATGACCGCGGCCACGGTCACGGATGGTTTCCACACGTCGGTCATGGTTCTCCCTCGAAAGAGGCGACATTCTACCGTGTCGCCCGCCTTGACGCCTTGTCGGCAGGCATCGCCGCTCGTGCAGGCAGGCAAGAATATGGCGCGTTTGGCATGCCAAAACAACAATTGGGATGAATTTTTCTCAAAAAATTGAGGCAAGTAGTTGGTGATTAGAAAAAAAAACGGCAGAATCGCGAATCTTTGCTTGGCGGGCTTTTGGCCTTATCCTTCTCGTTTCGCTTTCCGTCGTCCGGCGGAAACAGGCGTGCAGGTGCGGTTCTGGTTCCGTTCCGGGTCAGACCGATAGCGGCGCGCCTCGGCGTGGCGCATCCGGCATTTTGGGTCTCCCGCTGCACGCAGGCGGAAAACGCCGGTCCAAGGGAATACGTCATTGTGCCGGTACCGGGCAAGCGCCGGTACTGGCAAAAGGTTTGAGTAAACGGAAGAAAAATGCAGCGCATCATGCTCAGGTCGAAGCTACACCGCGTGACGGTGACGCAGGCCGACCTCCATTACGAGGGCTCGTGCGGGATCGACGAGGATTTGCTGGAAGCCGCCGACATCAAGGTCGGCGAAAGAATCGAGCTGTACAACGTGAACAACGGCGAGCGCTTCTCCACGTATGCGATCAAGGGCAAAAGGGGAAGCGGCGAAATCTCGCTGAACGGAGCCGCGGCACGTCGCGCCCACCTGGGGGACCTGCTCATCATCTGCACCTATGGACCGATGAGCGACGAAGAGATCGAGACTTATGTTCCGAAGATCGTTTTCGTCGACGCCAGCAACCGGATCACGGGATTGAAGAAGCAGCAATAAGCAAGCGGTAGCACCAGAAAACCCGGCCGCGCTTCAGTGCCGCTCGAGCCGGGTTTTTATTCGTGTACGGATCGCGTCGATCAATCGGGATCAATCAGAATTCAAACAACTTAAGAGAGAAGGTATGTCTTTAGTTATTGGGGTGCCGCGGGAGACATTCCCCGGGGAAATGCGGGTGGCGACTGTCCCGGAAGTCGTGCAGAAGCTCATCAAGCAGGGCTTTGCCGTGGTCGTCGAATCCGGCGCAGGCAATGCGGCCAACATCAGCGACGATGAATACCGCGCCGCCGGCGCCGAGGTTCTCGGCAGCGCCGCCGAGGTCTGGGCCAAGGGCGACATCGTGTTCAAGGTGCGCGGACCGAGCGCCGAGGAAGTCGGCCTGCTGAAGGAAGGCGGCACGCTGGCCAGCTTCATCTGGCCTGCCCAGAATCCCGAGTTGATGCAGCAGCTGGCCGCCAAGAAGGCGACCGTGCTGGCGATGGATTCCGTGCCGCGCATTTCGCGCGCGCAGAAGTTGGACGCGCTCTCGTCGATGGCCAACATCTCCGGCTATCGCGCCGTGATCGAGGCGGCCAGCCACTTCGGCCGCTTCTTCACCGGCCAGATCACCGCCGCGGGCAAGGTGCCACCGGCCAAGGTGTTCGTCATCGGCGCCGGCGTGGCCGGCCTGGCGGCGATCGGCACGGCGGCCAACCTGGGCGCCATCGTGCGCGCCAACGACACCCGTCCCGAAGTCGCCGACCAGATCACGTCGTTGGGCGGCGAATACGTCGGCGTCGACTATCAGGAAGACGGTTCGGGCACCGGCGGCTACGCCAAGGTCATGTCCGAAGGCTTCCAGAAGGCGCAGCGCGACGTGTTCGCGCAGCAGGCCAAGGACGTCGACATCATCATCACCACCGCGTTGATTCCCGGCAAGCCGGCGCCGCTGCTGATCACGGCCGACATGGTCAAGTCCATGAAGCCGGGCAGCGTGATCGTCGACATCGCCGGCGGCAACTGCGAACTGACCAAGGCGGGCGAAGTGGTGGTCGCGCACGGCGTCACCATCATCGGTTACACCGACCTGCCGAACCGCTTGCCGAAACAGGCTTCGACGCTGTATGCGACCAACCTGTTCCGCCTCAGCGAAGATCTGGTCAAGACCAAGAGCGTGGACCCGGCCGGCGAAGGCGCCGCCGCCATCCACATGAACATGGAAGACGAGGTGATCCGCGGCACCACCGTGATCAACCAGGGCGAAGTCACCTGGCCGCCTCCGCCGCCCAAGCTGTCGGCCGCGCCGGCGCAGCAGGCCAAGCCGGCCGCGCCGCCGCCTCCGCCGGCCCACGGCGCGCCCAGCGCACCGTCTTCGCCTGCGCGCGTGGCGACGCTGTTCGTGTTCGGCGCATTGCTGTTCTGGCTGATCGGCGTCGGCGCGCCGACCGCCTTCCTCGGCCACTTCACCGTGTTCGTGCTGGGCTGCTTCATCGGCTACATGGTGGTCTGGAACGTCACGCCGGCGCTGCATACGCCGCTGATGAGCGTGACCAACGCCATCTCGTCGATCATCGTGATCGGCGCGCTGGTGCAGGTCGCGCCACCGCTGGCGGACGGCATCACCCGGCCGGAGGTGCTGATCAAGTGCCTCGCGGGAGCCGCCATTGCGCTGACCGCCATCAACATGTTCGGCGGCTTTGCCGTCACCCGTCGCATGCTGGGCATGTTCCGCAAGAACTAAGGGAGACCTGGAAGAAATGTCTGCAAATCTGGCTACTGTCTCCTACATCGGAGCAACCATTCTTTTCATCCTGAGCCTGGGCGGCCTGTCGCATCCCGAAACCTCGCGGCGCGGCAACCTCTACGGCATGATCGGCATGGCCATCGCCGTGCTCGCCACGGTGTTCGGTCCGCGCGTGACGGCGTCCGGCTATCCCTGGATCATCGTCGCGCTGCTGATCGGCGGCTCCGTCGGCCTGTATGCGGCGCGCGTGGTCAAGATGACCGAGATGCCGGAACTCGTGGCGATGATGCACAGCTTCGTCGGCCTGGCCGCGTGCCTGGTCGGCTACGCCAGCTACATCGATCCGTCGGTGCAGTTCGTCGGCGCGGAAAAGACCATCCATGAGGTCGAGATCTACGTCGGCATCCTGATCGGCGCAGTGACTTTCTCCGGTTCGCTGATCGCGTTCGGCAAGCTGTCCGGCAAGATCGGCGGCAAGCCGCTGCTGCTACCGGGCCGCCACTGGCTCAACCTGGCCGCGCTGCTGATCGTCATCTGGTTCGGCCATGCCTTCATCAACGCCGAAACCCCGGCGCAAGGCCTGCCCTCGCTGATCATCATGACCGTGATCGCGCTGCTGTTCGGCATCCACATGGTGATGGCGATCGGCGGCGCCGACATGCCGGTGGTGGTGTCGATGTTGAACAGCTATTCCGGCTGGGCGGCGTCGGCGACGGGCTTCATGCTCAGCAACGACCTGCTGATCGTGACCGGCTCGCTGGTCGGTTCGTCCGGCGCGATCCTGTCATACATCATGTGCCGCGCGATGAACCGCAATTTCATCAGCGTGATCGCGGGCGGTTTCGGTTCCGGTGGCGCACCGACCAAGGGCGGCGCTGCCGAGCAGCCGGAAGGCGAGGTGACTCCGGTCAGCGCGCAGGAAACCGCCGAGCTGCTGCGCGAGGCGAAGAACATCGTCATCGTGCCGGGCTACGGCATGGCGGTGGCGCAGGCGCAGCACACGGTCAACGAAATCGTCCAGTATCTGCGTTCCAAGGGCGCCAACGTGCGCTTCGCCATCCACCCGGTGGCAGGCCGCATGCCGGGCCACATGAACGTGCTGCTGGCCGAGGCGAAGGTGCCGTACGACATCGTGCTGGAGATGGACGAGATCAACGAGGATTTTCCGGATACCGACGTGGTGATGGTGATCGGCGCCAACGACATCGTGAATCCGGCCGCCCAGGAAGATCCGAACAGCCCGATCGCCGGCATGCCGGTGCTGGAAGTCTGGAAGGCCGGCACCTCGATCGTGATGAAGCGTTCGATGGCGTCGGGCTATGCCGGCGTCGACAATCCGCTGTTCTACAAGGAAAACAACCGCATGCTGTTCGGCGACGCCAAGAAGATGCTGGACGAAGTGCTGGCAGCGCTGAAGGCTTAAGCCGTACACATCGAAGCTGGATCAAAAGGCCGCATCTTTGGATGCGGCTTTTTTATTTTCTCGGAATGGACGCAAGTTCTTCTCCCTTCATCGAAAAATTGTGAAGTACGTCGATCCAATGAATTGTCGCTGCTACCTACCTGAACCGAAACGCGATCCTGAGCGCATGCGGGGAGCGAGCGACACGTTGACTTTGGCAATGTCGCGAACATATGATGCTGTAGCCCAAATATAGTTATGCCAACAATCACTACTACACAGGGGTAGCCAATGGCAGCAAGTGCAGCAGCAACGAAAATTCCCTGGAAGCAGCTCATTGTCCTGATTCCTGATGTGGTTAAAGCCGCAAAAGGCATCTGGAAGCAATGGGACTCAAAGCCAAAACCCGAACCGATTGACAAAACGGCAAGCCCCGACTCTCAAATCATAGCCATTTCAAAGCGCATTCAAGCCCTAGAGAGTAACGAGACCAATCAATCAAAGGTGGTTAGCGAGATTGCCGATCAATTGCAAGTCATCGCAATAGGACTTAAGGAAACAGCTAACCGGCAAACACTTGTCCTGTGGCTTTCTATTGTCGCATCCGTTATTTCTGTCTGCGCTCTAATTATTGCAATCTTCAAATAGAGGCAGGCCTAACAATTCATCAAGCCGACGCCGCTTCGCGGCGCGACTTAACTCAGGCATTAGATTGCTGGGACATTGCGTATGAATTGCCGATCGTGCTCGCGATTCTCTCTATGGGCATCTTTGGGAATTCAAGCATCTCGCATAAATTGAGCAGCCCTAACATTTTGGCCAACCCGGCTGCGCTAAAACGTGCTGGTTATAACCATTGAGACGTCGGGGCAAATGGCCGAGTAGAGCTTCAGAAAGAACCCATTGGCTCTATCACCGGCCCAATATCCGATCGGCTCCAGTAGCCCGGCTGGCTGTACATGGATTTCAGGTGCCAGATGAACAGGCGCACCTTGGCCGGCACGTTCTGCTGCTGCGGATAGACGGCCATGATGTCGTATTCGGGAATCGCATATTCGTCGAGCACGGTTTCCAGCGTGCCGTCTTCGAGCTGGCGCTGGATTTCCCACACCGAGCGCCAGGCGATGCCCAGGCCCTCCGTCATCCAGCGGTGCAGCAGTTCGCCGTCGTTGCAGTCCAGGCTGCCGTTGGCGCGTACCGAGACGGTCTTGCCGCGCACATTGAAATACCAGCCACGCTGTTGTCCGCCTTGCAAGTTGAAAGCCAGGCAATTATGCTTGGACAGATCGTCCAGCGTCTTCGGCTTGCCGTGTTTGCGGAAATAGGCGGGCGTGCCGCACACCACGCGCTTGTTCGACGCCAGCTTGACTGCGACGAAGTTCGGGTCGATGGCGCCGCCGATGCGGATGCCCATGTCGTAGCCTTCCTGCACCAGATCGACCACGCGGTCGGTCAGGTTGAACGACATCTTCAGCTCGGGATGCTGGCGCAGGAAGGAAGGCGCGTAAGGCGCCACGTGCTGCCGCCCGAACGAGGCGGGCGCGGAGACGATCAGGTGCCCGGTCACCTTGTGGCGGCCGACCGAGATCGCGCTTTCGGCCTGATCCAATTCGTTCAGCAGCTTGCGGCAGTGTTCCAGGAAGACCGAGCCTTCCTCGGTCAGCACCAGTTTGCGGGTGGAACGGTGCAGCAGGCGCACGCCCAGCCTCTTCTCCAGCGTATCGATGCGGCGGCCGACCATCACGGGCGTCACCTGCAGCGCCAGCGCGGCGGCGGCGAAGCTGCCGTGATCGACGGCGGACACGAAGGCTTCGATCTGCTTGAGCTTGTCCATTCGATACTTGAAGTATTTAATTGGTTAATTAAAATTTCTATTCTCAAATTATTGCATACCAATTACCATACGCGTCATCCAAAATTTCACTCATGGAGGTAGATGATGGCAAAGATGACCGCAGCCCAGGCAGCCGTCTGGGTCTTGCAGAAGGAAGGTATCGATCAGGCGTTCGGCGTCCCGGGCGCGGCGATCAATCCGTTCTACGCAGCATTGCAGAAAAACGGCACGATCGCGCACGTGCTGGCGCGTCACGTGGAAGGCGCATCGCACATGGCCGAAGGCTACACCCG
>Ga0164242_10005014_pt1 | contig 14755 bp, 10 predicted proteins | sample OricomgcompostMG_FD_108783 | JGI IMG/M metagenome (GOLD analysis project Ga0164242, IMG submission 108783) | Miracle-Growth compost microbial communities from Emeryville, California, USA - Original compost - Miracle growth compost (MG) ... | reverse complement strand
TCAGGAGTTCGATCAGCCCCGGCCCACGCTTCGAGCCGAGCATGCGGCGGCTGATGGTGGCGCGGACCATATCGCAGTCGATCAGCAGCACCCGCTTCTCGTCGATACGCATCGCATGAGCGAGGCAGCCCGCGATGGTCGACTTGCCCTCCTTGGGCAGCGCGGACGTGATGGCAATAACCTGCGGACGGGGTGGCTGGACATAATGCAGGGATGTTCGCAACGCGTGAAAGGCCTCGGAAAAGGCAGAGCGATGCTCGGCGATTGCCTGTTCCGGGCTGATCCGTCTCCGGATACCGAGGGTGGAAAGAGTTGGAATGCCAGCAAGATACGGGAGAGACAGCCGCTCCTCGACCTCCTGTCCCGTCGTCAGGCCGGTAAAGGCCATTTCCGCGACGAAGGCGGCGGCCAGCCCCGCGCCCAGCCCGATCACCGTTCCCAGGAAAAGGCTGAGCGTCCATTTCGGGCTGGTCGGCAGGTAGGGCGCCTCCGCCCAGGAGATGACGTTGGCGTCCGGACGTTCCGTTCCGCCGGCCGCCACCACCTCCTTGTAGCGGTTCAGATAGCTCTCATAAAGCGCCTGCGAGGCCTGGGCGCGGCGCGTCAGATCGTCGAGTCCGGCCATAGCGCGGTTGTTCTGCTGCAGCGCACCTCGCGCCTGATCGAGGCTGCCCGACAGGGAGCTCACGCGTCCAGCTGAGATTTGACGCTTTGCCTGAACGTTGGAGATCACCCGGCCAATCTCGGCCTGGATCTGGCGGTCGACGTCTGCAAGCTCGTCCTTCGCCTTGATGACGTCCGGATGGTTGTCACCATAGCGCGACTGAAGGTCGGCGAGCTGCCCGCTCACCTCGGCCTGCCGCGCGCGCAGGCCGCTTACGACCGATGAATTGAGCGCCTCGCCGACATCGTCGCCGGAAGATCCATGCTGCAGCTGCGTCTCCGCTGTGCGCAATCGGGCATCGTCCTCTGCCTGCTGCGCACGGGCGCTGGCAACCTCTTGATTGTAGCTCGAGATTTCCTGCTCGGTCAGCGACGAACCCGACGTGCTCAGCAGATTATGCGCGATACGATATTGTTGAACGCGCTCGGTGTCGGCCTGCGCCTGTGCGCGAAGAATTTCCAGCCGAGAGGCAAGGAACCGCGTCGCAGCCTGGCTCTCGGCGAGCTTTTGCTGAAGCTGGCCACCCGTATATTGCTTTGCATATTCGTTGGCGATCCGCGCGGCGTCTGTGCGCGACGGAGCCGTCGCACTGATATCGACGGCGCGCGTCGTGGCCTGGCGCGTCACTTTGATCCCGGCGAGCAGTTGGTCGACCAGTTGCCGGCGCAGTTCCGCCGGCGCGGGCTGCGGTCGCGGGCGTGGTGCGGTTTTCAGCCCCAGCAGCCTGGCAAGCTCGGTGCCGAGGCTTCGGTCGGGTTGCAGCAGGGGGTTGAACTCGGGATCGTGGGCGAGATCCAGCGCCGAAACGACCCGTGCGGCAAGCTCGCGCGATAACAGCACCTGCACTTCAGTATCTGTGCGATCGGCGTCATTATTCACCTGATCCGGCATGGACTGAGGAGCGATGCGATCCTGCTGCGCGTCCATGACGAGCTGGGCATGCGCAGTATAGAGCGGCACCTGCCGGGCGGTTATGATCACGGCAGCCGCCAACACCGTGAAGAACACGGCCAGAAACAATCCCAGCCGTCGGCGCAGCACTTGCAGGAGCGCGCCGATGTCCAGACGATCGGCGGTGGACTGGCGCGGCGGCAGTGCCGTCGGCGCCATGATGTCGCGTCGATGCTCGCGAGGAAGGTCGAGGGCCTTATTCACTGTCGATCACCTCGCGCTCATGAGCGATCGCCCCGTTCATCGCTGGATCGATACCGAAAGGGTGACGATGTTACTGGCGTACTCGCGCCCCAGGGCGCCGCGGCTCGACTGGCCGCGATGTTCGAAGCGGAGGCCTAGTTCGGCGAAACGGTTGGCAAGATAGCGAAAGCCCAGCGAGCCTTCGAAACGGCGGTCCAACCGGTCTTCGCCGCGATAGCGCTCGGCCGTATAGCCTACGGAGAAATTCGCGAGCAGCCTGCGCAGGATTTCGTAATCGGCCATCACTTGCCCACGATCCTGTATGACACCGGAAATGCCGATTTGCGGGCTCTCGACAATCTGCCGTTCGGCATCAAAGGTGAGCGAGACGAGTGGCGTCACGTTCCAGACCACGCGACCGGTGTAGTTGAAGCCGGAAACAGACCGGAACGTCGGGTTTCGATAATTCCGGAACAAGTAGCCCAGCCCGATCCTGCCGACGATCAGCCGGGTGATGCGAAAATCAGCACCTCCAAGCACGCGCCATCCCTTTGAGCTCAGGTCGGTGGGGCCGCTGACGTCATAGTCCTCGTTATCGTAAAAGCCCTGAACATAGCCGGTCACGCTCGGCCCGATTGCAAGGCCGCCGCGCGCGGAGAAAGCTGTTTGCAAGCGATTGCGGTAGGTCTGCGACAAAATGACGTCGCCGCTTTGCACGTCGTCATATTTCAGCCGGTCGACGTCAGCGCCGATCTCGAGCAATGCTTGGCCAAATGTTCCCGTCGCCCGCGCCGATCCTCCATAGGATTGATACTGCACAGGATCGCTGGCGGGGAAAGCGTCACCGACCGTTCCGCGCGGCTCGACGCCGCTGAGATAATGCGCGCCGAACGCCAGCGAGTTGTCTGCGCCGACATCGAGCCGGCCGTTTCCCGCCACGCGGTAGACGTCGAAGTTGTTGGCGGGTTCGGCGGTGTAGCGGTTGAATCTGCCGCTCGCCTCCAAAGTGGCTGAATTGCGGCTCCAATTGGATTGGAGCGTTGCTTGCGGCTCGATCGTGGCGACGACGCTGTCTCGCTTGTATGTATCCCAATCGTAAACATCGTCATTGTAGCCGATGCTTGCCGTAACGACGGGGAACAAGGTGAAAGCGCCGATCCGCGCGCCGGTCGGTTCGAGACCGGGGCGCGGACGCGACAGAACCTCGTTGGTAATCGTGAAAGCATCGGGAATATCTTGTGTCGATTGCGCCCGTGCCTGCGATGACATGGCCATGACCATACTCCCAACCAACACGCTGCCTGCCACCCAAGGCCGCATCGATTTCCCCCCACGTGCAAGGCCGCTCGCCGGAATTTCCGACATCCACAAGTTAAAATTGCCGAAAAGAAAAATGTGGCGCAATGACTACTTGGTAAACCGGAAAGATTACTCCTAAAGTATGATAGTCGGTAGAAGATGTTCCTAAAGATCAACTTCCCCTCTGCTGATTAGCTCTGGCGTTAAGTGGGTGTCCTCTCGAATGCACATGGCGTGCTACCGAAGAGCAGTCGCCTCCAGTTGAGCCCGCGTGATGATGGCACGGCAGGCCGTGCATGCGCCGCCTGTCACGAGATTGCGGGGCGGAGTCGACGCAGGTGAGTCAAAGTAACCCAATCGGCGTCGCCGGACGGACGACGCAGGGTGCGGCTTGGCTGGTTGGGGCAAGGCTGGTCGTGCGGGGGCTGGATTTCATCCTTCTTCTCGCGCTCGGCCGCCTGCTCGGACCAGCCGATTTCGGCATCGTCGCAATAGCGATGACCCTTATCACCGTGATGGAGGCGGTGACGGAGCTGCCGCTGGTCCAGGGCCTGATCAGCCTGCCCGAAATCACCCGCCCGCACTTGGATACGGCATTCACTCTGGGCTTGCTGCGCGGGCTCATGCTCGCGTTACTTCTTGGCCTGCTCGCCTGGCCGTTCGCCTGGTCCTATCACGATTTGCGGCTGGTACCGATCATCTGCGCCCTCAGCCTTGCTCCGGCAACGCGCGGACTGGCCAGCCCGGCGATGGCGCTTTACGCGCGGCAGATCAGCTTTCACCGAGACTTCATCCTGGAGATCTCCGGCAAGCTTGCATCCTTCGCTGTCGCGCTCTCGCTCGCGCTGGCGACGCGCAGCTATTGGGCGCTCGTAGCGGGATCGTTGATGACGCCGCTGGCGGGCGCGCTGATCTCATACACGATCGCACCATATCGGCCGCGGCTGTCGCTGTCCCGATGGCGCCCCTTCTGGTCGTTTATCGGCTGGAACACGGCGGCGCAGCTCGTCGCCGCGGTGAACTGGCAGTGCGACCGCTTCCTGATCAGCCGGCATCTGGATCGGGCGACGCTCGGGCGGTTCACCATGGCGAGCGACTTGTCCGCGCTTCCCGTGCAGGCGTTGGTGGTGCCCCTCTTGCGGCCGCTTACGGCCGCGTTCGCGTTGTTCCGCGACGATCGAGAGCGCTTGGCCACAGCCTATCTCGGAACGACCACCGCACTGCTGGCGCTGGCGACACCGGTGATGGTCGGCTTGTCCGCGCTGGCCGGCCCGGCCGTCCAACTGGTGCTGGGCGATGAATGGGTCGATACGGCCACGACGCTGCGTTGGTTGGCGCTGGCGATGCTGACCGGTTGCCTCGTGACACCTTTGGGCGCGCTCGCCATGGCGCGAGGCCGGACGAATGTTTTCCTCGCACAAGGATCTGTGGAGTTCGCGATCAAGATTCCAGCCGTTATCGCCGGCGTGTTGCTGTTCGGCATCAAGGGCGTCATCATCGCGCGGATGGCAGCCGCCGTGCTCGCTGCGTTGAGCGCCATGTTGTTTGCCCGCCGCCTGTGCGGCCTCAGCCTTGGACGGCAGTTCGTGACCGCGTGGCGGATCGTTGCCGGGGGCGCGGTCAGTTACGTGGCGCTCGACTTGCTGCTCCCCTGGATGCCCTTGGGCCTCGGTGAAATAGCCCTGGCGTTGCGATTGTTGATCGCTGCGCTTGCGGGCGGGGGAGTGTATGCCGTGACAGTGCTGACGTTATGGAAGTTTTCAGGCTCCCCTGATGGGGTGGAGGCAACGGTGTATGCGACGGTGGTCCGCCTGTTGTCTCCTGGTGTGCGGCGATTCGGAAGCGTCGCGATCTGATCGGCGCGGTGGTGCCTTCGGGAGAGCAGGGGGGTGGGTCGCTCTCCCTCCGGCGAACAGCCGGCGCATTACCGCCTGCCCGACCAGTGGAGGAGAACCAGGCCATCATATGCCCGAGGATCGTCGGACATGGGCGGCGAGGCCACCTCGAGTTCAATGCTGGCCATCTTCGCGCCAGCTCATCGACCATCAGCGCTGGAAGAAATCGTACACATGCCGGTAGGTCGTGTTGGTAAGAAAATGCGCCGTTCCAAGCGGCGGAAAGAGAAACGGCCGGAACGCGCGCAGGCTGGCAAGGCTATCCAGCGCAAGGGGGCGCCGTTCGGGAATGTCGTTCCATCCCAGAACGAGATGCCCCCCTTCGCGCAACCGGCTGTGGCAGGCGGCGAAGGCCCGCTCGCAATTTTCGCGCGCGTTCAGGCCGAAGCCGAACACGCCGTTGCAGATGATAAGGTCGAACCGATTTTCGGGGAAATATCGCGGCAGGTCTTCGAGAAGCCCGACGACATGCTGCCGCCCGGCAAAGCGCCGCACCCGCGGCAGGGGATCCAAAGTCCAGAAATCGGCCGTGTCGAAAAAGTCCCGGCGGTAATCGTTGGTGTACCAGTCGCAGCCGACAAACAGCACGCGCCGATACAGCGAAGCGTCGACGTAATAAGGAAAGATCACCTGCTCGAGCACCCGCCGGTCCTCCGTCTCCAGGCGCAGGTCCATCCCGAGCATATAGCGCAACGCAAGACGCCACTTTCCCGCACGCCGAAGAAGCGCCGAAAGCGCCGGCTCTTCAGCTTGCGTCAGGGTGAGGTGCACCTTCGTCTCGTCGGCGGGCATAGCTGATACCATCCATCGCCTCCTTCCGTTCGATCTGGCGGGATCGCTGGCTGGCCGTACGCACGCAAGGCGCGCGGACGGTCTAATCCCTTCGGGCAGCCACAACCCTTTCGCGAGTGTCGTCAGGACCAAAGAACAATGGACCCAGACTGGCCCGGATGTTCAAAGGCAACGGCTGGGGGGACAGATGCATGAGCCGTAATGACGAGATGGCCTTACCCGGATCGACGGTGCCGACGGTGCTCGTTCTTGGTGATCATCTCGGCTATGCGGGCGGCGTCAGTCATGGGGCGACCAGTTACTTCATCAGCACGTTGCCGGCGCTGATCGCGCGCGGTGTGTCGTTGCAGGCCTGCTTTCTTCGGCAGCCGCATGAAGCGGCCGATGCGCTGCGCGACCGGGGGGTGACGACCAGCTTCCTTTCGGCATCCAAATGGGATCCCAGAGTCGCGATCAGGGTTGCCGAACTGGTGCGACGGGAGCGCATTTCCCTGATCCACGCCGCGGGCATGAAAGCGACGCTGGCAGCACGGATCGCCGCGGGCTTGGTGCGGGCGCGGGTGCTCATCCATTCGCACGATCTCCTGCGCCTGCCCCGTACCGTCCGCTGCGCGCACCGCACCTTTGCTCGGGCAGACGATTCCGGGATCGGCGTCTCCGTTGCCGCGCGGCAGCTGGTGATCGACGATTACGGCGTCCGGCCAGCCCGTGCGCGCGTCATCCATAACGGCATCGACGTTCAAAAGTTCGGACGGCCGGATAACGGTGCCCGTGATCGGCTGCGAGCGGAGCTCGAACTGCCCGAGGGAGTCTGTGCGATCGCGATGATCGCCCGCATGCACCCGATCAAGGGCCATCGCGCGATGCTGCATATCATGGCACGCGTCGTCGCCCGGAATCCGGACGCCGTCGTCGTTATGGCGGGAGACGGGCCGGAACGACGCGCCTGCGAGGCACTCGCGGCCAAACTGGGACTGGAGCGATCGGTCAGGTTTCTCGGCGCGCGCGACGATGTTCCCAACCTTCTGGCCGCTTGCGAGATCGTCGTGGTGCCGTCTGAGTCGGAAGGGCTGTCGCTTGCCGCTGTGGAAGCGCTGGCGGCGGGTCGTCCGGTGGTCGGCTTCGCTGGCGGCGGGCTATCGGACGTTATCGAAGAGGGAAAGACCGGGTTCCTCGTTCCCCATGGTGATCTCGATGCCTTCGCCGCCAGGATCAATATGCTGATCGCACATCCGGAGATGCGGGCAGCCTTCGGCGAGCGAGCGCTTGTTGCTGCGCGCCGCTTCGCGCTCGACACGCATGTCGACGAGCTTATCGATTGCTATCGCAGCGTCACCGCCCCGATCGTGCCGGATGATATTCGGGAGCCGCTCGGTGCCAGCTCCTAGTGCGCCCTTGCTGCTGTCGCGGCTGCGCGACGGCTGGCGGAAGAACGCGCCTGAGTTGATCGGGTTGTTCTCAGGCGCCCTGCCGGCCTTTGTCGCGGCGAGCCGGCCTGCCGACGTCCTCGAGGGCATTCCCGTCTTTTGCTATCATCTCGTCGAAGCGGCGGCGCTGCGGCGTGACCTGGAGTTCCTGCGGCGCAATGGCTACCGCACACTCGGCGCGCCGGCGTTCTTGGATCATCTCGAAGGCGGCACTTCCGTCTCGCCGCGATCCGTGCTGCTGACCTTTGATGACGGCCCCCGTAATTTCTTCGATGTTGCACTGCCGCTGCTGCGCGAGTTTCAGGCGCAAGCGCTCGTCTTCGCCGCGCCCGGGTTGCACGCGGATGACGATCCCGCCGAAGAACAGCGCGATCGCCCGATGACGTGGAGGGAGCTTGGGGTCGCGCACCGTTCGGGGTTGGTGGACGTGCAGTCACATACGCTGGAAAGCCGCTACGTCCCGCAATGGCCAGCACCTGCGGCGCTGGCGGGCTGCGCTCCGGCGCTGGAGGCGCAGCGACGGCGTGCCACTGCCCTGCCTCTGGCGATGGACCTCGCGCGATCGCAGTGGCTGCTGGAAGAGCGGCTGCCCGGCGCCGTCGTGCGGCACCTGAGCTTCCCAATGTATCACGGCACCGAGGAAGCGGTAGCACTGGCTCGCTCGCTTGGTTTCCGCGCCTGTTATTGGGGGTATCGCGAAGGACGGCCGCTCAACACGGCGGGGCAGTCCCCCTTCTACGTCAGCCGGCTGAGCGACGAATTCGTCAGGCGTCTGCCAGGCGATGGGCGGGCGAGCCTGCTCGATCTGGCGCGCGAGCGGGCACGCCGTATCCGGGCGGCGCGGCACTGGGCTCGGCGGTATGACGCTGGCCCTTCAGCCTTGCACGAGGGCGCGGCGTCATGATTGCGCGGCCGAACGTTCAACGATGGATCCGTATCCTGCTCTCGATAGGCCTGCTCCTGCTGGTGATCGCGCTTGCCGATGGGCGGGAAGTGTGGCGTGCGCTTACCCGTGTGCATCCGGGCTGGCTGATGGCGGCTGCCGCCGTGGCGGGAGTTGATCGCATGATCATTATCCATCGTTGGCAGTTGCTGCTGGCCGGCCGTGGCATCCGGCTGACCTTTCGCCAGCTCACCCGGGTGCAGCTCCGTGCGGCATTCATGGGTTCTTTTCTGCCGACGTCGATCGGCGTCGATGCGATCCGCATGGCGACCTTGTGCAGATCGGGTCATTCCGGTCCGGACGTCGTCGCGGCGACGTTGCTCGACCGCATGTCGCTTATAATCGGCACGTTGGTCGTGGGGGCGGCGACCTGCCTGCTGCTTGCCCGGGAGCTGCTGCCGGCACCGTTGCAATGGGCCGTGCTTGAGATCACGCTCGCGACGCTCATCATGATCGTATCGTTCCTGCATCCCGCCATGCGGCGTTGGTGCCGGCTGACACTGTTGCCCTGGGTGCCTTCCCGCTTTCGCCAGGCGGTGCATGATACTGCGCGGGCGTTGTTGCTCTACCGCCACGAGCGAAGGCTGCTGGGGGCGGTGGCGGTGCTCACTGGCGCGGCCTTGGTGGTCCGGATTGTCTTCGTCGGCATGATCGCGCTTGCCGTTGGCCGGGCGCTCCCTCCGTTGGGTCTGGTGATGGTGGTTCCCCCGCTCTGGATCATCGGGATGCTCCCGATCACGGTCGGAGGGCTGGGGGTGCAGGATGTCGGCTACGTCGCAATGATGGGATTGATCGGTGTGTCGGCGCCACTCGCCGTCAGCATGTCGGTGGTCGAACATCTGCTCGCCCGTCTGGGCAACTTGCCCGGAGCGCTGCTGATGGGGGATGCCGTTATCCCTGGTCGTTTTCAAGCGAGCGGGGCGCCGCAGGCCGGCTGATCTCGCCCGATGACTTGCTCGGGTGCTCCCGGCTGATCTGGGGCGACATGGTTCCGGACGCGAGAGCGATCCTGAGCGCGCTCGGCAGATTGTATACGCCCAGCTTCGTCATCAGGTTGGCACGGTGAACCTCCACCGTGCGCGGGCTGATCTTCAACAGCAGCGCGATCTGCTTGTTGGAGTGACCTTGGACGAGAAGCTGCAGAATCTCCTGCTCGCGCGGCGACAGCATGGCAATTCGGCGTTGCGCCTCCAGCGCGGTCCAGTCCGGCGCGCCGGCATTTTCGACGCGCGCCCGCGCCAGATAAATTGCGGATAGGAGCGTGGACCGACGGAACGGCTTTTCGATGAAGTCTAGCGCGCCGGCCTTCATCGTTGCCACGGCCGAAGAAATGTCGCCGTGCCCGGCCAGAACAATGGTGGAAAGGTCCGGCCGCCGTTCTCGGATGATCTTCTGCACGGCCAGCCCATCCAGCCCCGGCATTCGCAGATCCAGCAGCACGCAGCCGCGCCTTGCCTCCTTCAGGGCGCTGACGAACTCGGTCCCGTTCGTCCACTGGATAACCGTCAGGCCAGCGTCTTGGAGCAGAAATTCCGTCGACTCGCGGAATGCGCGGTCGTCGTCCACTATGTGTACCGCGAAATCTTTGTTCATCTCCCTCTCTCCCCCAGCGGCCAGTTCCTGCGGTCGAGCGTGAACTGGAAGCACGCTCCGCCTTCGGGACGATCTTCAACCCAGATTCGCCCCCCATGCGCTTCCACGATCGTGCGGCAGATCGACAGTCCAACGCCTACCCCATTGGCTTTGGTGCTCAGGAACGACTGAAACAGGCGGTCGCGCAGCGCAGGCGGCACCCCGGGGCCGTTATCGGCAACGCACACGTGGGCAACGTCGTCATGGCAGCGGACCTGTACCTGCAGTTCGCCGCCGCCTGGCGACATTGCATCGACACCATTGCGGAACAGGTTCAGCAGCACCTGCTGAATCTGGACGCGGTTGACGATGACCGGGCAGATGCCGGCTTCTTCAGGGTCGAAGCGGATACGGACATTCTGGCTCCGCGCGCCGAGAAGGCCCAGGGTCGTCGCCTCCACGACGATATCGGTGAGGTCTGCCTCCACCTTGCCGCTATTGCCGAAAGCGACGAATTCCCGGAGGCTGCTGACGATCGCGCCAACGCGCATGGCCTCCCCCGCTGCCGCGTCCAGCGCCTGAAGCGGCGTCGCGACATCGGGGCAGCGCGACTGGAGCCGATCAAGCTGCGCTCGTGACGTTTCGACCCAATTGACTATGGCCGCGAGAGGCTGGTTCACCTCATGGGCGATTGCAGTGCCCATCGTTCCCATCGCACTGAGTCGAGACGCGTGAAAAAGCTCCGTCTGCAATTCCTGGAGACGCGCCTGCGCCTCGTCGGAAGGCCGCAGATCGCGCATGAGGCCGACGAAGAAGCGACGTCCTGCGGCCTTTGCCTCACCGACGTAAAGCTCGATCGGAAATGTCGTTCCGTCCCGGGCTTGTGCGGTGAGCCGACGGTTGCGGCCCATCACGCGGCGGATTCCGGTCGCGAAGTAGTTTTGAACATATATGTGGTGGCGCTGCCGATCCGGTTCCGGCATCAGCACCGCCACGTTCTCGCCGAGAATGTCCGCCTCGCGGTATCCGAACATCTCCTCGGCGGCGGCATTGAAAGAGATTAGCTTCTCGTCCTCATCGATGATGGCCATGGCATGCGGCACCGTGGCGAGGATCGTGCTAAGTTGTGCCTCTCGAGCTTCCTTCGCCGCTTCGTTCACGTGCTCGGCCATGATGTCGCGAAGAACCACACCGAAGCCCAGGAGTGTGCCGTCATTGTCATAGACCGCCGTGACGATGACCTTTGCCAGCATCGAGGTTCCGTCACTGCGGAGGAAAATGCGCTTTTGCTCAACTCGGCCCTCCGCCTTGGCGCGGGCGAGGTCTTCCGCCGGACGACCGGCCTCCCGGTCCGCGGCGGGGTAGAACATCGCATGTGAGCGCTGGCGGACATCGGCGGCCGCCCAGCCTGTCAACCGTTCCGCTCCGTGGTTCCATTGGGCGACCTGACCCGCCGCATTGAGGAAAAAGATGGTGTATTTTTCCGCCGAATCGATCAGCAACGTCAGCTCGCGCGCGACGTTGCGCGCCTCTCGCGCGTGTCGCCGGGCTTCTTCCGCACTGGCCAAAGCTTGGCGTCGCCACGACGTTTGCATTGCAGCCAATATCACGACAGGAACTGACGACAGCGCAAAGGCCAACATATCGCCGAAATAGATTTTCAGCGGCACGACCAGCACGCCTGGCAGGGCAACAAGGGCAAGAACTAGGCTGAAGAAGCCCGGTCCGACGCCTCCGAACAACGAAGCAATGACCACAATCGGCCAGACGGTGAGGAACAGGGCGCGATCGCCTAACCAGGGTGTCAGAGCATATCGCAGGACGATCGCCCCGCAGGTGCCCACGATTGTGGAGCCGTAAGGTAGGAACCATGTGCCGAACCGCGCCGTATCGAGCACTGCTGGCACACCTTCTTGAAGGTCGCCTTGTTCCAAAATCGAACGGCCTCCTTTCTCTCCAGAGGTTTTCAGTTAACCTAGGTTTAGAAAATGAGTGCTGTTGTAACGAAGTAAATGCGGAGAAGAGTGTCGATCTGGAAAATAGACTCGGCTAGTCTGCTTTTAGTTGCAAGTTTTATTGTCGGAATCGGCGAAGATGAGAAATCCAAGCCCTGCTTTGGTTGTGCTGGTGAGGATTCCCGTAATGGAACACCAGAGTCGCCCGCAGCGCTTCGGGGGCGCATGGTTTGTTCGCATGAAGAGTGTCGTAGCCGAAGAAGATGTAGATCGAACCGTGCCGTAGCCGCAGCCGTGTGCTCTTCAGCCAGTTCCTGTCCAAGGCGAACCACAAAAACCGTTGGGCCCAGCGGCGATCAAGCACCAGCTTCTCGATCAGGTTGACCAGGTAGGGCTGGTGCAGCGGCCGACGCGGCCGAACCAGGATCAGGTCGCCGGTCTGCCCCTCGTCCGGAATATCGAGCGGAATGATCACTGTCACGAGATAGGAATCGAAGTGCAGGTAGGATGATTCGCTCTGCCCGCTAGTCCCCTTCAGGCAGCGAAGCAGCTGCTTCAGTTCCTTGTCAGGTGCCGTCCGATCGAAGATCGCTTCATAGATGCCGGAGCAAAGCTCGACCAATCCAGCATCTCGGTGAAGATCGGACAGAAGGTATCCGCTCAGGCCGTGCTGGCCGTCTATCGCGATGTACTCTCCCCCATTGTTATCCGCTGCCCGCCGGGCCTGGACACGCGCTTCTTCGACCTGCTCGGGCGTCAGCGCGGCAACCTCATGATACCCCTTCAGCCGTACTTGCCGAACGATCTCGTCCGCTGACCATTGCTGGAAATCGATTGGAGAAGGTTCTTCTTCTCTACTTGGGGGTGAGGGAATCACAGTCGCCATGATCAGATCTCCAAATCACACGCTCGGCCAGCCGGATCATTGCCGGTGCGCTCCGCCGGCATCATCATGTGATCGAACACGTCGTTCCAGCGAGCAGCGAAGGTGTCAGGCTTGAACCGGGCGATACTGGCGGCCAGCTCCGCGCGCCGCACGACGGCTTCCGTAGATGACATCATGCAAAGCTGGCGCATCGCGGCCGAGACTTCGTTGATGTCGATCGGATCGACGGTCAGCGCTCCGGGACCCGCTACCTCTTCGAGCACGCTGTCACGGCTGACAAGCGGCACCAAATCAGCGGCGATTGCCTCCGCGACGGGGATACCAAAGCCTTCGAGGAGGCTTGTCAGCACGAAGCCGCATGCATGGGCATAAAGCCACGCCAGTTCCGCGTCGGTAACGTACGATAGAAGGACAACTCCGCCCGCCTCGCGCGCGGCAAGAGCGACCTCCTCATAGCCCGGCTCGGGGCCGCCGCACAGCACGAAGCGATATCCCTCTCGCGCGAGGCCGGAGCGTTCAAAGGCCTTTATGCACCGCGCCTGGTTCTTGCGGCTGCCGACGCTTCCCACAGTGAGCAGGAAGGGGCCGTCGCCCAGACCGGGCGGCCGCTTTCCTCCGCCGCGAACTTCGAGCCGCAGCGTCGGATAAATCACCCGCGTGCTTGCCGGGCGCGCATCGGGAAACAGTTTGGCGAACGCCTGGAGCGATGCGAGGCTGACAAAGATGAGATGCGGGCCGATCTCGGCGACTTCGCTGTAGATCGCCCGGTAAATATCTCCAATCCCCTCGTCGAACAGGTCAGGATTGGTGAGCGGACCCACGTCGTGGCACAGAACGGCGTCAGTACGCCGCAGTTGCGCCGTCAGCACCGTGAACGGGTCGAGGTGCAACGTCGGTGCTTCCGACCGTCGACGAGGCAGGCGCCACGGCTTGGTTCCCGCCTGACTTAGTACCTGCCAGAGCTGCACGCGGCCCAATGCGCGCCCGAACAGGCCGGTCGGCACGTGGGACAGGCTCATCGGGCCATAGAAAACGCGGCCTGTGCGGTCGCCGAGCACATCCAGCACATCGCGGCCGATAAAGTACTTGCCGGTGCGATTATGGATGGCGAGCGAGAAATCGACATCGATCCGAACCGGCGCAACCGGTGCTCCGCGACGCGGCAGCAATGCCGAAGGGGCCGGCTGCGGCTCAGGGCCGTCCCGCTCAGCGAGGGTCAAGGCGGACAAGCCGGGTCCCTCCTGCTGGACGCCTGTCCCCCAGGCGCTGACGAAGCATGCGACAGGCCGGGGCCTGGCTATCGTCCGGGCTGCGCCAGTTATAAGCGTGAAGGTGCAAGGCCGGCGGCAGCGTTACAGGTGTCATCGATCGCTCGATGAAATCCGCGACCTGCGGAACCACGTCCTGCGATCGCCAGCGGCGATTGGACACGATCACGGCGCCGGACGGGTAGCAACGCATAACCTCGCGAAGCGACGCCGCGGTCGTGATGCCATGTCCGCCGGTTCTCGGATCGGTGGCGAACTCCTGATGCGTCCTGTCCCACATCACGGTGCGGTTCAGCAGCAGGTCATACCCGCCCAGATAATATAGCGCCCGCAAATCATCGGCGGTAACCAGCATCGGCGTGTCCGCCACTTTGCGGATTGCCGGCAAATACGGGCGCCAGTCGATGTCCTCGTTTTCTGCGATGTCCGGGCCGTTGAGCGCTCGATGGCGGGCGACGTCGACAATCTGGGCCGCCGTGGCGCGGTATGCCGGTACTCCGATCAGTGCAGCGCCAGCGATGCCGAGAAGGACGAGCGCGCCGATCCACGGCCGGAGCGGGAGCGGGAGCGCGGCGACGATGCCGGCGATCTTCGCCTGGATCGGCCCCAGCAGATCCTTGATCGCCATCGCCCAGAGCGCAATCATGTACGGCTCGAGATACGAGATGTAGCGCTCGGTTTTCATTCCGGCGAAGGAATGGAGCAGCAGCGCGACGGCCAGGATAACGGTGCAGAACAGGGTCGGCCGAGGCTGACCGCGCCACGCCAACAGGACGGCGAGCGGCAGGAGGTGGAGCATCCAGCCCCATGGATTGGCCAGAACCGAGTAATAATAGGTCGGCCGAACCGAGTCTGCCGCCGCCCAAGGCGCGGCATCGCGATAGTCGCTGAAAGCTGACATCACGGCGACGCGGAGAGGG
>Ga0164242_10005013_pt1 | contig 14760 bp, 17 predicted proteins | sample OricomgcompostMG_FD_108783 | JGI IMG/M metagenome (GOLD analysis project Ga0164242, IMG submission 108783) | Miracle-Growth compost microbial communities from Emeryville, California, USA - Original compost - Miracle growth compost (MG) ... | reverse complement strand
TGGCACCTCAGCCTGGTCGGACTCGGGTTCTTCGGCTCGACGACGGGGCTGTTCCTGCTGCTGTCGATCGGGTTCGGGCTGGTCGCGTTCTGGTACACGATCTGGGCGATGGTGCGCGAGGCGGGCGCCCGGTTGCGCGCGAACCTCGACGGCTTCGCGCAAAAGGGGGCGGCGACGAGCACCGGCCGAGAGCCGAAACCGCCGCTGGACGGCGGCGAATACATCGTCATCCGCGGAGGAACCTGACGCTCGCTTTGCGGCCACCTGCTGCCGCATGGCAGAATGGATGTTTGTGCCGCCGCCGACCCTGCCACAGGGGAGTCGGCATCCATAGCGGTCACGATCCTTCTCACGACAATCCAGGCTCGCGCGTGCGAGCCTGCCAACACGTAGTCGACCTGTGGCGGGTGCAGAGAGCGAAGAACAATGCGAATTCTCGACCAGGTGGACGCCGCGTCCCTGCGGGAGGACATCCCCGACTTCCGTGCGGGTGACACTGTCAAGGTGCACGTCAACATCGTCGAGGGCAACCGCTCTCGTATCCAGGTCTTCCAGGGTGTTGTGATCGGCCGTTCCGGCGACGGCGTGCGCGAGACCTTCACGGTGCGCAAGGTCAGCTTCCAGGTCGGTGTGGAGCGCACCTTCCCGGTGCACTCGCCCGTCATCGACCACATCGAGCTCGTGACGCGCGGAGACGTGCGTCGCGCCAAGCTGTACTACCTGCGCGGACTGCGCGGCAAGAAGGCGAAGATCCGCGAGAAGCGCGACGCCTGAGACACGACCTCTGCACGCCACGCCGCGTGCGACCGGACCTGAGCTCCCGATCCCATAAACTGGGTCGGGAGCTCAGGCGGTTAAATGACAGAAGAAACTCTGCCCACTCGGTCCGACCGCGTGGACTCGACTCGACGTAAGCGCAAACGCAGTGCGTTGCTTTTCTTGCGCGACCTGCTGATCATCTTCGTGGTGGCGGTACTGGTCTCGTTCCTGATCAAGACGTTCCTGGTGCGATCGTTCTACATTCCGTCCGCCTCGATGGAGACGACGTTGATGGTGAACGACCGGATCATCGTGAACGAGCTGGTGCCGAACCTGGTTCCGGTCAAGCACGGCGACGTTGTCGTGTTCACCGATCCGGGCGGCTGGTTGCCGCCGTCGCCGCCGCCGAAGAATCAGAACGCGATCGCCGCCGGCATCGACTGGGCGCTTTCCGTCGTCGGCCTCTCGGCGCCGGACAGCGACGACCACCTGGTGAAACGCGTGATCGGTCTGCCGGGCGACCACGTGTCGTGCTGCAACGCGCTCGGCCAGTTGAGCGTCAACGGTGTCCCGTTGAAGGAGCCGTACATCCGGTTGTACCCCGGCAACGTGGACGCGGCGACCCTGCATTTCGACGTGACGGTTCCCAAGGGCAAGCTGTGGGTGATGGGCGACAACCGGGATGACTCGCAGGACTCCTCACGCAATCAGAACCTGCCGGGCAAGGGCTTCGTGCCGATCAAGGACGTCGTCGGCCGTGCGTTCGTGATCAGCTGGCCGGTGAACCGCTGGACATGGCTCGGCGACTACCCGAACGTGTTCCGCGGCGTGGAGGACGACCACAAGTGATCGTCGAGCCGACGTTACGCACCGAGTCGGAGTTGTGCCGCGCTGGCTCGGCGCTTGTGATCGGCGTTGACGAGGTCGGCCGCGGGGCGATCGCCGGTCCGGTCGCGGTCGGCATGGTGGTTCTGGATGCCGCGCTGGTGCGGCTCGGACGCCGGCGGATGCCGGTGGGCCTGCGGGACTCGAAGCTGCTCGCGGAATTGCGCAGGGAACAGCTCGACCCGCTGTGCCGGGCGTGGGCGGTACGGCACGCCGTCGGACTCGCCTCGGCCACCGAGGTGGACGAGTTCGGCATCATCGCAGCGTTGGGCCTGGCGGGGGCACGTGCACTGCGGCAGCTCGAGGAGGGCAACGGCGCCGCGTTCCAGGATGCCGTCCTGCTGCTGGACGGCAACCACGACTACCTGAGCGCCGCGGCACCCGGATGCCCCACCGTCACGACGCGCGTCAAGGCCGACCAGACCTGCGGGTCGGTGGCCGCGGCATCCGTGATCGCCAAGGTGCACCGGGACCGGATGATGATCGAGCGTGACGCCGTCATGCCGGGTTACGGCTGGGCGCGGAACAAGGGGTACGCGAGCCCGGAACACCTGGCGGCGCTGGGACGGCTCGGGATCAGCGAATTCCATCGGCGCACCTGGATCGGCGAGGAACGGCTGCGGGCCTCAGCGTAGACTGGACGCACGATGGATGAAGACGAATTCGACGACTACGACCGCGAAATCGAGTTGGCGCTGTACCGCGAATACCGTGACGTCGTCTCGCAATTCACGTACGTCATCGAGACCGAGCGGCGCTTCTACCTGGCCAACGAGGTCGAGTTCGTGCGCCGCGACACCGCGAACGACTTCTACTTCGAGCTGACGATGCGCGACGTCTGGGTGTGGGACGTGTACCGCTCCGACCGATTCGTGAAATCCGTGCGGGTGCTCACCTTCAAGGACGTCAACATCGAGGAGCTCTCCTCGAAGGAGTTCGAGCTTCCCAAGGAGCTCGCGCTCGACGAATGAGGCCGTCGTACCGCTGAGGCGCGTCTCGGCCTCCACAGCCGGCCGTCGAGCGGGTTGTGCCACTTTCGACTCAGTGCGGGCTTCCGCGTCGTCGTGATCGGCCAGCATCGTTGCGGGAGGCGACGATGGCAGAGAAAGACGATCTCGGCAAGCATGGTGAGGACCTCGCCGTGCACTATCTGCTCAGTCACGGCTTCGAGCTGATCGAACGCAACTGGCGCTGTTCGCAGGGTGAGATCGACGTGATCGCACGGCACGACGATGCCGTCGTCTTCGTCGAGGTCAAGACGCGCAGCTCCACCGCGTACGGGCACCCGTTCGAGGCGATCACCTTCAGCAAGATGGCGCGGATGCGTCGGCTCGCTGCGGCCTGGTGCGAACAGGCGACCAGCCGCCCGGCCGACATCCGCATCGACGCCATCGCCGTCATCGCCCCGCGTGACGAGACGGCACGTATCGAACACCTGCAGGGAGTGTTCCGGTGACCATTGCACACACCGGCTGCATCGCGCTGCAGGGGCTCGACGGCGCGCTGGTCGACGTCGAGGCGGACATCGCCTCCGGGCTGCCGTCGTTCACGATCATCGGCCTGCCCGATGCGGCACTGGCCGAATCCAGGGACCGTGTTCGCGCAGCGGCGGCGAACTCCGGATGCCCTCTGACCACGCACAAACTCACGATCAACCTGTCGCCCGCATCGCTGCCCAAGCACGGCTCCGGGTTCGACCTGGCGATCGCGCTCGCAGCGCTCGCCGCCGCAGGAGCAGTGTCGGCCGACTCGGTGGCCTCACACGTGCACCTCGGCGAACTGGCATTGGACGGCCGGTTGCGGCCGATGACCGGCGTGTTGCCCGCCGTGCTCGGCGCGGCACGGGCCGGGGCGAAGCGTGTCATGGTGCCCGAGGCGAATGCCAACGAAGCGCGACTCGTACCCGGCATCGAGGTGGTGCCGGTCGCGTCGTTGCGGGAGGCGGCGATTCGGCACGGCGGCGAATACCTGCCGGAGCCGGTGGAACCGTGGCCAGCACCGGCGCCCGACGATGTTCCGTCGGCAGAACCCGATCTCGCCGACGTGATCGGCAATGAAGAGGCGGTGCAGGCGATGCTTGTCGCCGCAGCGGGCGGACACCACGTCTTTCTGCTCGGACCGCCCGGCGCAGGCAAGACCATGCTCGCCGAGCGACTGCCCGGCTTGCTTCCGGCCCTGACCAGCGATGCGTCGGTCGAGGCGACATCCATCCGCTCGTTGACCGGGCTTCCCGTGGGCGGCCGACTCGTGACGCGTCCGCCGTTCGAGGCGCCGCACCATACGGCCACGGCAGCGGCGATCGTCGGCGGAGGCAGCGGGCGCATCCGCCCAGGCGCCGCCGTGCGCGCAGCACACGGCGTGCTGTTCCTCGACGAGGCACCCGAGTTCGCGTCGTCGGTGCTCGACGTGTTGCGGCAGCCACTGGAGTCGGGGCAGATCCGCATCCACCGGGCGGCGGGTTCGGCGGTGTTCCCCGGCCGGTTCCAGCTGGTGCTGGCGGCGAACCCCTGCCCGTGCGGCCAATACGGTGCGCCCGACTCGCACTGCACGTGCGCTCCGTTCACCAGACGCCGCTATCTGGCCCGCGTCTCTGGCCCGCTGATGGACAGGATCGACGTACGGCTGACGCTGCGACGGGTGACGGCCGTGCAGTTGCGGCTCAACGACGAGGGCGTCGGCACATCGACGCCCGATGCACGTGCGCGCGTGGCTGCGGCTCGAGCGGCAGCGCGCGAGCGCCTTCACGGCACGCCATGGCGCACGAACGGAGAGGTGCCCGGCACCTGGCTGCGCGATCGGCGCAACGGTCTCGGCGCGAGCACAACGGCCGCGCTCGATCGGGCTCTTGAGCACGGAGCGATCACGATGCGCGGCTATGACCGGGCACTGCGGCTTGCCTGGTCCGCGGCCGACATCGCCGGGGCGGCACGTCCGAGCACGGAGCACATCGGTATGGCGTTGTTGTTGAGGAGGGGATGAGCGGATGTCCGTGTTGGGTCTTGATGAAGCGTCGATCGTGCCGGCGCTGCAGCGGGTGCGCGGCGCGGCGGCCGACGATGCCGATGCGCTGCGCGAGTGCGTTGCCCGCGTGGCGTGGCACGTCATTGCGGAACCGGGCGATGGAGTTGCCGGCGCGCTGATCGGCGCTCTGGGGCCGGTCGCACCGTTGACCGCACTCCTTGCCGGGCGCGACGCCCGGTCGATCACCGCGGAGGTCGCGGCGGCGGTCGGCGCCGTCGAGGATTCCCCGGGCGAACGGATCGCTGCCGCGATTGAACGGTGGAGACCCCGGCTGTTGTCGCGTGACGTGATCCACGCGATCGAGTTGGCTGCACGGGTGCAGGCGGCCCTGGTGCTGCCCAGCGACGCGACCTGGCCAACACGGATGGACGATCTCGGTGAACATGCGCCGTTCCTGCTCTGGTGGCGCGGCCCGCTCGAGCCCTCCGTCGGAACCGAGCGGGCGATCGCGATCGTCGGTTCCCGCGCCGCGACGGGATACGGCCGAGACGTCGCCGCCGAGCTGTCTGGCGGCCTCGTCGAGCGAGGCGTCGCGATCGTCTCGGGCGCGGCGTACGGCATCGATGCGATGGCACACCGCGCCGCGCTCGCCGGTGAGGGCGGCACGGTCGCCTATCTGGCCGGCGGGGTCGACCGGTTCTATCCGAGCGGAAACGACGACCTGCTGGCCACGATCGTCGGGCGCGGTGCCGTGGTCTCCGAGGTACCGTGCGGAACGGCCCCGACCAGCTGGCGCTTCCTCTCCCGCAACAGGTTGATCGCAGCGGGGAGCGCTGCCACGATCGTGGTCGAAGCCGGCCGGCGCTCCGGTTCGAACAACACCGCGGCGCACGCGGGAGAGCTTGGACGTCCGGTCGGTGCCGTGCCTGGCCCGGTGACATCGCCTGCCTCGGCGGGCTGCCATCGGCTGATGCGCGAGTTCGATGCCGTGTGCATCACGAGCGCGGCGGACGCTGCGGAGCTGATCGACGGGCCGGCGGAGGACGAACCGGGCCGGTCCGGGCCGCGTGACGAGAGTGAAGTGCGCGTCCTCGACGCACTCAGTACGCGCTCCGGTCGGGATGTGCTCGACCTGGCACGACGCTCGGGACTCGCTACCGCGGACGTGCTCGGCGCTCTCGGCACGCTCGAGTTGGAAGGCGCCGTGCGCCAGGGGGTGTCCGGCTGGCTCGCCGTGCCGCGTCGCGGGTGAACGACAGGGGCCGTCCGGGCCAGCGGCGCGTGCCGTCCCGACCGAACGGCGTGCCGCGTCGCGGGGGAGCGAGCGTCGGCAGGCATGCTTGTCTCATGCAGTGGGATGCCGCGGTCGACGAGTTCGAGCTCGTCCTGCGCGTCGAGCGCGGGCTCTCCGAGCACACGGTGCGCGCCTACCGGGCCGATCTCCTCGCACTGGGCGAGTTCGCCGAACATCGAGGAGCCGCCGAGGTGGAGGGCCTCGATCTCGGCGTTCTGCGCGAGTGGCTGTGGCGCGACGCCCAAGCGGGACGCGCGAAGGCGACCCTGGCCCGCCGGGCTGCGGCTGCACGATCATTCGCGACCTGGCTCGCCCGCGCCGGCCACACGCCGACCGACGTCGGCGCACGTCTGCGCAGCCCGAAGCCGGACCGTCGGCTCCCGCGTGTGATCAGCGCGGCCCAGATGGTCGACCTGCTCGGGAGAATGAAAGAACGTGCCGGCTCCGGGCAGCCGACATCGATCAGAGACCTCGCGGTCGTCGAACTGCTGTACGCATCGGCGCTGCGTGTATCGGAACTGGCCGGCCTCGACATCGGCGACATCGATCTCGACCGGCTGACGGTGCGCGTACTCGGCAAGGGAGCCAAGGAGCGTGTCGTGCCGTTCGGCGTGCCGGCGCTGAACGCGATCGTCGACTACCTGCGGCAGGCGCGTCCTGCGCTGATGGCTGATGCTGAGCCGTCGAACGCGCTGTTCGTCTCGGCCGCCGGCCGCCGGCTCGGCACGCGCAGCGTCTACGCGCTCGTCGCGCGTCTGTTGCAAGACGTACCGGGAACCGGCCCGTCCGGTCCACACGCGCTGCGGCACACCGCGGCCACGCACCTGCTCGACGGCGGCGCCGACCTGCGCGCCGTGCAAGAGCTGCTCGGACACGCCAGTCTCGGCACGACGCAGATCTACACACACGTCTCGGCCGAGCGGCTGAAGGAGAGCTACCGCGCGGCGCATCCCCGGGCCTGAAGCGTACCTGCCCCCGGCTCGTTCGCTAACGACGGCCGGTCGGCCGCACCGGAAGCAACACGGCGCGCGGCACACCGCCGAGGTACAGCAGCGGCGACACGTAGTCGCCGCGCAGCCGGACACCGAGGTGGATGCACGTGTCGTCGCAATGGCCGCCCCGTCCGACCGTGCCGATCCGCTCCCCGGCCCGCACGGCGGTGCCGACTGGAAGCTCCGTCTTCACCGGCTCCATGCTGCTGAGCAGCGCACCGCCGTGGTCGAGCGTGATCACCGGCCGATCGACCACCGTGCCGGCGAAACTGACCACGCCGTCGGCCGGCGCATAGATGATGGCGCCGGGTTGAGCCGCGAGATCGACGCCGCGATGCCCGGCGGAATATCGCGTAGCTGGGGCGTGAAACGGCTGTACGACGCGCCACGGTGGGTCGAGCGGCCATCTCCACGCCGTCTCCGCGCCGGAGACGGCGGGCGTTGCCGCGGCGCCTGGTCCTGCCGCGGCGCCTGGTCCTGCCGCGGCGCCCGGTCTTGCCGCGGCGCCCGGTCTTGCCGCGGCGCCCGGCCTTGCCGCGGCGCTCGGCCCGGGCGCGAGTGTCATTGCCAGGCTGAGGACGAGGGTACCGATGCCCACGGCGATGGTCCGGATTCTCATCGCCCCAGCGTGACGCATCACGCACACGCGCGGCGCTGTGCGGTGGCGAAAGCGGCACAACCCGCGATCAGGGCGCCTGTGGAGGCCAAGACGAACGCGGTGACGAAGACGCGCTCGCAACCCCTTGCGCCGCGCCGTCCGGGGTGGAGTAGCTTGTCGGCAAGGGGAGGAGACAGCCATGTCGAATGGACAAGGATCGCCGAGCGGAGCAGGGGCGGCAGGCTCGACCGGGGAAGGCGGGTCAGAGAACCGCGCGAAGGTTCTCGGCATCACCATCTCGGCCGCGCTCGGAGGCCTGCTGTTCGGATTCGACACGTCGGTGATCAATGGCGCGGTCGACTCGATTCAGAGCACGTTCCACTTGGGTTCGGCCGCGATCGGCTTCACCGTGGCGATCACGCTGATCGGATGTGCGATCGGTGCCTGGTTCGCCGGCCAGCTTGCCGACATCTGGGGACGCAAGTGGGTCATGCTGCTGGCCGCGATCCTGTTCGTGGCCAGCTCGATCGCATCCGGTCTCGCATTCGCCGACTGGTTCTTGATGGCTTGGCGACTGATCGGCGGACTCGCGATCGGCATCGCCTCCGTGATCGCGCCCGCCTACATCGGCGAGATCGCGCCCGCCCGACTGCGCGGCGCCCTGAGCTCGTTGCAACAATTGGCGATCACGCTCGGCATCTTCCTGGCGTTGCTCTCCGACGCAGCCCTGGCCGGTTCCAACGGCGACGCGGGACGTGAACTCTGGTTCGGCATTGAGGCTTGGCGCTGGATGCTCCTGGTGGGTGTCATCCCCGCGGTGGTCTACGGCGTGCTGTCGTTGTCGATCCCGGAGTCTCCGCAGTATCTGCTGCGCAAGGGGCGGCGCGATGAGGCCAGCCACGTCGTTCGCGACGTCACGGGCGCGATCGACGTCGCCAAACGCATCGACGAGATTGAGGAGAGCCTGGAGAGCGAACGCAGAGCGAGCTACCGCGATCTGCGCGGCACGGCGCTCGGGCTGCAACCGATCCTGTGGGTCGGCATCGGGATGGCCGCGTTCCAGCAGCTCGTCGGCATCAACGCGATCTTCTACTACTCGACGACGCTGTGGAAGTCCGTCGGCTTCAGCGCGGCCGACTCGTTCGTGACCTCGGTGATCACCTCGGTGATCAACGTCGTGCTCACGTTCGTGGCGATCTTCTTCGTCGACAAGGTGGGTCGGAAGGCACTGCTGCTGTGGGGCTCGGCCGGGATGTTCGTCGGCCTGGTGCTCGCGGCGATCTCGTTCTCGCAGGCGCACGGCAGTGGCGACGACATCAGCCTGCCGCAGCCATGGGGCGTGATCGCGCTGGTCGGAGCGAACCTCTTCGTGATCTTCTTCGCAGCCACCTGGGGGCCGGTGATGTGGGTCGTGCTCGGCGAGGTGTTCCCGAATAAGATCCGTGGCCTCGGCCTCGGTATCGCCGCGGCTTTCAACTGGGTCTTCAACTTCCTGGTCACGCTACTGTTCCCGATCATGAGTCAGGCGGTCGGCCTCGGCTTCGTCTACGCCGGATTCGCCCTGTTCGCAGCGCTGTCGTTCTGGTTCGTGTTCTCCGCACTTCCCGAGGTCACCGGACTCGAACTGGAGGACAAGACCAAGCTGGAACGGATGCGTCGAGAGCACGCCACGAGCTGAGATGGGCCCGCGCTCGCGGATGCTATGATTCATGCAGCACCCCGCCTCGCGGGGTGACTACGCGCGCCCACCTACGGTGGGGCATCCATCGGTCTTCGACGGCAACGTCGTGAGCGGATGCCTGCCGGGGCGCCAGGAGCACGGGGCCATCCGGTCCCGGCGAAAAACCGAGTGGCATCCCGTCCGCGACGTTATGCGTCGTGCCGTGGTGCCGGAAATGGAGAACGGCCATGGCCGTCGTAACAATGCGTCAGCTGCTGGACAGCGGCGTGCACTTCGGGCACCAGACCCGACGCTGGAACCCGAAGATGAAGCGCTTCATCCTCACGGAGCGTTCGGGCAGCTACATCATCGACCTGCAGCAGTCGCTGGCATACATCGACTCGACGTACGAGTTCGTCAAGGAGACCGTCGCGCATGGCGGCACGATCCTGTTCGTCGGCACGAAGAAGCAGGCGCAGAACGCGATCGCCGAGCAGGCCACCCGCGTCGGTCAGCCCTACGTCAACCAGCGCTGGCTGGGTGGTCTCTTGACCAACTTCCAGACCGTCTCCAAGCGCCTCGCCCGCATGAAGGAGCTCGAGGAGCTCGACTTCGAGGGCACCACGAGCGGCTACACCAAGAAAGAGCTGTTGATCTTCAAGCGCGAGCTGGACAAACTGCACAAGTCGCTCGGCGGCATCCGCAACCTGTCCAAGACGCCGAGCGCGCTCTGGGTGGTCGACACCAAGAAGGAGCACCTCGCGATCGACGAGGCCAAGAAGCTGGGCATCCCCGTCATCGGCATCCTCGACACCAACTGCGATCCCGATGAGGTGCAGTACCCGATCCCGGCAACGACGACGCGATCCGCTCGGTGAGCCTGCTCACCCGCATCGTGGCCGACGCGGCCGCCGAGGGCCTGATCCAGCGTCACCAGAAGCCGGAAGAGGGTGCCGAGCCCGCGGAGCCGCTTGCCGAGTGGGAGCGTGAGCTGCTGACGGCATCCGAGACTCCGGCGCAGTCGAGCGCCGAGACCGAGAAGGTTGCGGGTCTCGACGAGGCCAAGAGCGAGGCCGACTCGATCATCGCCAGCGAGCAGGTCGACGAGGGTCAGGCCGCGACCGAGTCGGAGGCGGACGCCGAGGCCGCCGCCGCTGAGCCTGCCGAGATCGCGGCTGCCGACGAGGCTGCGCAGGCCGAAGAGGCCGAAGAGGCGGCGACCGAGACGGTCCCCGAGTCCAAGTAAGTCTTCCACCACTCAGCTAGGAGTTTTCATGGCGAATGTCAGCATTGCCGACATCAAGGCGCTGCGCGAGCAGCTCGGCACCGGGATGGTCGACACCAAGAAGGCACTCGAAGAGGCCGACGGCGACGTCGAGAAGGCCACCGAGATCCTGCGCCTGAAGGGCGCGAAGGGCAACGCGAAGCGCGCCGACCGGTCCACGAGCGAGGGCCTCGTCACCGCGCGTGACGAAGACGGTCGTGCATACATGATCGAGCTCGCCTGCGAGACCGACTTCGTCGCCAAGAGCGACAAGTTCATCGCGCTGGCCGACGGCGTGCTGCACGCCGTGATCGGCGGCAAGGCCACGACCCTGGACGCGGCGCTGGCAGCACCGGCGGCGACCAAGACCGTCGGTGCCGTGATCGACGACGAGGCCGCCATCCTGGGCGAGAAGGTCGAACTGCGCCGGGTCGCCAGCGTGGAGGGCGAGCACTTCGCGATCTACCTGCACAAGACGTCCAAAGACCTGCCGCCGCAGGTCGGTGTCATCCTCGGTTACACCGGAGACGACGCGGAGACGGCGCGCAGCATCGCTCAGCACATCTCGTTCGCGAACCCGGAGTACCTCGTACGCGAGGACGTCCCGGCCGACGCGGTCGAGAACGAGCGGCGCATCGTCGAGGAGATCTCGCGCAACGAGGGCAAGCCGGAGGCCGCGCTGCCGAAGATCATCGAAGGGCGTCTTGGCGCCTACTTCAAGCAGGTCGCGCTGCTGGAGCAGGACTACGCCAAAGACAACAAGCTGTCGGTCGGCAAGGTCGTGGCCGACGCTGGCCTGACGGTGACCGGCTTCGCCCGGTTCAAGGTCGGTGCCTGACCGTTGCTGAAGTAACACCGTGCTGAAGGAGTCCGGATCGCTTGCGATCCGGACTCCTTTTTGCGCGCTAGTTTAGACACGATCGGCCAACGGAAGGACCTGAAGACACGATGACGGATACAGGCAGACGACGGGTTCTTCTCAAGCTCTCCGGGGAAGCATTCGGCGGGGGATCTCTCGGGGTCAATCCCGACGTGGTGAGCTCGCTGGCGCGCGAGATCGCGCGCGCGGCGGAAGACGTGGAGATCGCGATCGTCGTCGGTGGGGGCAACTTCTTCCGCGGCGCCGAACTGAGCCAGCGCGGCATGGACCGCGGGCGTGCCGACTACATGGGCATGCTCGGTACCGTGATGAACGCGCTCGCACTGCAGGACTTCCTCGAGCAGGCGGGCGCCGCCACCCGCGTGCAATCGGCGATCTCGATGACGCAGGTCGCGGAGCCGTACATTCCGCGCCGGGCAGAACGACACCTGGAGAAGGGTCGTGTCGTCATCTTCGGTGCCGGCGCCGGGTTGCCGTATTTCTCCACGGACACGGTCGCGGCGCAGCGCGCGCTGGAGATCGGCGCCGACGCGGTGCTGATGGCCAAGAACGGCGTCGACGGCCTCTACAGCGACGACCCGCGCACGAACCCGAATGCCGTGAAGCTGGAGAAGATCAGTTACCAGGAGGCGCTCGTTCAGGGCCTGAAGGCGATCGACTCGACGGCGTTGAGCCTCTGCAAGGACAACGGGATGCCGATGGTGGTGTTCGGAATCGAACCGGCCGGCAGCGTGACCGAGGCCATCCTGGGGCGCCCGCTCGGCACGATGGTCGGCAACTGAAGACCGACCGGCTACCCCTAAGCTGGATGCAACCGACACCGAACAAGGAGTGACCGTGATCGCGGATGTATTGGCGGCTGCGGCCGAGCGCATGGACAAGGCCGTCGAGGTGGCGAAGGACGATTTCGCCACGGTGCGAACCGGCCGCGCCAACCCTCAGCTTTTCCAGAAGATCCAGGTGGAGTACTACGGCACTCCCACGCCGCTCGGGCAGCTCGCCTCGATGCAGAACCTCGAGGCGCGCACGCTCGTGATCACGCCGTACGACAAGTCGGCTTTGAAGGAGATCGAGAAGGCGATCGTCGCGACGCCGAACCTCGGGGCGACACCGAACAACGACGGCACAGTCATCCGCGTGACGATGCCGGAACTGACCGAGGAACGTCGCAAGGAATACGTGAAGATCGTCCGCGGCAAGGCGGAGGATGCCCGGGTCTCGGTCCGCAACATCCGGCGCAAGGCGAAGGACGAGCTGGACGCACAGAAGTCCGAGGTCGGTGACGACGATGTGGCACGCGCCGAGAAGGAGCTCGAGCAGATCACCAAGCGTCACACCGACGCGATCGAGGCGGCTCTCGTGCGCAAGGAAGCAGAACTGCTCGAGGTATAGCCCGTCATGACGAACGGACCATCCTCAGATCCGGAGCCGCCGCGAGGGCCTGACCGCCGAGCCGATCCGGCGGATTTTCGCGCGCAGGTCCGCGCACGACGCGCAGACCTGGAACGTCAGGTGCAGGAGACCAAGGCGCAGTTCGACCAGGCCAACGAGAAGATTCGCGCACGCACCGGACGCAACCTCATCCTCGCGATCCTGATCGGACTCGGCTTCGGCCTGATCATGCTGTTCAGCCTGATCATCGTCAAAGAGGCGTTCATGCTCGTGGCGGCCGCGCTCGCCGCGTTCGCGTCGCTGGAGATCGCGGACGCGTTCCGTGGCTCCGGGCGGCGCGTGCCGCGGACGCCCACGGTGATCGCGGCAGTCGCGATGGTCCCGGCCGCGTTCTACCTGACGTCGGCGGGGCTGTGGTGTGCGACCATCGGCGGAATCCTGTTCGTCGCGCTGTGGCGGCTGATCGAGGAGTGCGTGCCGTCCAGGCGCGGCTCGGGTCGTGCCCTGGTGCGTGATCTGCTGTCGGTGACGCTGATCCAGATCTATGTGCCGTTCCTGGCCGGATTCTCCGTGCTTCTGGTGGCGCAACCGAACGGACAGTGGTGGACGCTCGCATTCCTGATCCTCGTGATCGCCGTCGACACCGGCGCGTACGCGAGCGGGCTGGCATTCGGGAAGCATCCGATGGCCCCGGCGATCAGCCCGAAGAAGACGTGGGAGGGCTTCGCGGGCGCCGCCGCGACCAGCATGGTGGCCGGCATCCTGCTCGCGGTGTTCATGCTGCACGTTTCGTGGTGGTTCGGCCTCGTGTTCGGGCCGGTCATGCTGCTCACCGGAACGCTTGGCGACCTCGCCGAATCGCTGATCAAACGCGACCTGGGCGTCAAGGACATGAGTTCCTGGCTGCCCGGGCATGGCGGATTCCTCGATCGGCTTGACTCGATTCTGCCCTCCGCGGCCGCCGCGTACGCGTTGTACATCGTGTTCGCCCCGCTGCTGGCCTGAGCGGATTCACTGCCGGCGTTTGGCACAATGGGGCAGTGACGACTTTTCCGACCGACCGCCGAAGCCGGCGCGGCTATGACACCGACGAGGTCGATGCGTTCCTGGCACGCGCGCGGCGCGCATATGACGGCGGCGGCGCAGACGGCCGCGACGGCGTGGACACGTCGGCTGCCGGCGCCGATGAGACGACAGCCATCGGCGTCGACGACGCCGCAGCGACCAGGAACGCGCCGCTGGATGCGGCGGCGATCCGGCACACGGCATTCGGTCTGCGCCGCGGTGGCTACCGCACCGACGCGGTGGACGCCGCGCTGGAGCGGCTGGAGGATGTCTTCGCCGAACGGGAACGCGCTCAGGAGCGCGCCAGGATCGGGGACGAGGCGTGGTTCGCGCAGGCGCGTGAGACGGCGCAGGTGATCCTGAACCGCCTGAACCGCGGCAAAGGACACCGATTCGCCCGCGCAAACCCCCTCGCATACGGATACAGCCGGGCCGACGTCGATCGATTCGCCGGTCGGTTGAACCGATACTTCCGCGATGGCAAGCCGATGAGCGTCGACGAGGTGCGCACGGTCGTGTTCCGCCCGCAGCGCGGCGGCTACCGCGAGGCGCAGGTGGACATGCTGCTCGACGCCGTCGTGGACGTGATGCTGGCTGTTCGCTGAAACGCCCGGAATGAATTGGCGTGTGGCTGTCGAGTACGTTATCGTTTTGTGATCGTGGGTAGACGAGTAGCAGTCCGGACACCTCAAACACCGGCCCGAACGGTGGAGGCAGTCGCTGCCAGACCCCGCTCGAAGGGACGCCCGATCGTCGTCGGCATCGCCTTCCTCGCCGCCATCGGCTTCTTCATGGTCAACATCGTGGACCCGTACTCGGGCGCAACGGCCTCTCCCGACTTCACCGTCGGCGCGCAGGGGTCGCACGACGACCGGTTCGCCGGCCAGCCGGTGCAGAAGCTCGCCGTGGACGATGACATCTCGGCCAGCAAGGTTGTGCGCGACTCGTTTTCCGTGAAGTTGAAGCCGAAGCCCAAACCGGTCGTGAAGCCGGTCGTCACGGTGGCGGGC
>Ga0164242_10005012_pt1 | contig 14762 bp, 10 predicted proteins | sample OricomgcompostMG_FD_108783 | JGI IMG/M metagenome (GOLD analysis project Ga0164242, IMG submission 108783) | Miracle-Growth compost microbial communities from Emeryville, California, USA - Original compost - Miracle growth compost (MG) ... | reverse complement strand
TTAGTATGTGCGGAATAGTCGGATATGTCGGCGATAAACAAGCTCAACAAGTTCTCTTAAGTGGGTTGAAGCGGCTCGAATACCGCGGATACGATAGCGCTGGCGTGGTGACGCTTGGTGAAAAAGGTGGCGCCACACTCCTTCGTGAAAAGGGCAAGGTGGTTGAGCTCGAAAAGAAGGTTGCAGGCCATAAAACAGCTGATGAAATTGGCATTGGCCACACGCGCTGGGCAACCCATGGCGCACCAAGCAAGCGTAATGCACATCCGCACGCGGTTGGCGATATTTATCTTGTGCATAACGGTATTATCGAAAATTACCAAGATCTTAAGATTGAGCTCGGCAAACATGACTACGACTTCAAAAGCGATACCGATAGTGAAGTGCTCGCAGCGCTGGTCGACTACATCTATAAAAAGGATGACACTACCTTACTCGATGCGGTAAGCCAGGCGCTCAAAATGGTAGTCGGTGCCTACGGTATTGCGGTAATGAGTATTAAAAACCCAAATGAAATCATCATTGCACGTAAGGGCAGTCCACTAATTGTTGGCGTTGGCGATAGCGAAGTATTTATAGCAAGCGACGCGTCGGCACTTGTCGGCTACACTAACCAAGTAGTGTATCTGCACGATGGCGAGGTAGGTGTTTGCTCGCGCGATGGTGTACAGCTTTACGATATCGACGCGAACGAAGTTGATGCAACCGTCGAAACACTCGAGCTTGACCTGCAATCAATTCAGAAAAAGGGTTACGACCACTTCCTATTAAAAGAAATCAACGAACAGCCAGAGAGTTTGCGCAGTACCCTAAGCGGTCGTGTTAACGCAGATAACTTATATGCTCGCCTTGGTGGACTCAACATGACCAACGATGAGTTACGAGACATCGAGCACGTAATGGTGATCGGCTGTGGCACCGCCTACTACGCCGGGCTCGAGGCCGGCTACTTAATCGAACAATTTCTCGACAACGTTACCTTCAGCTCGCAAATTGCCAGCGAACTCCGCTACCGTTCATTTGCAGTACCGAAAAATACTGTAGCGCTCATTGTAAGCCAAAGCGGTGAAACGGCCGATACGCTTGCTTGTTTGCAAGAATTAAAGCGTCGCGGTGTGAAATGCCTAGGTGTCGTGAACGTCGTTGGCAGTACAATCGCCCGCGAAGTTGATGGTGGCGTATACGTGCATGTGGGCGCCGAAATCAGCGTTGCAAGTACCAAGGCGTTTACGTCACAGGTAGCCGCAATCACTATCTTTGGGCTCATGGTCGCTCAGGCTAAAGGTATGGGATCAAAAGAGCTCAGTAGTTACATTCGCGAGCTTGAACTGCTACCGGGTGAGATTGAAAAGGTAATTGCCAAGCACGATAAAGAAGTAAAAAAGATTGCGAACGCCTATGCGAAATATGACCACGCGCTATTCGTCGGTCGTGATGCACTCTTCCCGATTGCGCTCGAAGGCGCGCTCAAACTAAAAGAGGTAAGCTATGTCCACGCTGAAGGTTACGCGGCAGGTGAGCTAAAACACGGCCCAATCGCACTCATCGACGACCGTTTCTTCGAGGTCTGCTACCTGCAAGATAACTGGCTCTACGAAAAGAGCCAAAGTAATCTCATCGAAATGAACGCTCGTGGTGCACACGCAATCGTTATCACCGATACAAGCAAGCGCGTTCCGGCCGAGCAGGTAATACGCGTAAACACCAAGCTGCAATTGTTCACCCCACTTGTATTCAACGTGGTGTCACAACTCCTTGCCTACTATGTGGCAGTAGCGCGCGGCAACGATGTCGATCAACCGCGCAACCTAGCAAAGAGCGTAACGGTAGAGTAGTTACGGATTTGTCGAGGACGATGCGGCCCCAGAATTGGTGGTCGTGTCGTTTTTGGTTGTGGAATTATTAGTCGAGGTCGAACCAGTGCTCGAGCTTGAACCCGTCGTACCTGATGTCTTCTTGCTAGATGGAGTATATTCCTTCACTGTTGTGTCGGTATTAGTATCAGACATACATGATGCATCCGCGAACGCAGCCTTCAAATCATCAGTGTTATAGTCGCTGCAGCTTAGCTCGCTCTGGGCAAGTTTAAAGAACTTCCAGCCACTCGCGCCCTTTTCGTAAAAGATTGCCGCAGCCCCGCCAACGCTCTGGCGCGAAGATACGCTCACACTTGCCGTCTGGTAGCCATCAACACTGCTATTCTTTATAGTTGGTGTGGAGAAAACATCCTCCGAGGTGCTATCTGGGTTACTCGTACGATAGGCTGCTACGAGCGGCTTTACATCGCCACTCACTTTTGTATACGCATTCTTGTTTGCGCAGGTTACATACATAGGAATACTCTCGGTACCCGATACTGTGCAAATAACAGCGTCCGACTGGTATTCGGTACCCGATGCCAGCTCGGTTGTCTTATTGTATTGGTTGCCCACAAGCGTAGCGGCAACTTCATCAAAAATTCCTTGGGTGAACATGGTGTCAACGCCAGTTTCGCTTGTAGTGTTAACGGTCTTCTGGATGTTAAGCCCGTATGCCTGGGTAGTCGTTACATAGTAATCGGTATCTTTCACCTGGTAGCTCGGGCTGGCAGCTGGCGGCGTACTAGTTGGCGAAGTAAAACTTATCTGTGGATTTTGGTAAGTATCTTTTGAGCTATCTGTCAGCGCAGTATTAATCTTGGTAATCATACCCTGGGCATCATCAAGCGGCTTGGTAGTTTGTGCAGTAGACTTTTTACTCGTATCTTTCTTTGGTGTAGAGAAGATCATAATAGCGGCAACGGTGCCCGCTGCAAGCAGTAGCAAAACCACCACGGCAATAATAATATTACGCTTCTTGTGACTCTTTTTGGGTGCATTCAACGGCGGTGTTGCAATTGGCGGGTCAAACTGTGGTTGAGGTGTCTGAGGTACCGGAGGCGGAGTATTCTGAGCTACGGGCGCTATAGTTTCCACTTGGGTAACAGGCACAACCGGCGCCCCTGGCCCTGTTGCAGGCTCAGCATTAAGCCGCTCAATATCGTTCTGCTCCGTCGGTAAACTCTCCATAAATAAACTATAGCATTATGGTGAGGCTCACGCATAGAGCTGTTGCTTTGGTTTATTTGACATATGTGATACGATTTCCCAGACGCTCGAACACTGCATCCAGTAGTGATATCGAGCGAGAACCACACACCACTAGACCCTCGAAGGGTGGGTTCCATGAGAACTCGCAGTAAGGTAACACCCGTCAGGCGTCTCCTCATGTTCCTCGTCGCCACAGCCCTCGCGGCTGTCGGTGTTGTGGGCGTGGCGGGGACGGCTCAGGCCTACGACATCACGTGCGGAGCGTACGGGCAGACGCCCAGCTTCAACTGCGTGTCGTACACGGGCTACACGGGGCAGCGGCCCTGGGGCTACCCGGTGGACGCCAACGGGCACAACTGCACCAATTACACCTCCTACCGGCTGTGGCAGAACGGGGTCGCCAACCCTGGCAACCTCGGCAACGCCCCAGACTGGGACGACAACGCGTCTGGCTACGGTATCCCCGTCGACAACAACCCCACCATGGGATCGATCGCCGTCTGGGAAGTGAGCGCCTACGCTCCGGCCGGGCACGTCGCGTACGTCGAAGCTGTCACGGGCAGCTACATCGACATCAGCGAGGACAACTACGGCGGCACGACCATGCTGAAGCGGTTCTACGTTGGGCAGGCGAACTGGCCGAGCCACTTCATCCACTTCAACGGCGCGGTGACTGGCGGCGGTACAACCGTGACCGACGCCGACAAGGACGGGGTGTCGGACTCGACCGATCGGTGTCCGAACTTCGCGGGTGCACCCAGCAACCGCGGGTGTCGCTTCGACGGCTACACCGTGTCGGGCAACTTCGTCGGCAACGACGGGTACACCGACAGTCTCACCTTCTACGACTACACCGGTGGCAACCTCGGTGCCTTCGTGTCGCAGGGGAGTGCCAACGGCCTCGGTCAACCGCAGTTGCTGTGGACGACAGGCAGTGGTCAGTGGACGTGGGGCGCGAGTTCGTTCTACGCCGGCAACTTCGCCGGCAACGACAACTACACCGACGTCATCGGCCTGTACGACTACGGCAACGGCCAGCTCGGCGCCTTCCTCTTCCAGGGGAACGGTAGCGGAGTCGGCCCGGCGCAGCACCTGTGGACGACTTCGGCCAACACGTGGGCTCGTGGTCGTGCGCGCTACGTCGTCGGCAACTTCGCCGGTAACGACGGCAAGGACGACATCCTCGCCTTCTACGGCTACGGTGACGACAGCACGGGCGTCTTCGTACTCGCCGGCAACGGTTCGGGTGTGGGGCAGCCCACGCACGAGTGGTCCACCGGTGCCAACCAGTGGAACGCCCAGAACGCCGAGTACATGGCAGGTGACTTCGCCGGCAACGACGGGTACACCGATGTAGTCGCGTTCTACCAGTACGCCAGCAACAGCCTCGGCGCCTTCCTGTATCAGGGGAGTGCCAGCGGCCTCGGGCAGGCGCAACTGCTGTGGACTACTCCGCAGCAGAGCTGGAATGTCGCGGCGGGCCGGTACTTCGTGGGTGACTTCGCCGGTGGCGACGGCGTCCCCGACGTGCTGGCGCTGTACAACCTCGGTGGCGGCAACACGGGAAGCTACGTCTTCCAGGGCAACGGGTCGGGCGTCAGCCAGGTCCAGAGTCTCTGGACGACCGGCGCCAACCAGTGGAGCATGCCGAACACCAAGGCTGTGGCTGGCAACTTCAGCGGCAGTCACACGAGTCTCTTCGCCTGGTACAACTACGGGAGTACCACGGGCGGAGCGCTCTTCCCGGCGGCGTCATCCGGTAACGGCGTGGCGTTGCCAACCATCAAGTGGACTACGACGGCGGGTCAGTGGAGCTGGCCGGCGATGTAGTCCAACGACACTGACCGTGTCGGCCCCGTGATTCAACGGGGCGAACGGGTCATCAAGTCCAGGGGGTGCTACTGCACGGCTACTGCCTCCAGTGGTACTGCAGAGCAGCGGCGCCCCCTGGCGAGTAAAAAATTATTTCTGTGGTGGGATATTGTCGGTAACAACCTTACGAATCTTCGTAATAAACAGTGACGTATTAAATCGCTTCGCAGTGCGTTGTAGCTTAGATGGGTAGAATGTAATATCCTCAGCACGCTTAATCGCCGCCACTACATCCTCAACCGTCTGATGCTCAAACAAGATGCCCGTTTCACCGTCTTGCACGATATCTAACGTGCCAGCCCTTGCAAGTGCAATCGCAGGTGCGCCAGCGGCAAGTGCTTCAACCGTAACAATCCCAAAATCTTCCTCGGCAGGGTAGATAAATCCTTTGGCGTTATTCAGTGCCTCTTCAACTTCACTATCAGATGCATTACCAAACCGATCAGTGTAAAAATGCACCGTCGGCCCTGCTATCGCAACCAACTTTTCGTGCATTGGCCCATTACCAAATACTTTCAGATTAATGCCAAGCTGCGTCGCCGCCTTCACTGTTAAATCATAGCGCTTGTACGGTAACTGGCGGCCAATCGTTACGTAGTAATCATTACGCTCGCGCGAAGGGCTAAACCGCATCACATCAACGGGCGGGTGGATAATCGTCGCGTTACGCCCATAGTACTTTTTAATACGCTTAGCGGTTTCAGATGAATTCGCAATGAACACATCTACTTGTTTTGCCGCTTCTAAATCAAGCTTGCGCTGGTGCGGGATCATCAGCGGCATCAACGCACGGATAATTGGATTTAGCTTGCCAAAGCCCGGGTCGCGGCGGTATTCATCGTAGTGGCTCCAATAATAGCGCGCTGGCGTGTGGCAGTAATTAATAATCACTTGGTCGGGGCGAGCTTTCGTCACCTGGTGCCCGTGTAAATAGCTACTTGTCAGGATAATATCAAACTCGCTCAGGTCGAGCTTACGCATAGCCTTAACGGCAAGTGTAGGGAAGAGTTTGTGGTAATTACGCAGCTTCTTCGGCATTTTTTGCAGGCTCGATGTACGAATATCCAGCTTACTAAACGCCGGTACTTTATCTGCATTATATATAGCAGTATAAATCGGCGCATCAGGGAACGCCTCGTGCATCGCCAGCACAACATTCTCCGCCCCACCCATAGTGGTTAAGAAATCACAGACAATAGCAATGCGCGGAAGTTTCTGAGTCATACTACCAGTATAGCGGATTTAAAGGCGCGCACGAGTGTTTACTGTTTCACTTTAGCTTAACTTTTACTTGGTATATTGGTGGAGTGAAACGACAAGTCATTCTTATACTTGGCTTTGCATTTGTGTTCTCAGTGGCACTTCTAATATTTACACCCTCGTTAGCGAGTGCTGACATTGATTGGACACGAGGGCAGTCATCCATACGGATTGATGACGACGGTGACGTTTGCAATGAGTCACGCGAAAAAGTTGTCAGCTGGCCAGAGGGTGAGATAAGAGAATCTAATGTATGTGTCGTTTATGGCAAAGATTTTGATATGGCGTATACGTATGCCACTCAAGCTGGCGGATCGAACGCTCCTCTGATGAGGCCGCATAATAGTGATAGCTTTAGCCCCCTCCTCGGTGTTACGGATGCACGCTTAAAGCCTGGGACGAACACAGTTATATATGGAGTAAAAGGCGCGCCTAACCCACTTGTATCGGTTGATAACTTTATGAATGTGGTCAACCCAGAGCGCCCTTCATCAGATGATGTCAATAGTCCACCCTCCGGCTTCAAAGTTAACACAACACTCTTCGACGATAAGTTTTTATCTTCAGCCCTCACAGCAACAGGTGATAAAGTGGTATCCTATGAGGTTTCGGGCGATGGCAGATACGTCATTGCATACTTCAAGAACACTGGGATTGTAAAGTACGACACTACTAACAGGCAGGTCATTAAGATTGTATCCGCATCATCCCTAACCTCGTGGAGTTCCATTAATCAGCCACGAATCGAAGCAGTAAGCGATGATGGCAGATTTGTTTTTGTCGCACCAAGTGGACAGCTTATAGATACTGAAAATTGTGGCGATGTGAGCCCTACTCCCTTTGATTTCCATACGCAGATTTTGCATGTATGTAGAATTAGGGAAAATGCGGACATAATTCACTCATTAGTCACACAGGCAGCAGAGATTCAAGGAGCGCAGTTTAGTGAGGATGGCAACACGCTAAAGTTTTTTACTGTAGACTCAACGAGCGGTGATAGAATTACACACCGTATCGTGATGGGTGCTACGGATGTGAAGATTATTAAATACCTTGCGCTAGGTGATTCCTACTCAAGTGGGGAGGGTGATGTTTCATACTCAAGCGGGCAGACGAATTATTTACCTGGCACAGAATCTAAAGACAATTGCCATATTAGCTATAGATCGTATCCTTTCTTGCTAAGGGACAAATGGAACATACCAAGTGGTGAAATGAGGTCAATTGCCTGTTCTGGTGCAAGAGTAAAGCCTGACTATTATGGCATCGGAGAATATTTAGGGCAACATAGTGATCTAAAGAGTAAAAATTCTACTGAGAAGCTAGATATACGCAGTGATTCGCTAAATAACTTTAGCCCCAGCATCCTTAGACAAATAGATTTTGTGGCTAAATACCAGCCAGATATAGTCACTTTCACGGGTGGAGGTAATGATGTGGGGTTTGGTGAGGTTATTGCATATTGCGCGGATCCGAGGAAATCTAAAGTATCGTGCCCACAAGTTTCCGACCCACAGATTAGCGCTAATTTAAGAAGGGCGATAGACGATGTACGCGGGTCGTTAACAGAGTTCATTCAGCAAGTGAAAGAAATTTCGCCTGCTTCGAAGATTTATCTTATTGGATATCCTCAATTTGTTGCGCTCGACGGATGTAATGACGGATCGGTATTGCTCAACAAGCCTGAGCGTTTAATGATACGCTCTAGCGTAACAAGACTTAACAATATACTGAAACTAGTTGCTCGTGATACCGACGTTTATTATGTTGACATTGAAGATAGTCTAGAGGGCGGCCAAATATGCGACGGCTCACTTTACATGACTGGACCCATAAAGGTTCTTGGTAAGGCAGTCCTTGGTGATGCGCAGGAAGCTTACCATCCAAACGCTAACGGTCACAAGAAAATCGCGACCGCAATAGACGAACGAATTAAAAACGACAACCTAAGCTATACGATAATTAATATACCCCCCGAAGAAAGCGGGCAGCGAGTGATAAGGATGGCTGTGACGAAGGATTATGCGGGAGTTGGAAGTGAACAAACCGTGACAATGGGGCCAGGTATATTTCATGAAGATGGTACGGTCGATATAGTCGGTTTTTCAAATAGGATTTCACTCGGGAGTGCAAAAACTGAGCATGATGGGTCATTGAATATAAAAATAAAAATCCCGCCCGAAATGGAGCCTGGCTACCACCTCCTTACATTAACCGGTAAAAGTGTAGAGGGGGATATGGTGCAAATTCAACAATATATTACGGTCTACAATCAAGCTAGCGAGGTCTCTGCTACATTACAGGCAAGGTCCATATTGCCCTTTACGAATTCAAAAGACGTCTCACAACACGACAGTTTACTTAGCAGTAAAGATAGTATGTTGCCTGGGGTTTACCGAGAAACACAACCAAGCCTTAGCTGGGCGGCTGTTAATGATGAAAAATTAGATAAAACAAGTATGGTTAAGAAAAATACTTACATAACATGGGGAGTAATAGCCTTAGTAGTTGGTATTATAGTAAAAGGAGCTTTATATGTCACAAAAAAAGAAAGATAAGCAGCTTAAGCCAAAAACCTGGCTCAAAGTCATCGCAATTTGTATTGGAATCTTACTAATATTCGATATCTCGCCACTTGGTGGAACGATGAGATTCTATGCGACTTGGGTATCATGTGGGCAGAAACCAGTAGCGATAGTTGGATCTGGATACTTTAACGACGGGGTTTCATCATACTATACACCCTCGAATCTTAGTATATTTCCCGGTGGAGGGCGCGAATACTTCTGTACTGCATTTGATGCGGAAAAGCACGGATACTCGGCAGATCCAAAAGCCTACGACTTCCCAGTTCTAGAAAAGAATAACGCGCTCTGCCAGAAGCCTACCGACCCGAAGTCTGAAACTGCTGCGACTTTCTCTCCGTGTAAGTAGCTCTAGCTACTGGGTATACTGCATCAAATCTCTGTAAGCCGTTTCTAACGGCTGGTTGGTGTCGATTGAGTACTCTGCAACCTTTCGCCCGGCGACAATCTCCACTTGCATCTTATTGGCATCCGCGCGAACCATGTCGCCTCGGCTAGCGATACGCTCTAATAGTACATCCACTGGCGCCTCAATCTGTATAACCTTAGCCTCGGGGTAAAATCGCTTAAATTCCCGGACAAACTGGTACCGCAACAAAACAAACGTAACCCCATCGTATTCAGGGATTTTGGTTATGGCGTAGCAATAACCAAATGCCTCAACTGGCTTGATCAGCTCACCATCCGCGGCAAGCTTATCGAATTCTTCATCACTCACAAACCTGTGGGATGTATCACCCTCGCCGCGAATAGGCCGGGTGGTAATAGATTTATGCAACCGTGCGTCAGGGTGGTGCTGGAGATAGTAATCAACAAGGGTGCTCTTGCCGGCACCAGATGGCCCGATAAGCGCAATAATTGGCATTAGGCGCCGTCTTTGCCGGCCTGTGGCACGCCACGGCGGCGGAGCAATGCGCCAGGAGTTTTAAGCATGATTCGTAGGTCTAACCAAAAGCTCCAGTTTTGCGCGTAGTAAAGCTCAAGCTCAACGCGCTGGTCAAACGTAAGGCTATTGCGGCCAGATACCTGCCATAGACCAGTGATGCCAGAGCGCACACTCAGTAGGAGCGCGCCACGATCCCTATATCGCTGTAGTTCAATTGGCTCGATAGGGCGAGGGCCGACAAGGCTAAGATCGCCCTTTAGTACATTAAATAACTGCGGCAATTCATCAAGTGATGTCTTACGAATAAAGTGGCCAAATGGCGTGATGCGCGGATCGGGGCAGCTGAGAATTTTGCGGTTCTTTTCGTACTCGGCAGCAAGATCTGGGCGGCCCATGTCGATAAAGTCTTGCACCGCATCTTTACTGCCGTATTTAGGGTTCATGCTGCGAAATTTCAACATGCCAAACGGCTGTGCGCCTTTAGTAAGGCGATTTGCAGCGTAAAATGCAGGGAATGATGGGCCATTAAGGACTTTCTGCAAGATAATAAGCAGCAAAAAGAGCGGCGATAAAATAACCACAATAATAGAGGTTGCAACAACATCAAACAGCCGCTTAACAATGCCACCCCAACCAACAAGCGGAGTTTGGCTCACGGTAATCATCGGATAGCCGAGGAATACATCAACGGTATTTTTACCAGTATAAAACTCTGGCTCACCCGGAATGAAGTTGTACTGAATGTGATTAACCTGTGCCGCACCAAGTATCTTTTGATTGCGGTCTTCACTGTCGTAAAGATCGGTCTGAATAATAGTGGTGATATGGTGTTTCTTAATATTCTTAAGCGCCTCTTCCACGCGAGTGTAATGCATAATACCAAGGTGGCCAGGCAAAAGTTTCGCAGGCCCCGCGTAGGCGACAATCTGATAGCCAGACTTATGAGTACTCGCGAGCGCTTCCATAATATCCGTCGTAGCAGCAGAGTTACCGATAATCAGCACGCGGCTAACCCCACGACCATAACGAAACAGCTGATGCTGCACAAAGCGCAGCGCCTCACGCGCAACAACTATACTAAGTGCTGAACCGATAAGCACATACCAGGCAACCAGACGCGCCGGGAAGAAGTGGCCACCAGTAACATATTCCCACCCAATAATTAGCAGCACACCAATAAGGCTACCAAGCGCAATACGACTCCACTCAACTAAGCGACGTGTGTAAATCTGGCTCGAGTAAAGTCCGAGCGAGGCGAAAATCAAGATCCAAATAGGCGCAACAGCGAGGAAGCTCGCAAGGTATTCTTTGGCGTACACTGTGTGCAAAAGTGCACGGTGGTCGAGCTGCGTGCGGGCATAATAGGCAACGCTAAACACAAGTGCGAGCACGATAAAATCGGCGGCCATGAGGATGAGACTGTAGAATTTTGTATTTCTCGATGGCATATTGTAGGGATTAGTATACCACTGTTAGCAGGTTTTCGGTACAATGAGGTCAGCATGAAAAACTTACGCTTACACCATGTAATCGGCTGGCTACTGCTCATTATTATGGGGTTAATCGTTATCCACGCACCACTAACGGTGTTTTTTGGCACGAAATTTCCGCAAATCGCCGATGGAATAAAGGCCTGGAAAGAAATATTGATGCTGGCCGCGTTACTACTGCTCGCGGTAGATTACACTCGCCGTAAGGCCTGGCGCGCGGCATTTAAAGATAAATTACTGTGGCTCATTAGCACCTACGCGGTATTGCATCTTGTACTTCTGGCTGTCTACCACCTGCCGGCGAGCGCAATAATCGCTGGCCTGATAATCGACCTTCGCTATATTGCATACTTTGCATTGGTGTATCTATTCCTCAAGTCTTACCCTAGCTATAAAGATTCGTTCCTGCGCATTGCAATGACAGGTGCCGCAATCGTGGTTGGCTTTGCAGTATTGCAATTAGTACTTCCACACAACTTCTTGGCGTACTTCGGCTACGGTGATGCAACAATCCAACCATACATTACGATAGATAAAAACCCAGCTTTCGTGCGCGAAAACAGCACCTTGCGCGGGCCAAACCCACTCGGCGCGTATGCAATTATGGTGCTCTGTGGCGTAGCAGCGTATGCAGTGACATACCGTAAAAAGCTGAAGGATAATATGAGCACCCCCGTAGCATTCTTTGCCATTGCTGGGTTTATTGCACTAGTTGTGAGCTACGCTCGCAGCGCCTGGCTCGGTACTGTTATTGCACTCGTCGCAGTATTTGGCATAAAAAATAGGGGTGTTATTACCTGGCGAAAAGCCGCGTACATTGCAGTCGCGACCATAATAATTGGCGCAGTAGTATATGGCGCACGCAACACAACATTTATACAAAACGCGCTCATTCACAACAACCCAACTACGGGGGCTTCAGTAGATTCCAATACGCAACATCTTGATTCGCTCACAAACGGCATCGCATCTATGCTCGCACACCCGCTTGGCCAAGGGGTAGGTAGTACTGGCTCGGCCTCGTTATTCACAGATAATCCAACAGTTGTGGAAAACCAATTCCTGTTCATTGCCCACGAAACGGGCTGGCTCGGCCTCACACTCTTTATCGCTATCACCTGGGTTGTGATGGCACGATTATGGCGCAAGCGGTCTGATTGGATGGCGCTCGCAGCATTTTGCAGCGGCCTAGGGTTAATTGTCGTAGGATTGCTACTACCCGTATGGGCAGACGATACAGTGTCAATCGTATGGTGGGGGCTTGCCGCGGTAATCTTGGCGGGCAGAAAGGAAACGCATGGAAAAGCGACCAACAAAAAAGCAAAAAGAGCTGCTTAATTTCATTGATGGATTCATTAAGGGTAACGGCTACGGGCCAAGCTACCGCGAAATCATGCGCGCGCTTGATTACAAGAGCGTATCAACGGTCGCCACACATGTGGACGGCCTAATTCAGCGTGGCTGGCTGCGCAAACGCGATAACGAAGCGCGTACGCTAGAGGTGGTAGCACCAACTGATGAACCGACACCAACAGTGGTGGTTGGCGCTATATCTGGGGTGGAGAAAGAACTCCGTGCGAAGCTCACGGAACTGCAGAAATCTCCAGAGGAAAACGCCGAAGATATCGCTACACTTTCGCGCACCTTGGTAATTCTTGGCTACGAGCCAAAAACCGAAATCGCATAGCGGTAGTGGTATACTAGGTACATATGCGACAGTTTGTAGCAGAGGTGCCACATCTTGTTATCGCCAAGATACAACATGTGGGCTGGAAGAAATTGCTCGGAGGCACAGCCGCTGCCATCCTCGGAGTAATGATACTCGTGCAGCTGTTCTATCCTGCAAATACATTGCTGCCATACACGAAAGTCGATGGCGTATCGGTCGCTGGCAAAACCAAGCAGCAGGCTATTACTATGCTCAATAAGGCCTATGCTGACCACGAAATTGCCATTTACATGGGCTCCAGTACAAAGCCGGTAACCTCACCAAAATTATCTGATGTTGACGGCAAAGTAGATAACGCTACACGCATTAACAACATGAACTATCCATGGTACATGCGCCTTGTGCCAACCTCACTCTTTTGGTCTGGCCGAAAGGTTGCGAGCGTGCCAGCGCCAAAGTTTGGCGGCAACTTTACTACCTATGTAAGCAAAAAACTGATGCCAAGCTGTCAGCAGCAGCCTGTAAACGCATCACTAAAGGCAAGTAACGGCAAATTATCACTTATACCTGCCATCACTGGTGGCTCGTGTAGCGAGGCTGACGTGATTGCAAGTATTAAAGCTGCTCGCCCAACACTTACGTCTAAGACATCAGTAAAAGTTGCCCGTAACGAGCACCAACCGGACGTTGCAGATAGCGCAGCAAACGAGCTCGCCCGTACGTTAAACGACCGCTTGAAATCGGGTGCGACACTTCAGGTAAACGGTAGCCCGGTGACTGTTGCGGCAAACGACCTACTTGGCTGGCTTGATTTCGCAGCCGATGGCAATAAGTTGGCAGCCAAAGTAAACGTTGATCGTGCGGGTGACTGGCTGAATAAAAACGTAGCAGCGAAGGTTGCCGTTGCGGCTGGTGTGAGTTACGTAAAAACCCTCGACTTTACTGAGTTATCGCGCACCAACGGCGCATCGGGTAGGGCGATTGACATTGCGGCAACCGTCGGCTCATTCCAGCAAGTGGTGGACGGCGCAAGTACTACAGCAAGCGTCGCGACAAAAGTTATTCCACCAACCGAACAATACACGCGCACATATAGTCCGAACGACGCTGGCCTTTCTGCGCTCATGACTAACTACGCGCATGACCATCCAGGCACATTTGGCGCGTCAATGGTGGAGCTCGATGGGAAGCACCGCCGTGCTAGCTTTAATGGCGACAAGCAGTTCGTGACCGCGAGCACCTACAAACTATTCGTAGCCTACGAATTACTCAAGCAAATCGACGCAGGCAAGCGCGACTGGGATAGCAACGCGGCGTGTTTCAATAAAATGATTAGTCTTAGTGATAACGCCTGCGCCGAAGGATTCCTGAACATGCTCGGGCTTTCAACCATCACCAACGACATTCAAGCAGTTGGGCTCAAAAACTCGACATTCATGAAAAGCGGCGGCCCATACACAACACCAAACGATCTCACATTAATGCTCGGTATGATCGCAACGGGGCAAAACTATTCGAGTGTAAATCAGCAGCGACTAATCTCGGCAATGAAGAGCAATGTGTACCGCCAAGGCATACCTGCAGGAGTGCAAGGTACGGTAGCAGATAAAGTCGGGTTTTTAAATGGCCTGCTCCACGACGCCGCAATCGTGTACGGGCCACACGGTACATACGTACTCGCAATCATGACCGACGGCAGTAGCTGGGCAACAATTGCCGACCTCGCCAAACAAATCGATAATTTACGCGCCCAGTAATATTTACAGATGTGACTTGATGCTGTACAATAGCCCTTGTATTCATCCACAGGGTGACGCACCTTACATTACTATTCCGGCATAGCTCAGTGGTAGAGCGGATCGCTGTTAACGATTAGGTCGCTGGTTCGAGCCCAGCTGCCGGAGCCAATTTGAATTTTGTAGAGAAGTCCAG
>Ga0164242_10005011_pt1 | contig 14762 bp, 12 predicted proteins | sample OricomgcompostMG_FD_108783 | JGI IMG/M metagenome (GOLD analysis project Ga0164242, IMG submission 108783) | Miracle-Growth compost microbial communities from Emeryville, California, USA - Original compost - Miracle growth compost (MG) ... | reverse complement strand
GGACGCCGACGGCGAGGGCTCCGTGGTCGTCCGAGGAGTGACCCTGCTTCCGATGATGTCGAGACCGGTATGCCGAATGATCCGAACGGGAAACTTCGCTCATGGCGTCATCTCGATCCTGCAGGTGCGGCGACCCCGATTGAACGCAACGTATTCCCGGATCCTGGATGTTCGCTGGCTCCAGTTGGGCACTCGTTGCGCTGCGGGGTCGCCGCAACGGTCAGGACACGGCGACCAGGGACCACTCCTGCGTCGTGTCCCCGGAGTCGGCGAGTTGCACCATCCCTGCACCGGCTTGCGTCGAGCCGCCCGCCACGGACAACAGCAGTCCCGACCGAACGTTGACGAACTTCGTGTAGTCGCCGTCGGATTCGATCCGCCACTGCTGGTTCGTCGAACCCGACGCCGACCACTGGATGATCGAGGTGCCCGACGCGGTGCCGCCACCGTTGACATCCGCGACCAGCCCGCTCGGTGCGGTCAGCAGGCAGATCCCGGAAGCGATCTCGGTCAACTGCCAACTCGTGCTGCTCGTATCGCGAGGCTGTTGTACCAGTTCGGCGCCCTGGCTCGCCGAGGACGGTGCGAGCACCAGCCCGCTGCCGCGGTTCACCAGCAGGTAACGGGCGTCGGCCGACTCGGCAGGCCAGGTCTTTGCCGGGGGACGCACGGTGACAGAGCCGCCAGCCCGAACGGTGATCTTCCTGCTCCAGTCGCCATACCGCACCGTCGTTCTTCCGCCCGTACGGCTGCGCACCGTCGCGACCTTTACCTGCCGACCGGACCAGGCCATGTCGACGGCGAAACCGCCGCGGGCCCCGACGCCGCGGACCGAGCCGTCCGACCAGGCGGCCGGTGTGGCCGGCAGCAGTTCGACGACCCCCGGCCGGGAGTAGACGAGCATCTCCAGCATCGCGGCCGGGGTGCCCATGTTGGCGTCGATCTGGAAGGTCGATCGGGAGCCGAACGAATACATGTCGAAGAGGTTCTCGGCGGCGCCGTTGCTGTTGTTCACGCTCGGCTGGAGCACGGTCATCACGGCTTGGTAGGCCCTGGCAGGTTCCTTCAGTCGTGCCCAGCACAGTCCGCGCCACGCCATACCCCAGCCGTAGGTGTTCATGCCGCGTGCTTCAAGCAGGCGGCGGGCGCCTTCCACGAGGTATGCCGGGGCGACGTCCGGCGCCAGCCGATCGCCCGGGAACAGGCCCACCAGCGGCGACAGGTGCCGGTGCGCCGGATCGCCGAGATCGTCCGGCGACATCCATTCCTCGAGCTTGCCCGACGTCGGGCTCACCTGGGGCAGGTACAACCGCGACCGCAGATGGTCGATCGCCGCGGCGTAGCGCTGGTCGCGGTGCAGCACGTCCGCAGCGGTCCGCAGATTGGTGAACAGCTGCCAGACCAGCTCCTGGGCGTAGGTGATGCCGCGTGCATCCGTCGGACCCTGTTCCGGGGACCAGTCGTGGTCGTCGACCAACACTTCACGGGATGCGCCCGTCGAAGGCTCAGTCACGGTCATCGTGATCAACCGCGCCTTCCAGAAGTCGCAGGCGCCCCTCAGCAGCGGGTAGATCTTTGCCAAATAGGCTGTGTCCCGGGTGAATTCGTAGTGCTCGAACACCGAATTGCACAACCATGCGCTGCCTGCCGGATGCCACCACCAGCCGTCGCCGCCGTATACGTTGGTGGAGATGGCGAGGGTCCACCCGGCGACCTCACCGCTGGTGTTCGCGAAACCGTTGCGGGGATCGTTGAAGAGTTCCTGCGTCGTCTCCGTCCAGCCGGGCAGTTGCGCCAGTAGATAGTCGGCGAGGGCATCGAAGCAACTGCTGAGCCCGGCGCGGTCGGCCAGCCAGTAACACATCTGGAGATTGATGTCGGTGTGGTAGTCCGACATCCAGTCCGGGTTGTTGCGGTCGATCCACAAGCCCTGCAGGTTGATCGGCAGCATGCTGCGCGACGCCGAGATCGTCAGGTATCGGCCGAAATGCAGGTAGCTCGCCTCGAGTTCGGGGTCCGGGACACCGGTCGATGCACGTGCCGCAAGCCGGTCCGGGGTGGACAGTGCGCGCTGCGCGGCCGTCGACCTGCCGAGGTCGACCTCGAGGCTGCTGAACAGCGACTGATAGTCCGCGACGTGTCGGCCCAGCAGCCGGCGGGCACCATGAGCAGCCGCCGAGTGCGCTCGGCCGGACGCCACGTCCAGCGGATCCGTGGCCTTGTCCTGGTAGTCGACCGAAGAGTCCGGAACGTAGTTGGTGCCACCGGACACGACCACGAGCAGGTCGGAGCAGTCGGTGAAGGTGACGACGCCGTCGCGAGCCTGCACTTCGCCGTGCGAAGCGGTTGCCGTCACGATGCAGCCGTAGGCGAGACCGTTGCCGAGTGCGCCGGAGAACCGTGCGCCGTGCCCGTGCGCCGATGTGGTCTCGTCGTGCTCTCCGGTCAGCGCGAGGGTGCCGGTGAGCTTGCCGCCGCCCTTCTGAGACAGCGCAATCACGATCACGTCGTCCGGGTTGCTCGCATAGACGTCACGGCGATATTGCACACCACCCACGGTGTACGACGAGGTCGCGATCCCGTTGCTGAGGTCGAGTCGGCGCTGATAGTCGCTCACCGAGCTGCCGGTGTGCGCCGGAATGCTGATCGTGAGCTGCCCCAGCATCGACACAGTGCCGAAATGAGTTGTCTCGTAGGAGAACTGGCCGCTGCTGTCCAGGGCGCGGTTGGCATCACCGGTCCACAGAGTCGAGTCGGTGAGGATGAAGGTGTCGAGCCCGGGGTTGCCGGTCGTGAGCGCGCCGATGCGCCCGTTGCCGACCGGCAGGTTGTCCGCCAGAGGCGTCGCCGTCCCGCCGGGTTCGGTGTACGTCAGCAGGATCGCCTCGTCCTGCGGGACGAGATCGGCGGTCGGCAAGGATGCCGCGGCTGCGTTCGCCGGACGGAAGACGGGCAGCGACGCGAGCGCCACCGATGCGGCGACACCGCCGCCGAGTGCGATGGCCCGCCGCCGGGAAACCGGGTGTGAGGAGGGGTCGGGCTGAGATGTTCCGCGTGTCATCAAGGCTCCTGAGAGATCGGAGGGGACGCGGATGACTGTGGCATAGATCGGAGCTCTTGTGGTCGTTTGGGAATGCCGGATCGTGCGATCCAGCAGCTCAGTCCGCGAGGTTCTCGCGCAACCAGTCCTCCACGCCTCCGATGTGCACGGCCGCCCAGGCAGCGGCGATCTCGGCGTCGTGCCGTCGGATGGCGTCCAGGATCGCGGCGTGCTCGCGCAGGGTGCGCTCCAACGCGCCCTCCTCGGTCATGCCCCGCCAGATGCGGGCGCGCTGGGTCGGTCCGGACAAGGACTCTGCCAGGGACGCGAGCACCGGGTTGCCGCAGCACTTGGCGATCGTGCGGTGAAACTCCAGGTCCGCATTGACCAGGTCGTCGACCGGTGACGTTGCGGTCGACTTCGCGAGCACCGCCTCCAGTGCTTGTATGTCGTCCTCGGTCGCGAGGGTTGCCGCACGGGCACATACCGCAGGTTCCAATACCCGCCGCACTTCGAGGAGTTCGAGGACCGAAGCATCCCGGTGGAACTCGATGATGAAGGTCAGCGCTTCGACCAGGGAGTCGGCCGCGAGGCTGGACACGTAGGTGCCGTCGCCCTGGCGCACGTCGAGGATGCGCACCATCGACAGGGCACGCACTGCTTCGCGCAGCGAGTTGCGGGAGAGTCCGAGCGTTGCCGCCAGGTCGGCCTCCTTGGGCAGTCGATCGCCCGGCTTCAACGTGCCGTCGAGAATCATCGCGCGCAGCTTCTCGACCGCGTCGTCGGTGACAGCCATTGCATCCACCCTTCGTCATGTCCCAGTGCTACCGGACAGTATGCCCCCTCCAGGGGCCTGAAATACCCCTTGGAGCAAGAAACCTCCGATGTATTTTGGGAAAAGCCTTGACGAGGCAGGTGACAGCACGTCAGGATCACTCCGAAACCAAACATCCGATGTTAAATGTGTTGCGAGAGGTTCGATTGATGGCCGAGTTCAAACCGTTCGAAGTGTGCGACGTCCGCTTCCCGACGTCGCGGTCGCTGGACGGGTCGGACGCCATGAACCCGGACCCGGACTACTCGGCCGCCTACGTGAAGGTCGCGACCACCGATGGCGACGCCGGCAACGGTTTCGTCTTCACCATCGGCCGCGGCAACGAGGTGGCCGCCAGCGCGATCCACGCGATCGAGGCGCTGGTCGTCGGCCTCGACGTCGACGACGTCCTGGACGACATGGGTGCCTTCTGGCGCCGGCTCGTCTCCGACAGCCAGTTGCGCTGGCTCGGCCCGGAGAAGGGTGTCATGCACATGGCCGTCGGCGCGGTGGTCAACGCGGTGTGGGATCTGAAGGCCCGGCGAGCCGGGCTGCCGCTGTGGGCCTTGTTGTCGGAGATGACTCCGCGCCAACTGGTCGACCTGGTCGACTTCACCTATCTGTCCGATGCGCTGACACCCGGCGAGGCGTTGGCCCTGCTGGAACGTTCTGCGCCGTCACGCAGCGAACGAATGGCGCACCTGCGGGAGGCCGGCTTCCCGGCATACACGACCTCGGCGGGCTGGCTCGGCTACTCCGACGAGAAGGTGACCCGCCTTGTCGGGGAGGCCGTCGCGGACGGCTTCACCCACCTGAAGCTCAAGGTCGGTGCCGACATCGACGACGACGAGCGACGGGTGAAGCTTGTGCGTGGCCTGGTCGGCCCGGACTTGCTGATCTCGGTCGACGCCAACCAGCGGTGGGGTGTCGACGAGGCGATCGCCAACGTGCGCCGGCTCGCTCCGCACGGGCTCTACTGGGTCGAGGAGGCCACCAGCCCCGACGACATCCTCGGCCACCGCGCTGTCGCTGAAGGGGTCCACCCGGTGCGCGTCGCGACGGGTGAACACGTCGCCAACGCAGTGGTTTTCAAGCAATTGCTGGCCAGCGGGGCGATTGACGTGTGCCAGATCGACGCCTGCCGCGTCGCCGGGGTCAACGAGAACGTCGCGATCCTGCTTCTCGCGGCGAAGTATGGCGTGCCGGTCTGTCCGCATGCCGGCGGCGTGGGGCTGTGCGAGGTCGTGCAACACCTTTCGATGTTCGACTTCGTCGCGGTCAGCGGCTCCACCGACGGCCGGTGGATCGAGTTCGTCGACCACCTGCACGAGCACTTCGAGGACCCGGCAGTGGTCACAGGTGGTGCCTACCGCGCACCACGCGCACCCGGCTCCGGCGCCCGCATGCTGCCCGACACCCTGCGCGACTACAGCTTTCCGGACGGCGTGGTGTGGACCACGCCGGCGGACGAAACGACCGGAAACACCCACCACACGACCGGGTGACTACACCACTCGGCACCAAGGAAGGAATCTGTTCCATGCGATTGAAGACTCTCGCGGCAGCCGCGATCGCATCCGCGCTCTGTGCTGGGGTTTCCGCCTGCTCCAGCAGTGGCGGCGGATCCGGCAACTCAGGAGCATCGGCCGGCGACAAACCCCTGGTCGGTGTCGACTACCCGAGGTCGGACTCCGACTTCTGGAACGCCTACATCAAGTACATGCCGGAGATGGCCAAGACGGTTGGTGTCAGCCTGAAGACCACGAACTCGCAGAACGACATCAGCAAGCTCGCCGACAACGTGAACACTCTTGTGGCACAAGGCGTCAAGGGCGTCGTGATCGCCCCGCAGGACACTGCGGCGGTGGTGCCGACCCTGTCGCAGTTGGCTGCCAAGAAGATCCCGGTCGTGTCCGTTGACACCCGGCCGGACAGCGGTGACGTCTACATGGTCGTCCGCGCCAACAACAAGGCATACGGCGAGAAGGCCTGCAAGTACATCGGTGACACGTTGAAGGGCAAGGGCAACGTTGTGATGTTCGAGGGTGACCTCGGCTCCATCAACGGCCGGGACCGCACCCAGGCGTTCAACTCGTGCATGAAGGCCAACTACCCGAACATCAAGGTGTTCGGTGAGGCGACCAAGTGGGACCCGCCGACCGCGATCTCGAAGCTGAACACCGTGCTGGCAGGCAACAAGATCAACGCGATCTACATGCAGGCGAGCATCTACCTGCCGTCCACCCTGCAGGCGCTGAAGCAGAAGCACCTGCTGGTGCCCCGCGGTAAGAGCGGTCACATCGTGATCGTGTCCAATGACGGCGTCCCGGCCGAGTACGCCGCGATCAAGTCCGGTCAGATGGACGCCACGGTGTCCCAGCCCGCAGACCTCTACTCGAAGTACGCCCTGCAGTACATCAAGGCCGCGATCGAGGGCAAGACACAGAAACCGGGGTCCGACGGCCACGGCGGGACGATCATCCAGGTCCGCAAGGGTCTGCTGGAGGACCAGATTCCGGCACCGCTGGTCACGATCGACGGCAAGTACCCCGGCTCGAAAGCCGTGACCGACAAGTCTCTCTGGGGCAATGCGGTCAGCTGACGATCGTCGCACGAGCGGAGGGACATCATGAGTACCGTGGCTGCGCACTCTTCCGATGCGTCCGCCTGGGCGGCGCGCGTCACCGGTGTCAGCAAGACGTTCGGCGCGACCCGCGCCCTGCGCGACGTCCGCCTGGAGGTCGGCGAGGGGGAGGTGCACGCGCTGGTCGGACGCAACGGGGCCGGCAAATCGACGCTGGTGTCGATCCTGACCGGGCTCCAGGCACCCGACTCCGGCACGGTCGAGCTCGGCGGACATCCGGCGCCGCCGCTGGCCGATCGTGAGGCCTGGCGGCAGCGGGTGGCCTGCGTCTACCAGCGCCTCACCGTCATCGACGAGTTGAGCGTTGCCGAGAACCTCTTCGTCAACCGGCAGGCTGTCGACGGCGGCCGGTTGATCAGCTGGAAGCGGTTGCAGGCCAAGGCTGCCGAGTTGCTGGGCGAGTGGCAGCTGGACATCGATCCGGCCACGACGGCACGTGACCTGACCATCGAGCAGAAGCAGTATGTCGAGATCGCGCGCGCTCTGTCCTTCGGTGCCCGGTTCGTCATCCTCGACGAACCGACGGCCCGCCTCGATGGCACCGGTGTGCACCGGTTGTTCGAGCGGGTCCGGGCGCTGCAGGACCAGGGTGTCACGTTCCTGTACATCAGCCACCACCTGCAGGAGATCTTCGAACTCTGCGACAGCGTCACGGTGTTCCGCGACGCGCAGTTCGTGCGCAGCGGCCGGGTCGGCGAACTGAGCCGGACGACTCTCGTCGAGGCGATGACCGGGGAGAAGGTGGCGGTGCGCAGCGATCCACGGCCACCTGCTCCGGAGCGGCATGCCGACGGCGGCCTGCAGATCGAGGGACTGGGCGGGGCGGCCTACGACGACATCGACCTGGTGGTGCGACCCGGTGAGATCGTCGGCCTGGCCGGTGGCGGCGGCAGCGGAAAGTTCGAGATCGCCGAATCCGTCTGTGGTCTGGAGACTCCCGGCCACGGGACGATCACCATCGACGGCACCCGGTTGCGGCCGGGCAGCGTGCCTCGGGCGCACCGCGCCGGTGTCGGTTTCGTGCCCAAGGACCGGCACCAGGAGGGTCTCGTCGACGGCCTGACGATCGGCGACAACGCGACCATGTCGGTGCCGCACCGGCTCGGCAGTCACGGCTGGGTCAGCCCGAAAAGGCAGGCGGCATACGCACGTGGCCTGATCAAGCGGCTCGACATCGTGCCGGCGAACCCGGACCAGCCCGCCGGAGAACTCTCCGGCGGCAACCAGCAGAAGGTGGTCGCCGCACGCGCGATCGCCGACGACCCGAAGGTCCTGGTGCTGATGGCACCGACCGCAGGGGTCGATGTGCGTTCGAAGGAGTCGCTGCTCGCGACTGCCGTCGACGCCACGGAGCGCGGCGCGGCCGTCCTCATCGTCACCGACGATCTGGAGGACCTGCGTTACTGCCACCGCGTGAGTGTCGTCTTCCGCGGTCGGCAGGTGGCGCAGTTCGAAGACCAGTGGGACGACCGCGACGTCGTCGCGGCAATGGAAGGAGTGGAGCTCTCCGATGACTGAGACCACCAAGGCCGAGGCGGCGACCATGCCGTCCGCGCCAGCACACGGTGGCCGTAACCAGCTGAGCCTGGCACGGTTTCGAGACCTGGCGCTGGTGCCACCGATCATCCTGATCCTGATCATCGGGACGTTCGTCTCCTCACACTTCTTCACCTGGACCAACCTCAGCGACGTCCTGGTGTCGATGTCCTGGATCGGCCTGCTCGTGCTCGCCGAGACCCTCGTGCTGCTCACCGGCAAGATGGACCTGTCGCTGGAGTCGACGGCCGGTCTCGCGCCGGGCATCGCGGCCTGGCTGACGCTCCCCGGGGGTGTTCATCACGGGATTCATGTGCTGCCAGGCGGTTTCGCCATTCCGATCACTCTGCTCGTGGGCGTGCTGATCGGCGTCATCAATGCCGTGCTCGTCGTGAAGCTGGGGCTCAACGCCTTCATCGTGACTCTCGGCATGCTGATCACTTTGCGCGGACTGCTCACCGGCATCTCGTCGGGTCAGACCTTCTTCGGTATGGGGTCGTCGATGACCTACGTCGGCACGGCCAACTGGCTGGGGATCCCGGCATCCATCTGGATCTGTGTGGTGGCCTTCGCGATCGGTGCGGTCACGCTGCGCTACCTGCGGGTCGGACGCTCGCTCTACGCGATCGGTGGCAACGTCGACGCCGCCCGCGCCGCCGGCATCCGGACCGACCGGACCTTCATGGGCATCTTCGTGGTCGCCAGCGTGCTGGCGGCGATCGGTGGCCTGATGCTCTCCGGGCACCTGGCATCGGTCGCGTCCAGCCAGGCCAACGGATCGATCTTCACCGTGTTCGCGGCGGCGGTCATCGGCGGTGTCAGCCTGAACGGCGGACGGGGCAGCCTGGTCGGAGCCTTCACGGGCATCCTGTTGCTCTACCTGGTGCAGAACGTGCTGACCTTCGCGGGCGTGAGTGGCGAATGGTTCGACTTCCTCAACGGTGGTGTGATCCTCGTCGTGCTGGTGATCACCCGGGTCATCTCGGGTCGCTCGCGCGACTGAGCCGCGCCATACAACCAACGAATACGATTTGAAGACAAAGGAGTTCACGCACTGATGCGGATTGCACGCTACGGCGAGCCCGGACAGGAGCGGCCCTTCGCCGCAGGACCGGACGGAGTATGGCGGGATCTGTCGCCGATCGTCGACGACGTCACGGGCGCGACGCTGCCGACCATCCTCGACGCCGACCTGAGCAGCCTGCCGGAGAGCAGCCCGGATGGTCGGGTGGGTCCGCCGCTCGCCGGGATCGGCAAGGTGATCTGCGTCGGTCTCAACTACCGTGACCACGCTGCCGAGACCGGCGCCACGATCCCGGAGGAGCCGATCCTCTTCATGAAGGCGCCCGACACCGTGGTGGGAGCCACCGATCAGGTGCTGATCCCACCCGGATCCACCAAGACGGACTGGGAGGTGGAGCTCGCCGTCGTGATCGGCCGTGAAGCGCGCTATCTGTCCAGCCCCGCGGACTCGACAGCGCACATCGCCGGCTACGCGATCAGTCATGACGTGTCCGAGCGCGCCTTCCAGTTGGAGCGCGGCGGGCAATGGGACAAGGGGAAGAACTGCGAGACGTTCAACCCCTTCGGCCCGGTGCTCGTGAGTGCGGACGAGGTCGCTGACCCGCAGGCGCTGGCGCTGCGACTGACCGTCAACGGCTGCGTCATGCAGGACGGTACGACCGCCGACATGATCTTCGGGGTGGATCATTTGGTGTGGTACATCAGCCAGTTCATGGTGCTGCGCCCCGGCGACGTGATCAACACCGGCACACCGGCAGGCGTGGCCCTGGGACGCGCCGACGCGCCATACCTGCGTCCCGGTGACGTGGTGGAGATCGAGATCGACGGGCTGGGTACCCAGCGGCAGGAGGTTGCGCAAGCATGAGTGAGGAATTCGACGGACTGAACGCGCTGGTGACCGGGGGCGCGTCCGGCATCGGACTGGCCACCGCAACAGTGTTGCGTGACAAGGGTGCTCGTGTCGTGGTGCTGGATCGCGCCGACTCCGCACCCGACGGCTTCGAGTTGGTCCACGCCGACGTGAGCGACGACGCGCAGGTCCGCGCAGCGATCGCGACCGCTGTCGAGAAGCTGGGCGGCCTCGACGTGCTGGTCAACAACGCCGGCATCGGCGCACAGGGTGGCATCGACGCCAACGACGACGACGAGTGGCGGAAGGTGTTGGACATCAACGTGCTCGGCCTGGTGCGTGTCACGCGCGCCGCGCTGCCCAGTCTGCGCGCGTCGAGCCACGCCGCGATCGTCAACACCTGCTCGATCGCAGCGACCGCCGGCCTGCCCAACCGGGCGCTCTACTCGGCCAGCAAGGGCGCGGTGCTGTCACTCACGCTCGCGATGGCCGCGGACCTGATCGCGGAGGGCATCCGGGTCAACGCGGTCAACCCGGGCACCGCCGACACACCCTGGGTCGGGCGGCTGCTGGACGCCGCGGACGATCCCGCTGCAGAGCGCACTGCCCTCGAGGCCCGCCAGCCGCACGGCCGACTGGTGTCCGCCCAGGAGGTCGCCAACGCCGTCGCCTACCTCGCCTCGCCGGGCGCCGGCTCGACGACGGGCACGACGCTTGCCGTGGACGGCGGGATGGCCGGGCTGCGGCTGCGCAAGTGAGCGTGCGCCGGGTCGCCTCCGTCATACGGCTCAAGGACGGCATGGAGCAGGAGTACCGCCGCCTGCACGCCGACGTCTGGCCGGAGGTCCTGGCGACGCTGCGACGGGCGCATGTGTCGAACTATTCGATCTTCCTGCGTGACGGCATGCTGTTCAGCTACCTCGAATACACCGGCGACGACTACGAATCCGACATGCAGGCGATCGCCGACGACCCGACGACGCAACGTTGGTGGCAATTGACCGATCCCTGCCAGCAGCCGGTCGCGACCGCTGCCGAGGGGCAGTGGTGGGCGCCGGCCGAGGAGGTCTTCCACCTGTGACCCGCATCGACGCCCATCACCACGTCTGGGATCTGAGCGTTCGTGACCAGCCGTGGACGAAGGACCTTCCGGTCCTGCGGCGTTCCTTCTCGTATGACGAGCTCGCGCCCGCCCTGCGCGCCCACGACATCGACGGCACCGTCGTCGTGCAGACCGTGTGCGTGCCGGAGGAGACTCCGCAGCTGCTGTCGCTGGCCGCTGCGACGCGGGCGATTACCGGTGTCGTGGGCTGGACCGACCTGGAAGCAGACGATGTGATGGACCGACTGGCAGCACTGCGAGGCGGATCCGGCGGTGGCCGGCTGGTCGGCATCCGGCACCAGGTGCAGGAGGAGTCCGATCCGCAATGGCTTGCCAGGGCCGCGGTGCGGCGTGGGCTGGCAGCGGTCGCCGATGCGGGGTTGGCGTACGACCTCGTCGTCCGATCGGACCAGTTGCCCATGGTGATCGACGTGGTGCGCGCTCTGCCGCAGGCGAACTTCGTGCTCGATCACGGTGGTAAACCACCGATCGCCGATGGCACACTCGAGCCCTGGCGGTCGCACGTCCGTGAGCTGGCCGGCTGCCCGAACATCACCGTCAAACTGTCCGGGCTCGCCACTGAGGCGCAGCCGCCGACTCTCGACGCCCGGACGCTGTGGCCGTATGCCGAGACACTGCTCGACGCGTTCGGCCCGGCGCGCACGATGTTCGGGTCCGACTGGCCGGTATGCCTGTTGGCTGGTTCGTATGACGAAACGGTCCGGGCAGCAACGGAATTCACCGAGCACCTGGCAGCGGATGAGCGCGCCGACGTCTTCGGGGAGACTGCGTGTCGCGTCTATCGGTTGAGCGCCGTATGAGACCACAACTGACCATGGTTGGTGCAGCCGGTGCGGTCCTCGGCCTGGGCTGCGCGCCGCTCGGCAACCTCTTCACCGCCATCGACGACGACACCGCCCGGGCCACCGTCGACGCCGCGTGGGACTGCGGCATCAGATACTTCGACACCGCACCCCACTACGGTCTGGGGCTGTCCGAGCGTCGCGTCGGAGCCGCCTTGGAGGGACGACCGCGGTCGTCATACCAACTGTCGACGAAGGTCGGGCGGGTGATCGTCCCGAATCCCGAGCCGACCGCATCCGACCTGGCGGCAGGTGGGTTCGACGTTCCCGGCGACCTCACCCGGCTGCGCGACTACTCCCGGGACGGGGTCCGGCGCTCGGTCGAGGAGTCACTGGAGCGCCTCGGCACCGACTACCTCGACATCGCCTACATCCATGACCCGGAGGACTTCATGGACCAGGCGGTCGCCGAGACGGTGCCGGCTCTCATCCAGCTGCGGGAGGAGGGCGTCATCGACTCGATCGGTGTCGGCATGAACTTCGTCGAGCCGTTGCGTCGCTTCGTGCGCGAGGCACCCGTCGACGTGCTGATGGTGGCGGGGCGGTGGACGCTGCTGGACCGCAGTGCGCAGGTGCTCATGGACGAGGCTGTGGCGGGCGGTGTCTCGGTGGTCGTCGCGGGTCCCTTCAACTCCGGCCTGCTGGCCACGGATTCGCCCGCCGATGGAGCGACGTTCGACTACGCGCCGGCGGCGCACACTCTCGTCGCGCAGGCGAGGGAGCTCGCGACAGCGGCCAGGTCCGCGGGGATCTCCCTACCCGCGGCGGCGTTGCAGTTCGGTCCACGCCGTCCGGAGGTTGCCGCAGTCGTCGCGGGCCTGCGGTCGCCGGACGAGGTCCGCGCTGCACGAGCCGCCTGGGCGGTCGCGATCCCGGACCAACTCTGGTCCAAACTGGACGGCATCACCGCCGCACACTGAAGACGTTTCCCGGAAAGGTAGACGGCATGGTCCAACGTCAGATCCCGAAGCCCGCTGAGGTGTTCGAGCTCATGCGGTTCAAGAAGCCGCAGTTCGACGGCAAGAAGCGGCGGCTCGACGCTGCGTTGACGGTTGCCGATCTGCGTCGGGTGGCCAAGCGTCGCACACCAGCAGCCGCATTCGACTACACCGATGGCGCGGCGGAGGAGGAGCTGTCGCTGCAGCGGGCCCGGGATGCGTTCCGGGACATCGAGTTCAACCCGGGGATCCTGCGCGGGGCGGCGGAGGTCGACACCTCGTGCGAGATCTTCGGTGGCCGGTCGGCGTTGCCGTTCGGGATCGCGCCGACGGGGTTCACCCGGTTGATGCAGACCGAGGGTGAGGTCGCCGGCGCGGGTGCGGCGGCTGCTGCCGGCATACCCTTCTCGCTGTCGACGCTGGGCACCACGTCGATCGAGGATGTGAAGGCGGCGAATCCGCACGGCCGCAACTGGTTCCAGTTGTACGTCATGCGTGACCGGGAGATCTCCTACAAACTGACCGAGCGCGCGGCTGCTGCCGGGTTCGACACGTTGTTCTTCACGGTCGACACCCCGGTCGCGGGTGCGCGGTTGCGGGACAAGCGCAACGGGTTCTCGATCCCGCCGCAGTTGACCGCGGGTACGGTGCTGAACGCCATACCGAGGCCGTGGTGGTGGTGGGATTTCCTGACCACCCCGAAGCTGGAGTTCGCGTCACTGTCGTCCACCGGGGGCACCGTCGGGGAGTTGCTCGATGCCGCCATGGATCCGACGATCTCGTTCGACGACCTGGACGTCATCCGCGGCATGTGGCCGGGCAAGCTGGTGGTCAAGGGTGTCCAGTCGGTGGCGGACGCCCGCAAGCTGGTCGATCTGGGTGTCGACGGCATCGTGTTGTCCAATCACGGTGGCCGACAACTCGATCGGGCACCCGTGCCGTTCCAGCTGTTGCCGCAGGTGGTGCATGAGGTGGGCAAGGACACGCAGATCGCGATCGACACCGGCATCATGTCCGGCGCTGACGTTGTCGCCTCGATCGCGATGGGTGCGGACTTCACCCTGGTCGGTCGTGCCTACCTGTACGGTTTGATGGCCGGTGGCCGGGAGGGCGTCGAGAAGATGATCGCCATACTCACCGACGAGATCGTGCGCACCATGAAGCTCCTCGGGGTCGCGTCCCTGTCCGAGCTGACACCCGCGCACGTCACCCAACTGACCAAGCTCCCTCCTCGCAGCTGACCGGGCAACTCGGCCCCGCACGTACCTGTGCCCCGTCGACCGGAACTCGGTCGGCGGGGCACAGTGGGCATCGATCAGTGGTGGTGGCGGGGGTGGGGGTGGTGGTGCCCGCCGATCACCCGGATCACGACCTTGTTGGAGGTGACCACCGCACCGTTCGGCGCGGTGTAGCGAGCGGTGATCCTGTGCGTGCCGGGCTTCGCATACTTCGACAGCCGGTAATCGGCCTTGCCGGCACCGTTGGTGGTGACCGTCGCGACCCGGTGACCGTTGTCGAAGAACTGCACCCGGGCCCTCTTGGCCTTGCCCTTGGCAGGCCGGACCCACGCGGTGAGCTCGGTGCCGTGGCCCTTGCCGTAGCGCTGCACCCTGCTGTGCGCAGTGAGCCAGACCTTCGTGTTGCTCGTCGGTGTGGCCTCGACCGACACCGCCACCTGCGAGGTGGTGCCGGTTGTGTCACCGGTGACGGTCAGGGCGGCGTCGCCGGCAGCAGTACCCGCCGGAAGCGTGACACTCACGCTCGCGGTGCCGGTCTCGTCGTCATTGGCGGCCCCGACCGTGCTGTCGACCGGGAACGTGCCGAGTTGCGTGTCGCCCAGGCTGACCGTGACCGAGCTGTCGGTCGCGGTGCCGGTGGACAGCGACAGCGACGACAGCTCGAACGCCACCGTGTCACCCGGGTGGTATGACGCAGGCGCGCCGTCCGGGAAG
>Ga0164242_10005010_pt1 | contig 14763 bp, 13 predicted proteins | sample OricomgcompostMG_FD_108783 | JGI IMG/M metagenome (GOLD analysis project Ga0164242, IMG submission 108783) | Miracle-Growth compost microbial communities from Emeryville, California, USA - Original compost - Miracle growth compost (MG) ... | reverse complement strand
GTTCGAGCAGCTGCTCATCGGCGGCGTCATGAACCACCTCATGTGGTCGCGGAACGACAACCCGGAGTTCCGCTACGCCACCCACGAGGTGACCGAGGAGACCCACCACACCCAGATGTTCCAGGAGTTCGTCAACCGGGTGAACCCGGACGTCGCGGGTGCGCCGACCTACTACAAGGTGCTCGTGCCGTTCCTCGCCTCGGTCGGGGCGTGGTTCCCGGAGGCGTTCTTCGTCGGCATCCTGGCCGGCGAGGAGCCGATCGACCACCTCCAGAAGGGCGCGATGCGCTCCGGTGGCAGCCACCCGGCGGCCAACCGGATCATGCAGATCCACATCGCCGAGGAGGCGCGCCACATCGGCTTCGCCCACCAGTACCTCGAGCACCACGTCCCCGAGCTGGGCTTCGTGAAGAAGCAGATCCTGACCTACACCTTCCCGCTCATCATGCGCCTGCTCTGCGACGTCATCATGGTCCCGAGCAAGAAGGCCCGGCAGGACATGGGGATCCCGGACGAGGTCGCCAAGGAGATCTGGTGGGACTCGGAGGAGTCGCAGAAGCTGCTGCGCGACCTGTTCGCCGACGTCCGCATGCTCGCCGACAACCTCGGCGTACGCCGGGGCCCGGCGCGGCTGCTGTGGAAGATGCTGAAGATCGACGGCCGTCCGGCCCGCTTCCGCAGCGAGCCGTCCACCGCCGCCCACTGAGCGTCGTCGACGCCGATCCCACGAAGAGCCCTCCGTGCCACACGTCGTCACCCAGTCCTGCTGCAGCGACGCCTCGTGCGTCGTCGCCTGCCCGGTCAACTGCATCCACCCGGCGCCCGGTGAGCCCGGCTTCGCCGAGGCGGAGATGCTGTACGTCGACGCCGCCTCCTGCGTCGACTGCGGCGCCTGCGCGACCGCCTGCCCGGCGGACGCCATCGTGCCGCACACGACGCTGACCGAGGCGCAGCAGCCGTTCCTCGCGCTGAACGCCGAGTACTTCCAGGTGTTCCCTCACCGCGACCGGACGCCGCTGGCGCTCGTGCACGAGCAGCGCCGCCTGAAGCGGAAGGGGCCGTTCCGCGTCGCCGTCGTCGGCGCCGGGCCGGCGGGGCTCTACGCCGCCGACGAGCTGCTCAAGCACCCCGAGATCACGGTCGACGTGTTCGACCGGCTGCCGACGCCGTACGGTCTGGTGCGGGCGGGCGTCGCCCCCGACCACCAGCACACCAAGCAGATCGAGAGGCTCTTCTCCCAGATCGAGAGCCAGCCCGGATTCCGCTACTTCCTCGGCGTCGAGGTCGGCAAGCACGTCTCCCACGCCGAGCTCACCGCGCGCTACCACGCCGTCGTCTACACCGTCGGCGCGGCGAGCGACAAGGCGCTCGGCATCCCCGGCGACGACCTGCCGGGTTCCTTGTCGGCCACCGACTTCGTCGGCTGGTACAACGGCCATCCCGACAAGCAGACTCTCGACGTCCGGCTCGACGCCGCGAGCAACCCGTCGGGCCGCGTGGTCATCGTCGGCAACGGCAACGTCGCGCTCGACTGCGCCCGGGTCCTCGCCGAGGATCCCGACGTGCTCGCCCGGACCGACGTCGCGGACGGGCCCTACGCGGCGCTGTGCGACAGCAACGTCCGCGAGGTGGTCGTCCTCGGCCGCCGTGGCCCCGCCGAGGCGGCGTTCACCGTGCCCGAGCTCGTCGGCCTCGCCGGCCACGACGGGCTCAACGTCGTGGTCGACACCGGCGACCTGCCGCCGGAGGTGGCGTTCGCCGGCGACGACGTGAAGGGGCGCCTGCTCGGCGAGCTCCGGGACCGTCCCGTCGACCCTGCCAAGCGGACGATCGTCCTGCGCTTCCTCGCCTCGCCTACTGCGGTGGTCGCCGGCGAGGACGGCCGCGTCGCCGCGGTCGACGTCGGTCGCAACCGGCTGCAGCTCGATGAGGGCGGTGTCCCGCGCGCTGTGCCCACGGGGGAGACCGAGCGGCTGGACACCGGGCTGCTGCTGCGGGCGGTCGGCTACAAGGGCGTGCCCGTGGCCGACCTCCCGTACGACGCGGCGACGGGCACGGTCCCCAACGACCGCGGCCGGGTCCTCCCCGGTGTCTACGTCGCAGGCTGGGTCAAACGCGGACCGACCGGCTTCATCGGGACCAACAAGTCCGATGCCGAGGAGACGGTCGACCGCCTGCTCGACGACCTCGACACGGGGGCCATCCCCGAGCCGGTGGGCGATGCGCAGACCGTGGCGGCGGTCATCCGCGGACGGCAGCCGGCCCTGGTCGACCTCGCCGGCTGGCAGGCGATCGACGCCGAGGAGAGGCGCCGCGGCGCGGCGGCGGGCCGACCCCGGGCGAAGATCGTGGACGTCGACGAGATGCACCGCGTCGCGGCCACGGCGCGCGGACCGCGCTACGCCCGGCTACGCCGCGGCCGGAGCTGACGATGACCGCCAGGGCTGACGGACGCCAGGCGCGCTGGGACAAGCACAACGAGTCCCGGCGTCAGCGGATCATCGACGCGGCTGTGGAGGTCATCGAGGAGTCCGAGCCGGGGTCGGACATCCAGGTCCAGCAGATCGCCGCCAAGGCCGGGCTCTCCCGGACGGTGATCTACCGCCACTTCGACGACCGCGCGGACCTCGATCGGGCGGTCCAGCAGCGCATCCTCGACGACCTCTGGTCCGAGCTGCTCCCCGCGGTGACGCTCAACGGCACCGTCCCGGAGATCATCCGGCGCATCATCGGGACCTACGTGCGGTGGGCGGTCGCCCACCCGGCGCTCCACCTCGCGGCCGACCACGACTCCGACGGTGCCGGCGGCCCGCTCGAGCGCCGGATGGAGCAGCTCGCCGACGAGATCGCCGGCCTCCTCGGCCTGGGCGTGGCCGTCCTCGGCGCCGAGCCGAGCGAGGAGGAGGCGGCCTCGGTCGACCCGCTGGTCTTCGGCCTCATCGGCGCGGTCTTCGGCGCCGTACGCCGCTGGCTGACGCGCACCGAGCGGCAGCTCTCCGCGGAGAGGCTGGAGCAGCTCATCAGCGACTCGGTGTGGTATCTCATCGCCGGCCACGCGCGCTCCTGGGGGATCACGATCGATCCCGACGCGCCGGTCCAGGATCTCCTGGGTGCCGGCGGCGACCTCGCGGCGGTGGCAGCCCCGACTGCCGTCCGGTGACGCGACTGCGTCCCGCCTCCGAGGGCTGGTTAGTCTGGCCCGCGTGACCGACGACGTGAGCGTGCTACGGCAGGACGGCGTGGGGGAGCCCGACACCCTGGACCGGCTGTGGACGCCGTACCGCATGGCCTACATCCGGGGCGAGAACAAGCCGGTCGACCCGTCCGCGCGGGAGTGCCCGTTCTGCCGGGTGCCGACCCTCGACGACGAGACCGGCCTGGTCGTCCACCGCGGCGAGCTGGCCTACGTGGTGCTCAACCTCTACCCCTACGCGCCGGGCCACGTCATGGTCTGTCCCTACCGCCACATCGCCGGCTACGTCGACACGACCGACGAGGAGGCCGCGGAGATCGCCGCGCTCACCAAGCGAGCCGTGACCGTCCTGGGGGAGGTCTCGCAGGCCGTCGGCTTCAACATCGGCATGAACCAGGGCGAGGCCGGAGGCGCGGGCATCGCGGCCCACCTGCACCAGCACGTCGTCCCGCGCTGGGTGGGCGACCAGAACTTCATGCCGATCATCGGCCACACCAAGACGCTGCCGCAGCTGCTCACGGAGACGCGGAAGCTGCTCGCGGACGCCTGGGAATGAGCTCCGCCAGGGCCCGGGGGCCCTGGCGGAGAAGGTGTCGGCGAGACGGTGTCAGCAGCCGGGGTCGAGCGCGCTCAGGAACGAGCCGCCCGGCGCCGGGAGATCGCGTCCACGCCGGCGGCGATGAGGAGTACGGCGCCGGTGATCACCTGCTGCCACTGCGGGCCCAGGCTGGGCTTCAGCAGCAGGCCGTTGGGGATCACGGTGATCACGATCGCGCCGATGACCGCGTCGCGGGGCTTGCCTCGCCCACCGAAGAGCGACGTGCCGCCGATGACGGCCGCCGCGACGGAGAACAGCAGCACGTTGCTGCTGCCGAGATCGAGCGACGCCGAGGACTGCGAGGACGCGAGCAGGATGCCGCCGAACGCTCCGAAGGAGGAGCACAGCGCGAACGCGCTCACCTTGATGCGGACGACGTCGATGCCGGCGCGCCGAGCAGCTTCGGCGTTGCCGCCCACGGCGTAGAGGTGGCGCCCCCAGGTCGTCTTGGTGAGCGCGATCGTCGCGAGGACCATCAGCACGATCGCGATCGCGGCCGGCACCGGGATGCCCTCGATGATCCGGTACGGGTTCGTGTTGCGGTTGGTGTTCGCGAGGATCGTGACGACCACGCCGACCGCGGCGATGACCCCGCCCCGGAGCAGGACGAGCTCCACCGCGTCGTGGGCGAGACCGGCGCGCTTGGCCCGCAGCGAGGTGAGGAGGGTGTAGCCGAGGTAGAGGCCGACGACCACGATGATGAAGATCCAGCTGGCGACCGGGCTCAGGTTGCCGTAGGTCAGGTTGTGCCACAGGTCGTAGTTCGTGGTGTTGATCGGCTGGCCGCTCAGGGCGAACTGCAGCACGCCCTGCCAGGCGAGGAAGAGGGCGAGGGTGACCACGAAGCTCGGGATCCCGACCTTGGCGACCAGCCAGCCGGTGAAGACGCCGATCGCGGTGCCGATGCAGATCGCCGCGACGAGCGCGATGACGAGGTGCTGGGTGAGGTTGGTGACCACCAGGACGAATCCGAGGGCGACCACGACCGCTGCGACGTAGTTCTTCAGCCAGACGGCGAGCGCGACGGCGAGGACCTGGCCGATCAGGAGGCTCCAGTACATCGTCCCGGGCAGGCCGTCATGGAGGCTGCCCTTCGACACCGCGACCGCCGCGATCCCTGCGCACACGCCGCCCGCCGTACCGGCCGAGAGGTCGATCTCGCCGAGCAGCAGGACGAAGACGATCCCCAGCGCGATCACCGCGATGTAGGCGCCCTGGGTCGGGATGTTGCCGATGTTGAACTTCGAGAGGAACTGGTGGCTGACCTGGCTGAAGATGACGACCAGGACGATCAGGCCGAGGACGGACGGCAGCGCCCCGGGCTCACCGGTGCGGAGGCGGCCGAGCCAGCCGCTGAAGGCGCCGGGGATGGTGCGCTCGTCGACGTCGAGGGAGAACTGCCCGGCGCGCTCCGGACCGGAGCCCGAGGGCCCCGAAGTCTTGGCCAGAGAGGTGTTGGATGACATGCCTGCTCCCTCAGATGGTCTCGTTGACGGCAGCGCTCGACAGCCCGAGGCCGTCGCTCCGGCCGGAGGTGATGAGCTCGACGATCTGAGACGTCGTGGTCTCGGACGTCTTGACCTCGGCGGCGACCCGGCCCAGGAAGAGTGCGGCGACGCGGTCGGCGACGGCCATGACGTCGTTCATGTTGTGGGAGATGAGCACCACTCCGCGGCCCTGGTCCGCGAGCCGCCGGACCAGGTCGAGGACCTGCTTGGTCTGGGCGACACCGAGCGCGGCGGTCGGCTCGTCGAGGAAGACCACCTTGCTGTTCCAGAGCACCGCCTTGGCGATGGCGACCGTCTGGCGCTGACCGCCGGAGAGGCTGGCGACCTGCTGGCGGACCGACGAGACGGTGCGGACCGAGAGGCTCTCGAGCGCGCTCCGAGCCTGCTTCTCCATCTGGCCGTCGGAGAGGAAGATCCCGCCTGAGGTCAGCTCGCGGCCGAGGAACATGTTCTGGGTGATGTCGAGGTTGTCGGCGAGCGCGAGGTCCTGGTAGACGAACTCGATGCCGAGACCGGTGGGGACGCGCGGGTCGGACATCGTGACCGGCTTGCCCTCGAAGCGGATCTCGCCGCTGTCGATGCCGTGGATGCCGGCGATGCACTTCACCAGCGTCGACTTCCCGGCCCCGTTGTCGCCGACGAGCGCGGTGACCTCACCGGGGTAGACGTTGAAGTCCACGTCGTGGAGGACGTGGACGGGGCCGAAGCTCTTGTTGAGCTGACGGACCTCCAGGATGGGTTCTGACATATGACCACCGTGATCGTGGGGCCCGACCGTGGCCGGGCCAGGTGTGCCGGGGATCGCCCGGGCTGGGACATGACACATCCCGGCGGGCGGGGACGTGAGCAGGCGCTCGAGTCCCCAGCCCACCGGGATGGTTGATCAGCTCAGGCCGAGCTTGCTGCAGGCGTCGGCGATGCCCTTGCAGACCTCGGACTGCTTGAGGGCACCCGACTTCACCGGGTCGGCGATGTTGGCCTGGGTGATGACCTCGGACGGGAGGAGCAGCGCCTGGACCTTGTGGCTCGGGGACTCCGGGTCACTGAACGGCGAGAGCGTGAGGCCGACCTTGGCCGGGTCCTTGCCCTGGAGCAGCGCGATCGCGAGCGCTGCGGCCGCGTTGGCCTCGGACTTCACGTCCTTGTAGATCGTCATGCTCTGCTTGCCGTTGATGATGTTCTGCATGCCTTCGACGGCCGCGTCCTGGCCGGTGAGCACGACGTGCCCGTCGAGTCCCTGGTTCTTCAGGACGCCGATCACCGCGTTCGCGATGTCGTCGTTGGCGGCGAGGACGCCGTCGACCTGGCCGCCGGCGGCCGTGAGGGCCTGCTGGAACGCCGGGGCGGCGTTGGAGACGGTCCAGCCCTTGACGACCTGCTCGCTCACGATCTGAGCGTTGCTCTTGTCGAGCACCTCGTGGGCGCCCTTCTTGAAGAGCACCGCGTTGTTGTCGACGTCGGTACCACCGTCCATGACGATGATCTTGGGTGACTTCACGCCCTGCGCGGAGAGGCAGTCGAGCAGCGCCTGGCCCTGGAGCCGGCCGACGTCCTCGTTGTCGAAGGAGACGTAGTACGGCGCGGTCCCGCCGAGGTTGATGCGGTCGTAGTCGATGACCTTGACGCCCGCCTGGTCGGCCGCCTTCTCGACACCGGCGCCCGAGGCGGCATCGATCGAGTCGATGATGAGGACCTTCACGCCCTCACCGATCATGCTCTGCGCGATCGAGGCGAACCGGTTCTTGTCACCCTGCGCGTTCTGGATGTCGGCGGTCACGCCGGCGGCCTGGAACTGCTGCTTGAGCAGCGGCGCGTCGTAGAGCGTGTAGCGCGTGGACGAGGTCGTGTCGGGGAGGATCACGCCGACCTTGCCGGACGCCTTGCCGAGGTTGACGTTGCTGACGGCCTTGGCCTGGCTCTTCGGCGGGTTGGTCAGCTTGCAGGCGGCGTTGATCCCGCCACCGGAGCCCCCGCCGCTGTTGTCACTGGTGTTGTCATCCGAGCTCCCGCATGCCGCCATCGCGGAGGCACCGAGGAGCAGGGCGGCGCCGAAGGCCGCCGTACGGTGGAGGTTCTTCACGTTGTTCTCCTTGCGAGCCGGCGGCAACGTTGCCGCCATGTCGGACCAAGTCAGTGTTGTCGGTCACACCGTCTTCGTCAAGTGTTGAACGCTAAGTGTCTGGACTCCTAAGGACCGCGGTCTTTGTCGCCATCTCTTGACCGCTAAGCCGACGCGGTGCACAGTGGCCGTCATGGCCACCCGTCGTCCCCACGCGCCCGGGTCGACGTCATCGCTGCGGAGCGCCAACCAACGGCGTGTCCTCGACGTCCTTCGTGCCAGCGTCGACGCGACTCACACCCAGGCGGAGCTGTCGCGTCTCACCGGTCTCGCGCCCGCCACGGTCTCGAACATCGTGCGCGGGCTGGTCGCCGCCGGTCTGGTCGACGCCGAGTCCGGGAGCGGACGGCGTGGCTCCGCCGTGCACCTCTCCCGCGGTGCGGGTCTCGTCGGGGGCGTCGACGTCGGGCACAGCCACGTCGCCGTCGCCATCGGCGACCTGACCGGCGGCCTGCTCGCCGAGCTGCGGGAGCCGCTCGACCCCCATCATCCGCACGACGTGGCACTGGCCGCGGCGGTTCGGATGCTCGACCGGCTCACGGAGCGGTGCGGTCCCGTGCAGCGGATCGGGCTCGGCGTACCGGCGCCGGTGGCGCGCGACCAGGTCCGCGCGGCGGCGATCCTCCCCGGCTGGGAGGGCGTCGACGCGCGTCAGGCCGGAGAGAAGGCGTTCGGGCTTCCCGTGACGGTCGAGAACGATGCGAACCTCGGGGCGCTCGCGGAGCACCGTCAGGGGGTGGCTCGCGGCCACGACAACTCCGTCTTCGTCAAGATCTCCTCGGGCGTGGGCGCCGGGATCATCATCGGCAACCGCATCTTCCACGGATCCGGGGGGACGGCCGGCGAGCTGGGGCACCTCACCCTCGACGAGCAGGGGCCGCTGTGCCGCTGCGGCAGCCGCGGCTGCCTCGAGGCCTACATCTCGGTCGGCAACATCCTCGAGATGACGGGCGGCCACCTTCCCGGTGCCGACCTGGACGCGGTGGTGGCCGCCGCACGTGAGGGCAACATCGCGGCGCACCGGGCCTTCGAGGACGCAGGTCTCCACCTCGGGTGGGGCGTGGCCGGCATCGTGAACCTCCTCAACCCGGAGGTGGTCGTGATCGGCGGCGACATGGCGCGGGCCGGCGACCTGCTGCTGGAGTCGACGCGGATCGGGCTCCGGCGCCATGCCCTGGACACCATGGCCGTGACGCCGATCCTCCCCAGCGCGCTCGGAGAGCGCGCAAGTCTCGTCGGCGCGGTGCTGCTCGCCGGCGACACCCTGGACCTCGCAATCGACTGATTCGCCGCGGCCCGGGCACGGCGGCCGGGACGGCCGGGATCAGGCAGACGTCAGGACAGCGCCGGCCGGCGGGCGACGAGCAGCACGTGGGTGTCGGGCCAGTCGAGCGGCTCCCCGGTCGCCGCGTCCGCGAGCGAGGCGGTCGGGGTGAAGCGGTGCTCGACGAGCCAGTCGTTGCGCCAGGCATGGCTGGCGGGGTCGACCTCGAAGCCGGCGCGCGCCGCCTCGGCCTGCCACCCGGACCAGGTGAGCGCCGTGAACCGCTCGTGGCACTCCGAGAGCCAGTTGTCGGTGTAGTCCTTGCGCGTCATGAACTCCATGGCGTCGGCGAGGCGCAGCCGCGCGGTGCTGCCGGTGAGCTCGACGGGGAAGTCGACGTGCGCGAGCCGCGCGAAGTCGTGGGCGAACTGGAGCATCCGCGACCGGGTGGAGAGGCCGGCGACGTACGCCTCCACCTCGGGGCCGGCGAGCGCGTCGAGGTCCCGGCGCGCCGCATCGATGCTGACGCCGTCGCCGTCCTCGAGGGTGAGGTCGACGAGGCGGTCGGGGTCGGCGGGGCCGCAGACGTCGGAGTTGATCCAGACGCCGCCCGGGCGGGTGTGGGCGAACACCGCGTCGGCGAGGCGCCGCAGATCGCTGAGCCCGTCGCCGTACGAGATGATCTCGTGGGTCAGGGCGATGGTCAGCGTCGTGTCGATGGAGCGCTCGGGGAAGACCGGCTCGGGCGCCAGGATGTTGCGCTGGTAGAAGAAGGTGTTCGGGTTGGGGAACGCGCCCTGGGCCTTGAGGTGCTCCGCCTCGGCGTAGAGATGGCGGGCGACCTCGACGCCGATGAGGTCCGACTCGTGCAGCCGCGGCTCCGCGCCGGCACGGCGCAGCAGCCCGCCGGTCGCGCAGCCGATGTCGACCATGCGTCCCGGCTCGACGTGCGGGGCGACCTGCGCCCACTTGCGGTCGCTCGCGCTCTCGAACGACGCTGCGTAGGTGCCGTAGGCGCGGGTCTCGGTCAGCGATCCCTCGCTGCCGACGATCGGGTCGGTGGAGACCATCCGCACCGCCTCGGCGAGCCGGTAGCGGTCGTAGACGTCGACGCTCGCCGGGTGGGCGAGGTCGCGCCAGGCGTCGTCGCCGTCGACGAGCAGGTCGAGGACCGCCCAGGGACGCAGCGGGGTCGGCTCGGTGTCGAGCTCGACCCCGGCGATGCGGTAGCCGAGCGCGCGATAGAGGTCGATCACGGCGGGGGTCGAGCAGGCCACGACCGTGTTGTCGGGGGTCAGTGCGAGCCCGGTGGCCGTGAGCACCGTCTTGACGGTGAGATCGGCGAAGCGGTCGGTCGGCGCGGTGTCGACGATCGGGACGACGACGCTGCGGATCCCCTCGGTGAGGCTGAACCGCTCGATCGCGGCCTCGCGGCGGTGGCCGGGCACCGGGTTGCGGCGGGTGTTGGTGTGGTTGGCCGAGGTGAGCGCCCACACCACCGTCGTGTGCGCGTCGACGGCGACCGGCTCGCCGTCGAGGTCGCGTGCGCGGCCGTCCAGCAGCCGGGCGAGCCACTGGGCCTGGTAGCGGGTGAGCAGGTGGTGCCGGCCGGGGAGGAGGACGTAGCGGACGGGGGCCGTGGGTGGTGCCGCCGGAGAGGTGTGGGCCACGACGGCATCCTCTCCTACGTGATCGCGCGACCGACCGGTAGCCTGCTCGCGCCATGCTCGAACGTTTCCGTGCCTTCTTCACGAAGGTCATCTCGCCCATCGCCCACCTGCTGATCAGGCTGCACGTGAGCGCCGACGCCGTGACCATCGTCGGCACGATCGGCGTCTGCGTCGGCGCGCTGGCGTTCTATCCGCAGGGTCACCGTCTCGGCGGCACGATCTTCATCACCTGCTTCGTCTTCAGCGACCTCATCGACGGCTACATGTCGCGGCTGACCGGCACGACGAGCAAGTTCGGGGCGTTCCTCGACTCGACGCTGGACCGGATCGGCGATGGCGCCATCTTCGGCGGCCTGGCGCTCTACTTCGCCGGGCCCGGCGACAGCCGCCTCTACACCTGGCTGGCTGTCGTCTGCCTCGTGATGGGCTCGGTGACGTCGTACGCCCGGGCGCGCGCGGAAGGGCTCGGCTTCTCGGCCAAGGTCGGCATCGCCGAGCGCTCGGACCGGCTCGTGTCGATCCTCGTGATGACCGGCTTCGCCGGCATCTTCGACTTCGACTGGCTCATCTACGTCACGCTCTGGGTGCTCGCGGTCGCCTCGACGATCACCGTCGGGCAGCGGATCTGGGTGGTCCGCAAGCAGGCGCTCGCGGAGGGGCGGGCCGCAGCATGACCGCGGACGGCCGTACGACGTCGGAGCAGCTCGCCGACGACGTACGCCTGGCGGGGGAGCTGGTCCGCGACGCCGGCCGACTGGCGCGCGAGATGCGGCGCGGCGGCATCGCCGCCGAGCAGAAGTCGTCGGTCTCCGACCTCGTGACCGCCGCCGACCGCGGCGCCGAGGAGCTGGTCGTCGGCCGGCTGGGGCGTGAGCGTCCCGACGACGGCGTGCTGGGCGAGGAGGGCGCCGCCCGGGAGAGCCGCAGCGGCCGGCGCTGGGTGATCGACCCCGTCGACGGCACCTACAACTTCGTCAGCGGGCTCACCTGGTGGTGCTCCGCGCTGGCCCTCACCGAGGGCGACGGCGACGACGAGCGGGTGCTGCTCGGGGCGGTCTACCACCCACACGACGACGTCCTCTATGTCGGCGGCCCGGACGTCCCGACGACCCGCAACGGCGAGCGGCTCCCCACCCTGCAGGACCGGCCGCTGGGGGAGTCGTGCCTCACCACCTATCTCCACCCGCCGTTCTACGGCGACCAGGTCGGGGAGAAGTTCGGCCGGATCGCCTCGCGCGCGGCGACGCTGCGCATGCTCGGATCGGGCTCGATGGACCTGACCGCGGTCGCGCAGGGCCAGCTCCACGTGTCCTGTCAGCACTCCGTCCCGCCCTGGGACCGGCTCCCCGGGCTCGGTCTCGTCCTCGGCGCCGGCGGGGTCGGCCGGCAGGTCGAGGCGGCGGGCGTCGTGTGGTCGGTGACGGGGGCTCCCACGGCCGTCGGCGACGTGTGCGCGGCCCTGGAGGAGTGAGGACCGTCTCGGCGGCGTCGGCCGATGACGCCGTACGACCACGACCGGCCTAGCATTTCCCTCATGGCAATCTCCCCAGACGAGTCGACCCAGCAGCACACCGGCACCACCCCCGTGAAGCGAGGGATGGCGGAGATGCTGAAGGGCGGCGTCATCATGGACGTCGTCACCCCCGAGCAGGCCCGGATCGCCGAGGACGCCGGCGCGGTCGCCGTCATGGCGCTCGAGCGGGTCCCGGCCGACATCCGCGCCCAGGGCGGCGTCTCCCGGATGAGCGACCCGGACATGATCGACGGCATCATCGAGGCCGTCTCGATCCCGGTCATGGCCAAGGCCCGCATCGGCCACTTCGCCGAGGCGCAGGTCCTGCAGTCGCTGGGCGTGGACTACATCGACGAGTCGGAGGTGCTGACGCCGGCCGACTACGAGAACCACATCGACAAGTGGGACTTCACGGTGCCGTTCGTCTGCGGCGCCACCAACCTCGGCGAGGCGCTGCGCCGCATCACCGAGGGCGCGGCGATGATCCGCTCCAAGGGTGAGGCGGGCACGGGCGACGTGTCCAACGCCGTGACCCACATGCGGACGATCCGCAAGGAGATCCGCCGGCTCGGCGCGCTCAGCCCCGACGAGCTGTACGTCGCCGCGAAGGAGCTGTCGGCGCCGTACGACCTGGTCAAGGAGATCGCGGCCACCGGCAAGCTGCCGGTGGTGCTCTTCACCGCGGGCGGCATCGCCACCCCGGCCGATGCGGCGATGATGATGCAGCTGGGCGCCGAGGGCGTCTTCGTCGGCTCCGGGATCTTCAAGTCCGGCAACCCGGCCCAGCGGGCCGAGGCGATCGTGAAGGCGACGACGTTCTTCGACGACCCCGACGTGGTCGCGAAGGTGTCCCGCGGGCTCGGTGAGGCGATGGTCGGCATCAACGTCGACGAGATCCCGCAGCCCCACCGGCTCGCCGAGCGCGGCTGGTAGCGCCTGGCTTTCCCGCCGGCGCCTCTTGCGCCACATATGCCACAGGGGCATAGTCCGATTGGGCTATGCCCCTGTGGCATTCCTGTGGCATTTCCGTTGGCGCCTCGTATCCATCGCTCTCAAGACCGATGACACCGGGGGACGACTCCCGTTCACTGGTGTCACGGCCCGTCTAGACCACGGTCCCTCAATCCCGTCACGAGATCGGCAAAGCGCCGTTCCTCCTCGCGTGCGGCGCTTCGCGACCGCATCACTCTCGCCACCTGAGGCCCTGCCTCGCCACGAAGGGAAACGCACGACATGAAGAAGTCCACCAAGGGGGCGCTCGCGGCCGGCGCTGCGGCAGCGCTCCTGCTCGGGGGTGCCGGCTCGTTGGCCTACTGGACCGACCAGGGCACCGCGAACGGCGGCTCGATCACCACCGGGTCGCTCTCGCTGAGCGACGGCACCTGTGCCGGAGGCTGGACCTACGCGGACGGCAGCGACGCGGGCGGCGCGGTCACCACGATCGTCCCGGGCGACTCGATCACGAGGGACTGCACCTTCACGGTGAACGGCTCCGGCGACCACCTCACGGCCGAGGTGAGCGCGCCCGGGGACCTCACCTACACGACGACCGGCGGGACCCCGACGACCATGCAGCTGACCGCGTCCGGCACCTACGACGTCGGCGGGTCGACGGTCGCCGACGGCGACAGCTTCGCGGTCACCGACGGGTCCACTCTCACCGCTCACATCGTGGTGACGTTCCCCTACGGCGACGCGACCACCATCAACGCCGACGACACCGAGAACCTCACCGCGACGCTCAACGCGATCACGGTCACCCTCACCCAGGCGCAGGGCACGGGCAACCCGCACGCCTGACCCGTCACCGACGAATCCACGCCCGTGACGCTCGCTGCTGCCCTGAGATCCCGACGGCACCCGCTGTCGGGACGTCGACGCCTGCCCGGGGCGTGGGCGGTCCTCGGCTTCGCGGGGCAGACGGTCGCGTGGCTGGTCATCGTCGTCGCGATCGTGGTCATCGTGGTGGGTGTCGCGGTGCCCCGTCTGGCCGGAGGTCAGGCGTTCACGATCCTCACGGGTTCGATGAGGCCCGGCATGCCCCCGGGGTCGCTCGTCGTCGTACGCCCGGTCGATCCAGCGGACCTGCGGATCGGTGACGTCGTCACCTTCCAGCTCCGGTCCGGGCAGCCTGAGGTCGCGACCCACCGGATCGTCGGCATGGGGAGCACCATGACGGGCGAGCGCGTGTTCACCACCCGCGGCGATGCGAACGACGCGAACGACGTCGCTCCCGTCCGCGCGGTCCAGATCCGCGGCAAGCGGTGGTACGCCGTGCCGTACCTCGGCTACCTCAACTCCTACCTCGATGGGGAGCAGCGCGCGATCGGACGTCTGGTCGGGGCCGGGCTGCTCGGGGGATACGCGGCCGTGATGTTCCTCGGCAGCATCCGTGACAAGCGACGGCAGCGTCGCGAGGGGGCGCAGTGAGAGCGCGTGTGTGGCTCGCTGTCGTCGGGCTGCTCCTCGTCGCCGCGGCGCCCGCGGCCGCGGCCGATGACGCGGTCCAGCTCAGCAGCGACGGGACGACGTGGCGGTCCGACCTGGCCCGGCCCTTGTTCGACCCAGCAGTGCGGTGGGTCCCGGGCGACGTGCGCACGTCGTCGTTCTGGGTCCGCAACGGCGGTGGGAGCGACGCGAGCCTCGCGGTGACGGCGCGGGTCGAGGACGCCGACGGGCTCGTCGCCGACGACGTGATCGACCTGGAGCTGCGCGAGCCGGGCGGCGAGTGGGTCGCCGTCGATGCCGGGGGCCCGACGGTGCTCGGATCGCTCGACGTCGGCGCGGACACCCGCATCGACGTCCGTGCGTCCTACCCCTGGAGTGAGGGCAACGACACGATGCGGCGGGCCCTGAGCTTCGCGTTCGACGTCCGGCTCTCCGGCGACGGCGCGAGCG
>Ga0164242_10005009_pt1 | contig 14764 bp, 14 predicted proteins | sample OricomgcompostMG_FD_108783 | JGI IMG/M metagenome (GOLD analysis project Ga0164242, IMG submission 108783) | Miracle-Growth compost microbial communities from Emeryville, California, USA - Original compost - Miracle growth compost (MG) ... | reverse complement strand
GAGAAGTCCTCGATGGTGCCGACGCCGAGCTTCGCGTCCTCGTCGAGGTCGTCGATGTCATCGAGCGTGATCACCTTGCCGCCGGAGATCAGCGGCTTCATGGCGCCCAGCGCGGTGGTCGCGCCATCGGTGTCGCGGCCCTTCGACTCACGCTTGAACCAGATGTTGACCCAGGCGGTGAAGCGGTGCCAGGCGATGCCCATGGTCAGGTTCATCGCGACGACCATCAGCCAGACCAGCGCCGAGGCGACCTTGATGAAGGCGATGACGATGACCCAGTTGCGCGCGGTGTCGGCGGTGCTGCCGTACATGCCGCTGAGCAACCCGGAGATCGGGAAGTGGAAGCGGCTGACGTGCGCGCCCTCCTCGCCGCCCAGCAGGTTCCACTGGCGCTCGGCGCCGCGGATGAACAGGATCGCGGCACCCTCGAGCAGCGCCATGAACTCGACGAAATAGGCCTGCCAGAACGTCGAGCCGAAGAACCGACTCTTGCGGCCGAGCATCTTGGGCAGGTGCAGCTGGCGGTAGACGATCAGGAAGACGATGCCGATCGTCGACAGGACGCCGATGCCCTCACAGACCCACTCGTAGATGAACCAGTGCCCGATGATCGGCCACTGGAAGCTGGGGTCGAAGAGCTGGATGAAGCCGTTGCCGACCGCGCTGGCGAGGATCAGGAAGCCGAAGTAGACGAACCAGTGCATGACGCCGACCCAGCGCCACTGGAACATCCGGGTGTGGAGGAACGTCTCCTTGAGCATCGTTCCCCAACGCCTGCCGGGGTTGTCCGTGCGTCCGATGGCGGGCTGGCCCACCTTGAGAACGCCGACCATCATCCGGAGCGCCTTCACCACGACGTACACGGTGACGACAGTCAGGATGAGCGCCAGGACGATGGCGATGGTCTGCAACATGCGGCAGGCCTCCTTGACTTCTGGTTCTGCAGGGCTAGGCGAGCCTAGGGGAGGCTCTCCGGGGTGGGAAGCGTTGGCTATCCCACAATGCCCGGAGTCTACCCATGAGTAACTTCCTGCTTCACGGGGACCAGGCCGATGGCCAGCATCGGCAGTGCGCCGGTGAGCACGAAGGTCCAGGTGTAGCCCAGCTGCGCGATGGCCACGCCGCCGATCGGGCCGCAGAGTGAAGCGGTGAGGAACTGCGCGGTGTTCTGCAGACCCAGCGCACGCCCGGACCAGAACGGTCCGGCCCGCTCGGCGACGGCGGTGAAGGAGAGCCCGTTGTCGGCGACGGAGAGCACGGAGGCCGCCATCATCAGGGGTACGGCGACGAGCAGGTCGAGGCCGTTGGTGACGCCCAGCAGGACCATCACCGCGCAGGCGCCGATCGCCACCCAGCGCAGCGGCCGCATCCGCGAGTGGACCAGATCGGAGAGATGGCCTGCGCCGATCCGGCCGAACGCCCCGAGCACGTTGGTGACAGCGACCAGCGCGCCGGCGGCGCCGGTGCTCCAGCCACGCGAGTCGGTGAGCCACAGCAGCATGAAGGTGCCGACCACGAACTGCGGGACCACCAGGAGTACCGAGACGCCGTGGATCTTGGCGAGATAGGAATCCCGGCGGTAGGGGTTGGGGGCGGTGCCGGTCTTCTTCGACGGCCGCGGCGGGTCGATCACGATCAGGGCGATGGCGGCCGCTGCGATGAGCGCGCCGCCGGCCGGCACCCAGAGAGCCGCGTGGACGCCGTGATGGGCGGCGACCAGGGCGATCGTGACAGCGGCGATCGCCATGCCCATCGGCTGACCCATCTGCCGGATGCCCATCGCCAGGCCACGACGATGGGCCGGGAACCAGCCGACCACGATCCGCCCGGACGCGGAGTTGGCGGCCGCCGAGCCGGCGCCGGCGAGGAAGAGCAGCACCCACATCGCGGCGATGCCGTGGATCAGGGCGGCGGCCACACAGCATGCGGCGGTCGCCACAGCTCCGGTGAGCAGCACGACGCGTTCGCCGCGGTGGTCGGCCAGCCAGCCCCACGCGACGAGGGCCGCCATCACGCCGAAGGAAGGCGCCGCCGCGATCGCCCCGGCGGTGGCGAGGGAGTAGTGGTCGGCGTTGTGCAGGGTCGGCACGAGATACGCGGCACCGTTGTTCGCGACCACCGCAGCGGCCTGGGCGAAGGTGCTCGCCGCGAGCATCGCCCAGCGGCGGGCGTCGCTGACGGTTAAAGGATCGGCGAGGGTGCTCACCCTCGTAGTAAACGCCTGGAATCCCGAAAGATGAGACACAAATCTTGCATTGCGAGACGATTGTGACTGATCAGACGGGCGGCTCGCGGTGCTCGGGTGGTGTGGTGCGGCCGGAGGAGGGCGGCGCGCAAAGTGTCACCGTGATAGTTCGGGGCTGGGGTGACAGTTCAAACGTTCACCCCGGAACGCAAACTGTCACGGTGACAGTTTGGAAGTGTCACCGTGACAGTTTGCGTGCGCCGGCTCCCGACGTCAGAGCGCCGCGATCGCCTCAGCGATCGACAGCGTGCGACGGGCGGACTCGACGTGGAGGTTCTCCACCATCTTGCCGTTGTAGGTGACCACGCCGGCTCCGGCGTTCGCCTCCCACGTCTCGATCAGGCCGCGGGCGTTCTCGACCGCCTCGGCCGACGGCGCGAAGCCCTCGTTGGCGCCCTCGATCTGACCGGGGTGGATGATCGTCTTGCCGTCGAAGCCGAAGTCGCGGCCCTGAGCCACCTCGGCGAGGTAGCCCTCGACGTTCTTCACGTCGTTGTAGACGCCGTCGAGGATCACCGTGCCGGTCGCCCGGGCGGCGAGCACCGCCAGCTGCAGCGAGGTGACGATGTTGGAGCGGCCGGGGACGTGGTCGACGTACAGCTCCTTGACCAGGTCGTTCGTGCCGAGCACCAAGACCTTGAGCCGGTCGCTGGCGGCGGCGATCTCCTCCGCGTGCAGGATCGCGTAGGGCGACTCGATCATCGCCCACAGCTTCGTGGTCTCGGGCACGCCGGCGGCGTCGAAGGCGTCGATCAGGGAGAGCACGGCGTCCGCCGAGTTCACCTTGGGTACGACGATGGCGGCGGGGCCGGCCTCGGCAGCAGCCTTGAGGTCGTCCTGGTGCCACTCGGTGTCGGCGCCGTTGATCCGAATGGTGAGTTCCTTGGCGCCGTACTCCCCGCTCTTCACGGCGGCCGCCGCGTTGAGCCGGGCCTGCGCCTTGGCGTCGGGAGCGACCGCGTCCTCGAGGTCGAGGATCAGCGCGTCCACCGGGAGGGTCTTGGCCTTCTCCAGTGCCCGCTCGTTGGAGCTGGGCATGTAGAGGACGGACCGGCGCGGCCGGAAGGTCTGCTCGGTCATCAGGCCTCCACCTCGATGGCGTCGTAGGCGGCCTTGAGGTCGGGATCGATCGCGGCGAGCTCCTCGGCGAGGCTCACCATCACCTTGCACTGCTTGACCGAGGCGTCGTCCTCCATCTTGCCGTCGAGCATGACGGCGCCGGTGCCGTCACCCATCGCGGCGATGACGCGGCGGGCGTGCTTGACGTCCTCGACGCTCGGGCTGAAGACCTTGTTGGCGATCTTGATCTGAGCCGGGTGCAGCGACCAGGCGCCGACGCAGCCGAGCAGGAACGCGTTGCGGAACTGGTCCTCGCAGGCGACCGTGTCCTTGATGTCGCCGAAGGGGCCGTAGTACGGGAAGATCCCGTGCGTCGCGCAGGCGTCGACCATCCGCGCGATGGTGTAGTGCCAGAGATCCTGCTGGTAGGTCGTGCGCGGCCCGTCGTACTGCGGCACGCCGTCGGCGTCGCGCTCCGGGTCCTGGCGGACCAGGTAGCCGGGGTGGCCGCCGCCGACGCGGGTGGTCTTCATCCGCCGGTCGGCGGCGAGGTCGGCCGGGCCGAGGCTCAGGCCCTGCATGCGCGGCGACGCCGCGCAGATCTCCTCGATGTTGGCCACGCCGCGCGCGGTCTCGAGGATCGCGTGCACCTGCAGCGGCTTGGTGATGCCGGCCTTCGCCTCGAGCTGCGCGAGGAGGCGGTCGACGTAGTGGATGTCCTCGGCGCCCTGGACCTTCGGCACCATGATCACGTCGAGCTTGTCGCCGATCGCGGGCACGAGCGTGGTGAGGTCGTCCAGCACCCATGGGCTGTCGAGCGAGTTGATCCGGGTCCAGAACTGGGTCGGCCCGAAGTCGACGGCCTGGCCGATCTTCACCAGGCCGGCGCGGGCGGCCTCCTTGTTCTCGGCCTTGACCGCGTCCTCGAGGTTGCCCAGGAGCACGTCGACGGTGCCCACCATGTCCGGCACCTTGGCCGCCATCTTGGGGTTGCCGGGGTCGAAGAAGTGGATCGCTCGGCTCGGCCGGGCCGGGATCTCGCGCAGCGGCGCGGGCGCACCCACGGCCAGGGGCGCGAAGAAGTCCTTGGGTGACTTGTGGCTCATGTCGCGGAGCCTAACGGCGCGGCATTACTCGTGGGTACGGCGAATGTCACATGGGAAGGGGTTGCCGAATACCGCTCGTAGGCTGGAGGCATGGCCGAGGAGGAGTTCGACGAGATCCATGTCGAGCCGCTCAGTGACGCGGCGTCCAAAGCCGAGGCGGTCCAGCGGCAGCGGCTGATCCACACCTGGGTCGACCAGCAGATCCAGCAGGCGATCGCCCGTGGGGACTTCGACAACCTGCCGGGCGCCGGCAAACCGGTGGAGGGCCTCGGCGAGGAGCACGACCCGGACTGGTGGCTGAAGAAGCTCGTGGAGCGCGAACGCCTCGTCGTACTCCCGGCGAGCGTCCAGCTGCGCAAGGACGACGCCGAGCTCGACGACCTTCTCGACCGGCAGCCGACCGAGAAGGCTGCCCGCGAGGTCGTCGAGGACTTCAACGCACGCGTGCTCCATGCCCGCTACGGCATCCCGACCGGTCCGCCGCTGATCACCCAGCTGCGGGACGTCGAGGAGACGATCGCCTCCTGGCACGAGCGACGTACGGCCAGGGCAGCGGCCACCCCGCCCGCAGCACCGCCGGAACCGAAGCGGCGTCGGCGGTGGCTACGTCGCGGTTGACGGAGGTAGGACTCGACCGCCGGGAGCCTCACCACCGGCCACGGTGCACCACCTCGGTCATCGGCGTCCGCCGTCGCCGCGACGGGGAGCCCTTCGCGCCGCCGGTGTCCGGATGGCCGATCGAGACCACGCCGATCGGTGTCCACTCCTCGGGGATGCCGAACGTCTCGCGGACCTCGGCGTCATGCCGTGGCGGGATCCCGAAGTAGCAGGCGCCGAGGCCCTCGTCGACGACGGTCTGCAGCATCAGCATCACCGCCATCGCGACGTCCATGTGCCAGTAGGGCATCGACCACCGAGCCTCGTCCCGGTCGGTCCAGCCCTTGTCGCCCTCGGCGTACCGGCGGAGATAGGCGTCCTTCGACGAACACGGGAGGATCAACACCGGCGCGGTGCGCATCCCACGCAGCCAGCCGTCGGCCTCCCACTCGGCGTCTCCGGTGAACAGGTCCCAGTAGCGCGCGACGTCCTCCGGGGTGTCCAGCACCAGGAACGACCAGCCCTGCGAGAATCCCGCGCTCGGCGCTCGCACCGCGTTGCGCAGCACCCGATCGACCTGCTCCGGCGCGACCGGCTCATCGGTGTAGCGGCGCACCATCCGCCGGCGGCGCACCACGTCCTGGAACTCCATGCCGGCAGCATTCCACGCCCGACCCTGGCGCCGCGGTGTGGTGGGGGAGCACCGTGGGTACAGGTCGCCCGGCCTGACAACCACTGGTGTTTGGAGGAACCCATGACCGATCTGCCCGAAGAGTCGCTGACCGACGAGGACATGACCACGACGTATGCGAGCCCGGCCGACGCACCGCAGGCCGCTGAGCCCGGCGGCGCCGACGGCGACGGCACCGATGGGGATGGCACGGATGGCACGGACGGTGACGGCACCGATGGCACCGATGGCGACGGTACCGATGGCACCGACGGCGACGGCACGGATGGCACCGACGGTGACGGTACCGACGGTGACGGGACCGACGGCACCGACGGCGTGGCTCTGTGACCGCTCTTGATCTGCTGAGTGGGGACGCCCGGCTCTTCGTCGAGAAGATCTGGGCGTCCCGCACCCATCTCCACCGGGCGGATCCGGAAGCGCTGCTCGGCCTGCTGTCACTCGATGACGCCGACCGGCTGCTGACCGCCTCGGCGCTGCGGGCGCCTGCCCTGCGGATCGCGCGTGACGGCTCGGTCCTGCCCGAGAAGCAGTTCACCCGACCGGCGACGATCGCCGGCCAGCCGCTCACCGGCTTGGTCGACCCGACCAAGGCCCTCGCGCTCTTCCGCGAGGGTGCCACCATCGTTTTCCAGGGTCTGCACCGCTACCACCAGCCGCTCGCCGACCTCGTCGCGGAGCTCGAGCTGGAGCTGGGCCACCCCTGCCAGGCCAACGCCTACCTCACCCCGCCCGGCTCGCAGGGCTTCGCGGTGCACAGCGACACCCATGACGTCTTCGTCTTCCAGACCGCCGGCACCAAGGACTGGGAGATCACCACCGCGCACGACGACCGGAGCGAGGTCGAGGCGATCACGATGGCGCCTGGCCTCTCGCTCTACCTGCCCACTGGCACGCCGCACGCCGCCCGGGCTCAGGACACGGTGTCCCTGCACGTCACCATCGGGATCAACCAGCTGACCTGGCGCGGGCTCGTGCGTCGTACCGTCGAGGGGCTGCTCCCCGGTGATGAGCACCTGCCTGCCGGTTACCTCGAAGATCCCGCCGCCCTCCGGGACGGCCTGGCCCAGCGCCTGCACGAGCTCGCCGACCGGATCGGGTCCGTGGACGTGGGGGAGAAGGCCGAGGCGGAGGTACGTCGGTTCCTGACCTCGCGCTCGCCCCGCCTCGCCGGCGGCCTGCTCGACGCCGTCACCGAGATCGGCGACGACACCCGACTGCGCCGCCGCTCGGGACGCCCGTGCGTGCTGCGTGACGCCCCCGAGGGTCTCGCGGTGCTTCTCGGTGACCGCACCCTGACGCTGCCCGCGCGGCTGCGTCCGGTGCTGGAGCAGATCCGCATCGCTGCCGATTTCACGCCCGGGGAGCTGCCGCTCGACGCGCAGAGCCGACTGGTGCTGTGCCGTCGCCTGGTGCGTGAGGGGATGCTGGAGGTGTCCCGCTGAAAGCCTTCCGTTGCACGGTGGCCAGCGAGGTGCGCCAGGAGGATCTCGCCGGCAGCGCCTCGACGGTCTCGGCCTTCCTTCTCCTCGAGCACCCGGGGCCGTGGGGCGTCAACGCGCTGAAGGATGCCCGCTTCGCTGACGGCGTGGCCGAGAAGCTGCGTGCCCAGGCCAACGCGGCCGGCGTCCGGCTGCTGCTGATACGGCGTCCCGGTCGCAGCCGGCCACACGGGGCCCGCCGGATCTTCGCCGTGCACGCACGGGCGCCGTACTCCTGGACGGAGACGGCGCGGGTGCACGACCCCCGCGAGGTGCTCGACCTCGACCTGGCCGGCCTCCGCGCCGGCCGTTCGCTGGGACTCGACCCGCACGACGAGCCGGTCTTCGCGGTCTGCACCCACGGCAGGCACGACGCCTGCTGCGCCGAGCGTGGCCGCCCGGTGTCTGCGGCTCTGGCCGAGACGTTCCCGGAGCACACCTGGGAGGTCTCGCACATGGGCGGTGACCGGTTCGCGGCCAACATGCTGGTCGTGCCCGATGGCCTCTACTACGGCCGGCTGACCCCCGAGGCGGCGGTGGCGGTCGCGCAGGCCCGACTGGACGGCGGCATCGAGCTCGACCACCTTCGCGGCCGTAGCTGCTACCCGATGCCGGTCCAGGCTGCGGAGATCGCGCTGCGCCGCCACCTGAGCATGCGCGCAGCGGGTGGGCTCCGCGTCGTCGCGCGGACCCAGTCCGGTACCGCAGGCGAAGGGGGAGTCGTCACCGATGTCACCTTCGCCCACCTCGAGCGCCTGTACGCCGTCCGGGTGCTCAGCACCCACTCGCCGCCGGTCACCCTGACCTGTCGTGCGGTTCGCGACCAGGTGGCGCTGCAGCACGAGATCATCGGCCTCGACCTGGTGCCCCAGGACTGAGTCGTGCCTGAGCACCAGCGCGACTCCTACCCGGTGGCCGTTGCCGTCGCCCTGCTCGGACTCGTGCCCAACACGGTCCTCTCGACGTCGTTCCTGCCGCTGCGCCCACCGATCCAGCACGATCTCGGCACCGGTGCTGGCACCGTCGCGGTCACGCTGGGCCTGGCCAGTGCGGCCTACGCAATCGGTGCTGTGGCCGCCGCCCAGATCGCGCTGCGGCATCTCGCCCGACGCGCGTTCCTGATCGCCGAGCTCGGCTTCGTCGCCTCAAGCCTGCTGGCCGCGCTCGCGCCGTCGGTGCTGTTCTTCGGCATCGGCCGGGTCGGCCAGGGCTTCGCCGCCGGCACGATGCTGGTGACGGCGCTGCCCCCGCTGATCACCCGGTTCGGACCCGACCGGGTCGGCCGGAGCGCCGCCATCGTCAACGTCGGGATCTTCGGCGCGAGCACGCTCGGACCGATCGTCGGCGGCCTGGCCGCATCGGGGTCGGGCTCGGGGGCCGGGGCGGGCTGGCGGGTGCTGCTGGTCGTGGTGGCGCTGCTGGGAGCGGTCGGCTTCGGGGTCGCGTTCGTCGGCTACCGGGCCTTCGCGCCGCCCGACCCGGACCGTCGGGTCGACGTACCGGTGCACGTCCTGGTCGTGGCGGCGACGATCCCGACCTTCGTCGCGGCGTCGCTCTCGGCCTCGCTCCCCCTCACCTCCGGCTGGGTGATCGGCTTGGTCGTGCTCGGAGCCGTGGCGCTGGTCGCGTTGCTGGTCTGGGAGGCGCGGCGGCGCGACGCTCTCATCCCGATCGGCGCATTGACCACCCAGCTGCCGGTCACTGCGCTGTTGGTCGTGCTCGTCGGCGGTGCCGTCTTCGTCACGGTCAGCGAGCTGCTGCAGACCCGGCTCACATCGGTCGACGGCCACAGCGCCCTGTCCGCGGGGGCGCTCTTCTGGCCGGCGCCCATCGGTGCCGCCGCCGCAGCGGTGGTGTTCTGGCGGCTCTTCGCCACCCGGTACGTCCCGATCCTCATCGACGTGGGCCTTCTGCTCCTTGCCGCTGGTGCTGTGCTGCCCCTCGTCCTCTCCTCTCACGATGCCGCGATCGTCCCGTGGGCGGCCGTCCTGCTGGGGCTGGGGGCCGGCAGCACCGTCTCGCCGGGGCTGTTCCTCATCGGACTGGGCATGCCTTCGGACCGGCTCGGCCGGGCGTTCGCGTTGGTGCAGCTGCTGCGCTCGGTGGCGACGTACGCCGTGGCGCCCGTGGTGCTGGCCGTCGCCTCCGGCCACGGCACGCCGTCGGCTCACGGCCTGCGCAGCGGCTTGCTGGCGATGAGCATCGTCGCTCTGGCGGGGCTGGTGGTGGCTGTCGTCCTGCCCGCGGTGTCCGGTGCCCGGCTGCGGGCGCCCGACCTGGAGTCGTGGCTCGGTGGCGACCGCGGCGTACCGTCCCCGCCGACGGCGACCCACCTGCGTCCCGGTGTCGATGCGGAGGCCGCCGACGGGGCTGAGCCGTTCCTCCCGGAGCGGCTGCGCCGCCGCGGCCGATGATGAGCGCGGCGGCGGGATGCGCCGCATGTGCAGCGGTTGGTGAAGCCTGAGAGGATGGCCTGACCTGCCCGAGGAAGGACGTCTGTGCCCCAGCAGCCCCACCAGGACGAGAAGCATCCGATCACCGCCGGCCTGATCGCGTTGGTCTCGGTCACCCTGACCGTCGGCATCGTGCTCGGACTCGTGACGCTGGTCGCCTCCCACGTCCTGGGCGGCGGGGGCGGGGGCAACAACTCGTCCTCCGACGCGCAGACCCTCTACCTGCCGACGCCCACGCCGACACCCACGCCGAGCGATCCCCTGGTGACGCTCGGCGCGCAGCCGGGCTCGGCTTCGGCGCTGCCCACCTCGCTGGAGACGCCGAGCTCCTCGGCGACCTCGTCATCGACCGCATCGGCGACGACCTCGGCGCCGGCCAAGCAGATCACCCTGTCGGCCGGCCAGACCAAGGTCTCGCCGATGCAGCAGATCGACCTCACCGGGGTCTATCCGGGCGGTGAGGGCGCGATCCTGCAGGTTCAGCGCAAGCTCGATGGCAAGTGGCAGGACTTCCTCTCGGTCAACGCCGCCGTGTCGGGCGGCCAGTTCGCGACCTATGTGCAAACGGGCCAGACGGGCGTGCAGAAGTTCCGGATGCGTGACACCACGTCCGGCATGGTCTCCAACGTCGTCCGGGTCACCGTCGGCTGACCTTCCCCCGGGAGGGGTAACACGCTGTTACAGCGGGTAGACGGTCGATGCATCGACCGTCTACCCGGGCGAACGGCGTGTTACCCGCGGCAACGGCGTGTTACCCCCACCCAGCCGCGAATCAAGCCGGGATCCAGTCGAACACGTCCGGGTTCGGGCCGGTGCGCCCGTCCTCGCCCTTGTCGAGGGCATTGAGCGAGGTCACCTCGTCCTCGGAGAGGGCGAAGTCGAAGACGTCGAAGTTCTCGGCCAGGCGCTCGCGGTGCGTCGACTTCGGGAAGACCACGTCACCGCGGTCGAGGTGCCAGCGCAGGATGACCTGGGCCGGTGTCTTGCCGTGCTTGTCCGCCAGCGCGGTGATCACAGGGTCGGTGAGCTCGCCGCCGCCCTGACCGAGCGGCGACCATGCCTCCACCAGGGCACCGTGGCGCTGTGTCGCGCCGCGGGCCGGGTTGTCGAAGTAGGGGTGCACCTCGATCTGGTTGACTGCCGGCACCACGCCGGTGGCCGACACGATCGTGTCCAGGTGGTCGGGCTGGAAGTTCGAGACGCCGATCGAGCGCGTCAGCCCGGCGTCGCGCAACTCGATCAGAGTCTGCCAAGTCCGGGTGTAGTTCCCGTCGTACTGCGTCGGAAGCGGCCAGTGGATGAGGAACAGGTCGACTCGATCGAGGCCGAGCGCCTCCAGCGACGCCTCGAGGGAGGCGCGGGCGCGATCGGGCTCGTGGAACCCGTTGTTGAGCTTGGTGGTGATGTAGAGGTCGTCGCGAGAGAGCCCGGACGACTTGATCGCGGCTCCCACCCCGGCCTCGTTGCCGTACATCTGGGCCGTGTCGACGTGGCGGTAGCCCACCTCGAAGGCGTCGCTCACGACGCGTTCGGTCTCGGTCGGCGGCACCTGCCACACCCCGACGCCGAACTGGGGGATGGTGGTCTGGTCGTTGAGGGTCAGTGTCGGAACGGTCATGTCTTCACTCAACCAAATCGATCAAGGCCTGTTCCGCGTCCGGGACAATGGCACCATGACCACGCCGCCGACACCGCACTACACCGAGTACGACACCCGGCTGGCCGCCTACGCGGTCGTCGTGCGCGACCCCTCGGCCGGCTCGGGGCGGGCGGAGGTGCTGCTCGCCCTGTGGAACGAGCCGGAGCAGAAGCGCTGGACGCTGCCCGGGGGCGGGGTGGAGCTGCACGAGACGGTCGAGGAGGGGGCCGTCCGGGAGGTTCGTGAGGAGACCGGGTACGACGTCGAGCTCACCGGCATGATCGGCATCGAGACCGATGTCTTCGCCGCCGACCAGCGCCAGCACGAGAACGGCCGTCCGCTGAAGGCGGTCCGGGTCTTCTTCTCCGCACGGATCATCGGCGGCGCGCTGGCCAACGAGGTCTCCGGAACCACCGACGAGGCACGGTGGTTCGCCGTGGCGGACGTCGCCGACCTACCGCACACCAGCATGGTCGACACCGGGTTGCGTTTGAGTGGCACGGTCGGCGGATAACCTGCCGGGAGTGGCTCAGGGTGAGCCGCTTGCGTCATCTCGGACAGGACCTTGCTGATGAGTCGTCGTGTTTCCCGGGGCATCGTCGCCCTCGCCGTACTGCCGCTCGGAGGGTCTGCGCTCGCCGTGCTGTCCCCGGTGATGTCGGGATCCGCGACCGCGGCGTGTGCGCCCAGCCTGACGGTGACGCCGCATGCGAAGGCCGCGAAGAAGCCGAAGGTGCACGCGGCCAGGCCGGTGGTCTCCAAGCTCCACAGGAAGAAGTACGTCGCGAAGGTCGCGATCACTGCCAGGCAGGGGACGGCGACCGTCGTGGCCGCGCAGTCGGTGTGCCCGGACGGTGCGGCCGGAGCAGCGGCGAGCACGACCCAGTCCGCCAGCGGCAAGGGCACGATGACGAAGACCGTGTCGGCCAAGGGCCACTCGAAGAAGGCCGCGAAGAAGGCGGTCAAAGCGAAGACGAAGAAGGCCGTCGCGAAGCTGAAGAAGAAGGGCGCGACCAAGAAGGGCCGCAGGAAGGCGAAGAAGCGGGCCATCGCCGTGGCACGCCCGGTGGCCGTGAGCAAGGCGCACGATGCGCTCTACCTCAGCGACGTGGTCTACCTGACGCTCGACAGCAGCAAGACCTACCACATCACCAGCAGCGCGCCGGCCGGATCACCCACCCTCAGCGCCGCGGCGAACGGCGACCTCGTGTACTCGGTGCCAGCGGGCTACGACCCCTCGACGGGGAAGTCGGCACCGTGCATCCGCCGTGCGCCGGTCTGGCCCACGTCGTTCATCTTCGACGGTGGTGACCTCACCGCAGCGGCACTCCAGGGCGCAGCGACCAGCAAGACCGGCTACTTCGGGGTCCAGGCGGAGCCTCTCCCCAACGTCAACGGGAAGGCGCAGTCCTCCGTCACCTTCCCGGACCAGGCATGGGGAGCGGGCTGGCAGCACAGCAGCAGCGGACCGGCCCAGTACACGTCCGGAGTCAGCTCCCCGACGCCTTACGCGGGTGTGGTCGAGTGTGTGGTTCCGGCGAACAACAACACGAAGATCGCCCCGGCCTACACGGCTGTGCTGCGCGGCGCGCACGTCGGAAGAACCGCGAACGGCTCCGGTCCCTTCGCCAAGGTGACCGGCGGCGTGCCGGTGCGGCTGCGCTGAAGCGGCTAGCTCCCGTTCCCGGTGGTGAGCAGTACGCCGCCCAGCCCGATCATCATCACGCCGCCCGTGGCGCCGAGCCGGTCGAGCCGCCTCGGCTCGCGGGCGAACCAAGCCTTCGCGCGGGATGCCGCGAGCACCCAGCAGGCGTCCGAGGCGACCGCGAGCACGGAGAAGATCAGGCCGAGCAGGAGCAGCTGCGGTCCTGCGGCGTGCGAGCGCGCCACGAACTGGGGTAGGAAGGCGACGAAGAAGACCACCGTCTTCGGGTTCGTGATGCCGACCGTCAGGCCGGTGCCGAGCGCGCGCATGCCCGACAACGGCTCGGTCGCCTTCACCTCGAGTGCGCTGCGGGCGTCGCGGCGGTGCCGAATCGACTGCACGCCGAGGTAGGCGACGTAGACGCCGCCGACGATCTTCAGCACGGTGAAGGCGGTCGCCGAGGCCGCCACGACCGCGCCCAACCCGATCGCCACCGCCACCACCTGGACCAACAGTCCGCAGGCATTGCCGAGCACCGAGACCAGCGCCTCCCGGCGGCCGACGGTCAGCGCACGGCCGAGGGCGAACAGCAGGCTCGGCCCGGGGATCTCGATCAGGACGATCGATGCCAGGCAGAACGCGAGCAGGGCATGGGTGGTCGGCATGGCAGCAGTATGCGGGAATAATCAGGCGTCATGGGTGCGTTGGACTGGATGAACAAACTTGAGTTGAACCGACTCAAGTTGTTTGCCAGACTGACGAAAGCACGTCAGGATGGCCGCAGAGCAACACAACACTTCGGAGGTAACCCCCATGGCACGTGCGGTCGGTATCGACCTCGGCACCACCAACAGCGTGGTGTCGGTACTGGAGGGCGGCGAGCCCACCGTCATCGCGAACGCGGAGGGCGCGCGCACGACCCCCTCCGTCGTCGCTTTCGCCAAGTCCGGCGAGGTCCTCGTCGGCGAGGTGGCCAAGCGTCAGGCGGTCACCAACGTCGACCGCACCATCCGGTCCGTCAAGCGCCACATGGGCACCGACTGGACCGTCGAGATCGACGACAAGAAGTTCACCCCGCAGCAGATCAGCGCCTTCGTGCTGCAGAAGCTGAAGCGCGACGCCGAGGCCTACCTCGGTGAGACGGTGACCGACGCGGTCATCACCGTCCCGGCCTACTTCAACGACGCACAGCGCCAGGCCACCAAGGAGGCCGGTGAGATCGCGGGCCTCAACGTCGCTCGCATCGTCAACGAGCCCACCGCCGCGGCGCTCGCCTACGGTCTCGACAAGGGCGAGGACCAGACCATCCTCGTCTTCGACCTCGGTGGCGGCACGTTCGACGTGTCCCTTCTCGAGATCGGCGAGGGCGTCGTCGAGGTGAAGGCCACCAGCGGCGACAACCACCTCGGTGGCGACGACTGGGACAACCGCGTCGTCGAGTGGATGGTCACCAAGTTCAAGAACGCGAACGGCGTCGACCTGAGCGCGGACAAGATCGCCACCCAGCGCCTCCAGGAGGCAGCGGAGAAGGCCAAGATCGAGCTGTCCTCCTCGCAGAACACCACGATCCACCTGCCGTACATCACCCACGGCGAGAGCGGCCCGCTCCACTTCGAGGAGACGCTCACCCGTGCCGAGTTCCAGAAGATCACCGCTGACCTGCTCGACCGGACCAAGGTGCCGTTCCAGAGCGTCCTCAAGGACGGCGGCGTCAAGGTCTCCGACATCGACCACGTGGTCCTCGTCGGTGGCTCGACCCGCATGCCGGCTGTGACCGACCTGGTCAAGGAGCTGCTCGGCGGCAAGGAGCCCAACAAGGGCGTCAACCCGGACGAGGTCGTCGCCGTC